>Ga0213865_10000432_pt1 | contig 28648 bp, 30 predicted proteins | sample PICome_6_FD_160100 | JGI IMG/M metagenome (GOLD analysis project Ga0213865, IMG submission 160100) | Coastal seawater microbial communities near Pivers Island, North Carolina, United States - PICO282 | ecosystem: Environmental > Aquatic > Marine > Coastal | place: USA: North Carolina...
TGGAACATAGGCATTCAAAAAGTTTTGAGCCACATCAGTTACAAAATCATACCACTGTTGCAAGCTCATCTTTTCTGTTTCTTTGAGGTAGTCAAAAAACAATCCACCTATACCTCGTGCTTCTTGCCTGTGGTGATTGTGAAAATAGGCATCACACTTTTCTTTGTAGTTGGGATAAAATTCGGGATCATGACGGTCACAGGCCTCCTTACAAACTCGGTGAAAATGCGCAGCATCTTCTTCAAAGAGGTAATAGGGGGTAAGATCAAGCCCTCCTCCAAACCAGGCGTCTATTTTTTGACCTTCTTTGTCATACAATTCAAAGTACCTCCAATTGGCATGAACGGTAGGAACCATTGGATTTTCAGGATGCAAAACCAAACTCAATCCGCAGGCAAAGAAATTAGAATCGTCAACCTTGAAATAGTTTTGCATACTCTCGGGAAGCTTACCGTGAACTGCCGAAATATTGACGCCGCCTTTTTCAAATACGCCACCGTTTTCAATTATACGTGTTCTTCCTCCGCCGCCTCCTGGCCGATCCCATAAATCTTGTTCAAATTTTGCTTGGCCATCAATTTCTTCAATGCTTCGGCAAATGTCATCTTGCAAGTTTTGAATAAAGGCGTAAAATTGATCTTTGGTGTTTTGCATATTAAGAATTCAGATAAACAAGTTCTGGGGTGTTAAAAGGCATTTGCTTGGCATCAACGGCTTTGGCATCTTCAAGCATACTCATCAAGGCTTCAATAACTTCAGACTCTCCTCGATTTAAATGTTGCTTGAACAATTCAATTCCAATTTGATTGTTGTGCAAATCCATTGCTGTTTCAACAGGATCATTGATAAAGCATCTTTCGTGAAAGTCTGTCATTTTTTTGGTCCAAACACAGACGTCTTCTGTATTGCGACTCCATTGATAACAATAGTTCGAAATTAGGTAACACCAATAGGCGTGTCTAAAGGCATTTGCCTTACCATTGCCGTGGTGTTTGTCGCCATATGTTCGCTGCACTTTTAACATACAGTTTTTAGTTGCGGCCAATGTTGGCCATATGTATAAAGGTCTTTTTAGGCATTCTCGAATTAAATAAATCAATTCAGAAAATGGTATTTTAAACAAGGCCTTTATGACTCTCATCAAGCGTATTCTTTGACCGCTTCAATAAAGGCACGGGCATGATCTACTGGAATATCCGGTAGAATTCCGTGTCCTAGATTTACGATGTAGCGGTCTTTTCCAAAGGCTTGAATCATTTCTTTGACATCTTTCTTGATTCGCTCCGGAGGGGAGTACAATCGAGAGGGGTCGTAATTTCCTTGTAATGTAATTTGACCTCCACTCAAATAACGTGCATTTCGTGCTGAACAGGTCCAATCTACTCCAAGTGCAGAAGCTCCCGTTTTCGCCATTTCATGCAAGGCAAACCAGCATCCTTTTCCAAATAAAACCACTGGAATTTCATCTTTAAGTGCAGTTACAATTTGGCGCATGTAAGAAAGTGAAAACTCTTCGTAGTCTTCAGGGCCGAGCATTCCTCCCCATGAATCAAAAACCTGCACGGCATGAACACCAGCCTTCGCTTTTGCTTTTAAATAGGCGATAGTGGTGTCTGTAATTTTTTGAAGTAAGGCATGTGCGGTTTGAGGATCAGAGAAACACAGCTTTTTGGCTTTGTCAAAGTTTTTGCTTCCTTCACCCTGAACACAGTAACACAAGATGGTCCAAGGAGAACCGGCAAAACCAATAAGAGGCACGCTGTTGTCTAGCATTTCTAAGGTGAGTTTGATCGCGTCAAAAACGTAAGAAAGACTGTCGTTCACATCAGGAACAACTACGCGGTCTAAATCACTTGCCGTTCGAACAGGGTTTGGCAATACAGGGCCTTTGTTGGGCTCCATATACACATCGATGTTCATCGCCTGTGGAATGACCAGGATATCTGAAAAGAGAATGGCTGCGTCATTTTCAAAGCGTCGCAGCGGCTGAACTGTAATTTCAGAGGCCAATTCTGGAGTTTGACAACGTGTAAAGAAGTCGTATTTCTTTTTGAGCTCCATAAATTCAGGCAAGTAACGACCGGCTTGTCTCATCATCCATACAGGAGGTCTTGACACTTCTTCTCCTTTAAGTGCTCTTAGATATAAATCGTTTTTAAGACTCATTTTTTGCTTTATAATGTTGAATTAATTTTAATACTAAACTTGTTGAAGTAGGGCTTTTGGCCACCACAACATCTGGGGTATGTGTTCTGGCTTTGGCAGCGGTAGTTTCTCCGATGCAAAAAGCGGTTTTGTTATTTAAGTCATTTTCACTCGCAAAACTCTCGACACCTCTTGGGCTAAAGAAAAGTACAGCACTGTAATCTTCTGCAAATTTCTTTTTGTTCATGCTGCTTAAATATACGGTATAAGAGTCAGAACCTTTTGCTCTGAGCCACTGTTCTAAAGTGGGTGTGACATGATTTCCGTGGAGCCAGCAAGACTTTAAATCTTGCGTTTTCAAAAATTCGATGAGTTGCTGAGCGTTCTCAAAATGCTTTAACACTTCTAACCCTAAGTCTTTTAATCCCTGAGCTGTTTTTTCTCCTACACAGTAAATAGAAGCTTGCTGCAGATGTGCTGCGTTTTGGTTTTTCCAGTACTGTTTAAGGGCAGCAACGGCATTTTGACTGCTGAACAAATAAGTGTCATAGTCAGATGCAATTGAAAAAGGAAGGGTCTCGATTTTGAGCGCGTCGTATTCTACAAGAGAAACACCAGCCTGCAACAGGTGATTCTTGTCAGAAGCAGCGAGTGTTTTAGTGCTAATGATCTTTCTCATCCTGAATGGCTTTTAATAGTTCTATTCCTCCATTGTTTCGTATTTCCTGCGCCAAATCGCAACCGATTTGAGCAGCCTGAGACAAAGGAATTTCTCGCTCAACCTGTATGGCCTCTTGCCCGTTTAAACTGTATAGACCTCCCTTAAAACAGAGCGTATCTTTATCTACAAAGGCATAGGCTCCTACAGGAGAACTGCATCCACCTTCTAAGGTTTTTAGAAAATCGCGTTCAACACTTGTACAAAGTGCGGTGTCGCTGTGGTTGAGGTTAGTTACACCTTTGAATTTTTCTAACTGTTCTTTGAGCCCAACAATCAACAAAGCCCCTTGAGCAGGTGCAGGAATCATATAATCTAAATTGACAAGCTGATGCCCAGCCATATTCATGCGTTCTAAGCCTGCTTGAGCAAAAATGGCACCTTCCCATGAGGATTCTTGTAATTTCTGTATTCTGCGCTGAATATTACCTCTAAGATTTTCTACTTGATAATTCGGATTTTTTCTTAGCCATTGCGCTTTTCTTCTAAGACTTCCTGTGCCAATTATCAAGCTTTGCTCTTTTTTGGGATTAAGCACGAGTACATCTCTGTGGTCTCCTCGTTGAAGCACCGCATAGGGCACTATCCCTTCGGCGAGTTGCGTAGGAACGTCTTTCATAGAATGCACCGCAATGTCAATTTGTTTTGTAAGTAAGGCCGCATCAAGTGTTTTAGTAAATACACCGGTGAGCCCCATTTGATAAATGGGCTGGGTTAAATTCAAATCACCTTCTGAGGATATAGGCACGATTTCAGTGGCATATCCCAAATCGTTGAGCTGATTTTGAACAAACTCTGCTTGCCAGAGGGCTAGGGCACTTGATCTAGTGCCAATTCTAATGGTTTCACTAGTCATTTATGAGTTTGATTCCTTCTGATTTAATTCAAAAACATCATTGAGCAGAGCAACGCTTTGATCAAAATCACCATTTGCTGATTTCAAGTGATTGGCGATTTGTTTTGTGATTTTTTGAATCAATCTATTTGATACTAAGTCTATCGCTTTCTCATCTAATACCGATTGGTTTTTTTTCGAATGAAAATCGATTTCTTCGTTTTTATAGGATTGAAGTTTTGCTTTTACCGCAGCTACAACTGGAGCAAATTTTCTATTGGAAAGCCATTCTATAAAGTCGGCTTGAATTTCTTCGATAATCGCTAAAGCTTGAGGGATGTATTGCTTTCTGCGCTCAAGGGTATCATCTGTAATTTTTGAGAGTTGGTCAATACCTACTAAGCTCACCCCATCAATTTCAGTAACATCAGAGGCAACGTTTTGAGGGACCGATAAATCTAAGATGAGTAGGTTGTTCTTGGTTCTCAGTAAGTCTTTATTTACAGTCGGATTCGCTGCTCCTGTTGCTACAATTAAAACATCTGCTGTTCTGATTTCCGAAGGCAAATCTGAGAAGCTCTTTACATCTACCTTGAATTTACCCGCGACTTCTTCGGCTCGATCTCGAGTTCGGTTGATCAGGGTAATTTGTTGGTTCTTGGTGTGCTTTACTAAATTTTCACAGGTATTTCGACCGATTTTTCCAGTACCAAACAAGACGATTTTTTTAGATTGAACCTCTGGTATTTCTTGCATAAGGTATTTCACTGAAGCAAAAGAAACCGAAGTGGCTCCGGTAGAGATTTCTGTTTCATTCTTTATGCGTTTGCTCGCTTGAATAACAGAATTGCATAAACGCTCTAAGAACGCACTTGTCAGTTTTGATTTTTTGGCCTGCTTAAAGGATTTTTTAATCTGTGCGATGATTTCGAAGTCTCCGAGAATTTGACTGTCAAGTCCTGTTCCTACTTGAAAAACGTGATCTATCGCCTCTTCCTCAGTTTTGATGTAACCATGCTTGGCGAACATCTCCTTTGTGCCTTTCGTGAATTCACATAGCAGACCTACAAGAATCTCTTCATTTTCAACTTCTGCATAAAGTTCAGTGCGGTTACATGTAGAAACAATCATTAAAGAGGAGGCTCCAATTTGCGAAGCTTTTTCGCTTAGTTTGCGAGACTTGTGTTCATCGAGACTGAACAATCCTCTTGTCGGCGCATCTGTTCTGTGATAGCTCACGCCAACGACACAAAACGAACTATTTAAATTTGTCTTATTCATAGATTGTGGTGGCACAAAATTAAAAGTCATTAAAGGGAAAAAATAACGCTAAAGGTTCTCGTGTTTTTTGACTGATTTTCAAGAGTATTCTGTACCTTTGCGGAGTATATAAATTCATGTATATCAAAGTTTTAAAGGGATATTAGAGCTTATTTAGAAAGATTCTAAATTTAAACTAATACCGAATAGAGCAAAAACTTATCTCAAAAAACATCGCTAGAAGGTTATGCAGCACATCGATATTCAAAATTTAGGAACGGTTTTAATTGAAAACACTGATAAAGAGCGAGAAAAAACTATTGTATATCCGGTAGAAATAAAGCAAATCCAGTTGCATTTTGTGCTCAAGGGCGGATTGCGTTTTTCATTTAACGAAAACACTTATTTCTTAGAAGCAAAAGAAGATCAGACCCTTTTACTTTTTAATTCACAAAAAGCCTTGCCCATTTCTGCTGAGTTAGAAAAAGACACCCAATGGCTTTGTTTAGTGTTAAGCATAGATGGCCTGCATGCACTTTTCAGTGAACACGCTAAAATCATTCCCTTTTTAAATACAGAAACACAAGAGACCAAGTTTTACAGTCAAGGAGAGTTGAGCCCAGCCATGGCCATTGTCGTGAGTCAACTCATGGAAAACCGATTACACACCGCCTTAAAAAATATTTACAACAAGGGGAAAGTCTATGAATTAATCAGTCTTTATTTCAATAAAACTGAAGACACCGACCTTGAGCAATGCCCTTATTTAGCTGATGATCAAAACATTCGTAAAATCAGGCAAGCCAAAGAAATCATTGTGGCAGAAATGAATGAACCGCCCACTTTAGAACACCTGGCAAAAACCATTGACCTTCCATTAAAGCGATTAAAAGAAGGGTTTAAGCAGTTGTATGGAGACTCGGTTTACGGATTTCTTTTTCAACACAAAATGGAATTCGCCCGAAAATTATTACTCTCCAACAAGTATAGCGTGGGTGAGATCGGCTTGCGCGTGGGCTACAGTACACCGAGTCATTTTATAGCAGCTTTTAAAAAGAAATACGGAACAACGCCTAAAAAGTATTTGTCAGAATTACAGGCCTAATTAAAAGACATCGTACAATGCAGGGCGCACGATGATAATTCCTGTACACCTGTTGATTCCTTGAGCAAATTTGTAAAGGGGCTTTTTAGAGATGACAACACTCCCAGAACTCGAGGCATGAAGCAGATGTATTTTCTTGTTCTTTTCAATGGCAATCCCAGTATGTGTTACATCTAAGCCGTCAATATTAGTGGCAAAAGCAATAATATCCCCCTCTTCAATAGCAGCGTTTTTTATGGCGTCTAATCCTAAAACAGCAAAGCGCATGGGGTTCAAAGCCTTTTCAATTTCAACCCAGTCTTCAAATATTTCATCGTCCTCTAAAGCGCTATAGCTCGAGCGATGGCTGCTCATAAAATCCAATGTTTTTTCGATAGTGCTTCCTCCCAAGTCTTCGGTAATATCAAAGACGTATCCCTTCTTTTCATTGTTTTGAATCCACTCTGTAAAGTAGTGCAAACGAGAGGTGTACCCCGCTCTTTCGCGGTTTCTATATCGAATGTTTTCCAAAAGTTGAGCGTAAGTTTTTAAGTGGTCTTCTTCTGCGGTAAACTCCTCTAAGTTTTCGTATTGCAATAGGTAAAGGCTAAGGCTATTCTCGACAAAGGTGGTGCAGTCAAAGGCACTAAAGTTTAAGACTAAGGGTTCGTTTTGAAATCCTTCAATAGTATGAGCAACATAGGGGCTTCCAAGAAATGAAGTTCCGATTTCTGAGATGTTCTCAAAGGATGAATTTGCGCCCTGTTTAGCAACTAATTCGTCAAGTCGTTCTTGGTCGCTTTCATTGAATACCATTTCTTGGGCCAAGCACAGATGAGACCCAATTAAAACTGAAAAAAACAAGAATATTTTAGGGATAGACATAAACAAATATAGCTTTTAGACATAGCAAGTTGTATTTTTGAAAAAAAGAAATTGTGAAAAAGGGTGTATTACTTGTAAATCTGGGTTCCCCAGATGCTCCTACGAAAAAAGCCGTTCGACCTTATTTAGATGAATTTTTGATGGATTCAAGGGTTATTGATGCTCCAAAAGCACTCAGAGCATTATTGGTTAAAGGAATCATTTTGAACACGCGACCCAGACGCTCAGCCAAAGCTTATTCTAAAATTTGGTGGGATGAAGGTTCTCCTCTTATCGTAATTTCAGAGCGCTTTCAAGAAAAACTTAAAAAGCATATAGATTTACCCATCGCCTTGGGAATGCGCTACGGTTCTATGAGTATCCGAAAGGCCCTGCAAGAGCTGCATGACCAGGGAATAGAAGACACCTTATTGGTGCCGCTCTACCCGCAATACGCGATGAGTTCATATGAAACGGTTGTAGTAAAAACACTTGAAGAGCAGCGGAGGCATTTTCCAGAGATGAAAATCACTACACTCCCTGCTTTTTACAATCAAGATGATTACATAAAAGTCTTAGGAGATCACATTGCCAAAGAACTCGAAGATTTTGAATACGACCAATTGCTCTTTTCATACCACGGAATTCCAGAACGACATATAAGAAAATCAGACCCTACTAAATTTCATTGTAAAATCGACGGGTCTTGTTGCAGTATAAATTCAGTTGCTCATCACAGCTGTTACAGGCACCAGTGCTACACCACCACCAAATTGGTTGGTGAACATTTGCAACTCGAAGAAGATAAAATAGCGACTTCATTTCAATCTCGAATAGCCGGGGACACCTGGTTAAAACCCTATACAGATTACGAATTTGAGCGTTTTGCCAAAGAAGATAAAACACGATTAGCTGTTGTCACACCAGCCTTTGTCGCCGACTGTTTAGAAACCCTTGAGGAAATTGCGATGGAGGGTGAAGAAGAATTTGTAGAAGCTGGTGGAAAAGAGTTTAAACACATCTCTTGTTTAAACGATAGTGATTCATGGGTAGCCCTAATGGCCAAATGGATTTCACACTGGGAGCAACACGCTAAACTTCCGTTTTAATGGCTAAAGCAAGTCCAAAAGAACTAGGCGAAAAGCCTATAGGATCTTTATTGATCAAGCAGGCGATTCCAGCCTCCATCGGAATACTCGCTATGTCACTGAATATTTTGGTCGACAGTATTTTCGTTGGAAATTGGATTGGCCCTACCGCCTTAGCCGCTATAAATGTCGTCTTACCGGTATCTTTTTTCATTGGTGCTATCGGAATGTCTATAGGCGTTGGAGGCTCAAGCGTACTTTCTCGAGCCTTAGGTGCAAAAGACGATACCAAAGCATTAAAAACCTTTGGAAATCAAATCAGTCTTACCCTGCTAGTCTGCCTCAGCATGGTCGTTTTTGGATTGATTTTTATGGAAAGCCTCATCCCTGCTTTTGGAGGATTGGGAGCCATTTACGAGCCGGCGAGAGTGTATTATGAAGTTGTTTTATACGGGGTTCCTTTTTTAGCCTTGTGTATGATGGGAAATACGGTCATTCGCGCCGAGGGTCAACCGCGACACGCTATGATTGCGATGATCATTCCTTCTATTGCCAATTTAGTCTTAGACGTCGTCTTTATTTACTATTTAGATTTAGGGATGTTAGGCGCTGCTTGGGCGACCACTGCAGGTTACTTTTTTTGCTTTGCCTATGTCTTATTTTTCTTTTTAAAACACTCCAATTTAGCGCCGAAGAAATCAGACTTTAGTTTTGATATGGTCATATTAAAAGAGATGAGTTCACTCTCCTTTGTCACCCTTTCAAGACAGGCCATTTCAAGTGTTATTTACCTGATCATGAACACACTGCTCTTTAGACTTGGGGCAGAGGCTCTTATCGCCGTTTACGCCATTATCGGCCGTATGCTGATGTTTGCCCTATTTCCTGTGTTTGGTGTTACCCAAGGGTTTCTTCCGATTGCGGGATACAACTACGGCGCAAAACTATACGATCGTGTTCGTGAGAGCATCACCAAAGCCATTCTCTACGCCTCAGGCGTGGCTACCTTAGTATTTATCTTCTTGTTTGTTTTTCCGGCCGAAATTGCCGCCTTGTTTTTGGGAAGTGGTGATAATTTAAGTCAAGAAGCCATGGATATTCGTACAATGGTCATCGAAAAAGTTCCTGTTGCCATGCGATGGGTATTTGGTGCCAGTCCAATAATTGCCATTCAGCTTATTGGAGCAGGTTATTTTCAAGCCATAGGTAGGGTGAAACCAGCACTCTGGCTTACCCTGCTCAGACAAGGCTTATTACTGATGCCCCTGCTATTTATTTTGCCTCCTTATCTTGGAGAGAAGGGCGTATGGCAATCGTTCTTTTTTGCGGATGTTTTGGCCACATTAATTACGGCCTACTTCTTATACCGTGAAATCACAGTGAATCTAGCGTCGGTATCTAAATAGCCCTCTTTTGCGGTTGATGACCGTTTGTTGTACTGAAGGACTTTCTTCAGCAGGAGACACCATTTCTTCTTGTTGCGTTTCAGTTGATTCGGCCATAACTTCTTCTGTGCTTGCCTCAACTTGTTCAGCCGTTTCTTCTAATTGAACTTTCTTGATTTCAGATTTGAGCGTTGCGAGAACTTCTCGAGCCATCTCTCGAGCCTTGAATTCCGTATCTCTCAATTTACTTGCTTCTGTATTTTTAAGGTGCATGCGCTCTTTCATCTTAGGCATGTAATACTGAAGGATTTCTTCTGAACTTTTAAATGACTTCTTGTTCTCCATGACGTTTATATTTATTGAAGAATTTGTAATTATCTTGACTGTCGAAATAGTTTTTTCTTCTGATCCAAACGAAGCCATCCCCTTTAGAGATTACAGCCACATCTACTGGACCACCAACCGTTTCGTCTTCTGTTGAGTATTTCTTTTTAATACAAGTCAAATGAACTAAACTCTCGGCGAGTTCAGCCAATTCATCCTTAGCCATAACAGAAGTTACGGTAAGTACAGGATTGATATTGTACTCCTTCATAAAGCGATTGATATTAGACTTATATTTTTTATATGCTTTAAGACTTTTAGCCTTGATGGCTTTGTGAATTTGATTTTCTTGTTCGTCATCAATAAGGTCCTCGACTTCATCTAAAATGAGTTGAGGTAATTCTGAAACGAAATACTTAAAGAAGAAATCGTTGTAACTCATCAGATAGGGCGAAATACCATCAATGAAGGTTCGCATGACCTCGTCTTGTGCAAAAGGCATGATGAGTGCTGTGTTTTGGTGTGTCACTTTCTTGTACTCTTCTTTTTTGAATTTAAGTACGCCGAAAAGCAATCCAAAAATCTTTAAGGGTTGAACTCTTGGAAATATATCCTTGTCGCCAAAACCAGAAATAACCACCCCGGTGTAATCGTATTCTTGAGAGTCTTCAGGATGATAGATAAACAGATAAGTAGCCAGTTGCTTTAAGTTTTCTTTGGTTTTATCATCCAAAGGAAAAATTTCAAAAAGCTCTGCGATAATCTGGTCGACATGAGCTCCCAATTTTTGTTCGATGAGCTGGCCGTATTCCTTGGGTTTGTTTACGTAGGTTTCTCCGTTGGCGTATTTCTCTAATTCTTCTTCAACGATGTCTGAGAATAGTTTTTTGATGTCCTCCTCGTTGATTTCAGATTGATTTTCGAAAAAACTAAAGTCCAATCTGTGCGATAGGGTCTCGATGATCAAACTTTCAAAGTAATCATCGATACGACTCATGGCGTATTTAATCTGTAGTTCTTCTGGAAATAATTCTTTGTTATTTTCAAGAAACTCCACCAGTAATTTACCATAGTCTTCAAGCTGATGTTGTTGTTGATTGCCCAGGGTCTCTCTGAACATCTTAATGAGTGTTTCCCATGGAATTCCCATAAAAGTCGCAGAGCTGTATATCATCACTCCCACAGCGTGTTTAGCACCAAGGGATAGAATTTTATTTGCGTGAGTGTAAATCGGCCTTCCACCCGAGTAAGCGGTGGCTGCTGAGTCTGCTGCTAAAGCAACAGCTTGACGATTCATAATCGCTACTTCAGTTGTCATAAATTCAGGTTCTTTAAGGCCTTAGGCAAGACCGCATTTTCGATTCGAAAATTAAATTAATGCTTTTCTAATCTTTTTTCTAATTTTAGAAGACTAACATTGAGAATACTATGAGAAATACATTGATCTTATTATCGGCCGTTTTGTCGATCGCATTAAGTATATCAACCGATACCGTTAATGCACAACGAAAGAGAAAAGCCAAAAAAACCGAAAGCATTTCATCGGATTTATACGGCAGTTTATCCTACAGACTTGTGGGGCCTTTCCGAGGGGGTAGGTCTGCTGCGGTAACAGGAGTGCCGAACAAACCCAATTTGTACTATATGGGAGCAACAGGTGGAGGTGTTTGGAGAACCCAAGACGCGGGAACAACCTGGGAAAATATTTCTGATGGATATTTTGGTGGAAGTATAGGAGCCGTTGAGGTCGCTCAATCGGATCCCAATGTGATCTACGTAGGAGGTGGCGAGGTAACTGTTCGCGGTAACGTTTCTTCAGGATACGGGGTATTTAAGTCCACAGATGCCGGAAAAACGTGGGAATCTAAGGGTTTAACTAACAGTCGTCACATTCCGCGCATGAGAGTGCATCCCAAGAACGAAAATATAGTTTATGCTGCTGTGCTGGGAAACATCTATAAAGAAAGTACTGACAGAGGGGTATACAAAAGTACAGATGGCGGAGACAGTTGGTCGAAAATACTCTACGCCAATGATATGGCAGGGGCCGTAGATTTAATCATCGACCCAAACAATCCACGAATTCTCTATGCAGCTACATGGCGTATTCAAAGAACACCCTATAGTTTGAGTAGTGGAGGTGAAGGTTCTGCGCTATGGAAGAGTGAAGACGAAGGCGCAACTTGGACAGAAATATCATCCCACAAAGGATTTCCTCAAGGAACACTTGGAATTATGGGGGTCACTGTTTCACCTGTAAATTCTAACCGAGTATGGGCTATCGTAGAACACAAAGAAAAGGGTGGCTTATACCGTTCAGAAGATGGTGGTGAAACTTGGGCTCAGGTCAATTCAGAGCGCAAACTAAGACAACGCGCTTGGTATTACACCAGAGTATATGCTGATACTCAAGATGAAAATATAGTGTATGTACTGAATGTTCGTTACCATAAATCAACTGACGGAGGTAAGACCTTTCAGACCTACAATGCTCCTCATGGAGACCACCACGATTTATGGATATCCCCTGAAAACAACCATCGAATGATCATTGGTGATGATGGAGGTGCTCAGGTCAGTAATGATCAAGGTGAAAACTGGAGCACATACGGGAATCAACCAACAGCTCAGTTTTACCGGGTAACCACAGACAATGCCTTTCCTTATCGAATTTATGCTGCACAGCAGGATAACTCTACGGTGCGTATTGAGCACAGAAGTGATGGATACGCCATTACTGAAGACAACTGGGAGCCTACTGCCGGAGGAGAATCTGCTCATATTGCCGTAGATCCTAAAAACAACGATATCGTTTACGGTGGAAGTTATGGTGGATACCTCACCCGTGTGAACCATCAAACCAAAACCCAAAGAGCGATTAATGTTTGGCCAGACAACCCAATGGGTTACGGAGCAGAAGGCATGAAGTATCGTTTTCAATGGAACTTCCCCATCATGTTTTCAAAGCACGACCCCAACAAGCTCTACACTTTCTCTAATCATGTTCACATGTCAACAAACGAAGGTCAAAGCTGGGAATTGTTAAGTGATGACTTAACTCGAAATGATCCGACTAAATTGGTTTCTTCAGGAGGGCCAATCACTCAAGATAACACTGGAGTTGAATACTATTGTACCATTTTTGCAGCAGGAGAAAGCCCGTTGAAAGAGGGTCTCATGTGGGTAGGAAGTGATGATGGATTGATTCACCTTACTCAAGATGGAGGAAAGTCATGGAATAATGTTACCCCTGCTCAAATGCCAGAGTGGAACATGATCAACAGTATAGAACCATCAGCCTTTGATGAAGGAACTTGTTACGTAGCAGCAACCCGATATAAAATGGGAGACTTTAAACCCTATTTATACAAAACTACAGACTACGGTCAAACCTGGACAGAGATTACAAACGGAATTGAAGACGAGCACTTTACCAGAGTCTTACGTGAAGACCCTAACCGTAAAGGATTACTCTACGCAGGAACAGAAACAGGCATGTACATCTCTTTCGATGACGGAGCTAACTGGAGGTCATTTCAGCTCGACTTGCCTATAGTACCGATTACCGATTTGACGATTAAAGATGAAAACCTCATTGTGGCGACTCAAGGTCGAAGCTTATACATCATAGATGATTTAAGCGTTTTACACCAATTGGAGGTTGCTGATAACAATGCTGACTTTAAACTATTCGCACCTAAGGATAGCTATAGAACCAAAGGAGGAGGCAGATCGTACGGAAATACTGCGCTTACTGCAGGAGCCAATCATCCCTCAGGAGTAGTCACTCATTTTTATATCAAAGATATGGATGCCAAAGATGAGGTGAGTTTGACTTATACCAAAGCAGGTGATACCCTTGCACATTTTAGCACAAAAGCCAAAGAGCGCAACAAAAAGTTGAGTGTGCAAAAAGGGGCAAACACACATAATTGGAATACGCGTTCAGATGGAGCAGAGCGCCTTCAAGGCATGATATTATGGGCTGCAAGTCTGGGTGGAGCGAAAGCCGTTCCTGGAGATTATAGGGTTCATTTAAACATCAATGGAACAACTCAGTCTCAAGACTTCAAAATATTGCCCGATCCAAGGGCTGAAGCTAGTGTTGCTCAAATGCAAGAGCAGTATGACTTTATCAATGGAGTCAATCAAACCGTAGACAAGGCGCATCAATCGATTAAGAAGATCAGAAGCATCAATTCTAAATTAAGTGCCTTTGTAAAACAATACGGAGATGACGAAAAAGTAAGTGCATTGGTAGAAAAGGCGAAAGCCTTAAAAGAATCATTTTCGACGGTAGAAAAAGCCTTGTACCAGACTCAAAACAGATCAGGGCAAGACCCGCTAAACTTCCCAATTCGATTGACCAATAAATTGGCTCACGTAAACAGTTTAGTCGGAAGAGACGATTTTCCACCTACGGCACAAGACAAAGTCGTTGCCGCTGAATTGACTCAAAAAATTAATGAGCAATTAGAAGACTTTGACGCCTTGGTTGATCAAGAGATGAAAGAATTCAACGCTGAGTTCAACAAGCTCGAATTAGATTATCTGGCGATAGAAGAATAGTTCAATAAATAAGCCGGACCTTTGGTCCGGTTTTTTTTAAGTTTTATGTTATACAATTACCTTAAGGCGTTTCACCTCATTTTTGTCATCACCTGGTTTGCTGGCTTGTTTTACATGCCAAGATTATTCATTTATCACATCGAGGCACAGGAAAAGGCTGAAGTTGAAAAAAAGGTATTGTCTGCACAGTTTAAACTGATGGCGAAGCGACTTTGGTTTATCATCACATGGCCCAGTGCAATTCTCGCTACTTTATTTGCCATTGCCTTACTCTACGTGATGCCGGGATGGCTTTCTCAGGGGTGGATGCACGCCAAGCTCGCCTTTGTTTTGCTTTTATTTCTCTATCACTATAGAACGCATTTGATTTACGGTCAATTGCAAAGAGACGAGTTCAGGTACAGCGCACGTTATATGCGACTTTGGAATGAAGGAGCGACCTTAATTTTATTTGCAATTGTTTTTTTGGTCATCCTAAAAAACACCTTGAATGGCTTATTTGCACTCATCGGCTTCGTTCTTTTGGCAATATTTTTGATGTTAGGTATTCGTTGGTATAGGAAGGTCAGAGAAAAAAATCCTAATGCCTGATGCAAAATGAGTTTAGCAAGACGCTTTAAGACATCCATTTCACTGCGAAACCGCATTTTTTTAGCGATGACAGGCTTAGTAGTTCTGTCTTCTTTTTTTATGGCGATTGTCACGCTGTATCAGTATCAAGAACAATCATACGACTATCACAAAACAAGGCTTAACAGAAAAGAACTTCAGTTGGTTAAAAGTTTGCAAAATGAACTGCGCAAATCAGAAGAATCCATAGACGAAGAGCATTTAAAGGCCGTGTTTGAAAATGAAATTTACAGCATTGCGAGTATACACAATGTCGATTTTTCCATTTATAATTTAGCTGGAGAGTTACTTCTGCAGTCAAATTTTATTCAAGAAAATCAACCTGAAGAGCTGAGTTCAAAACCAAGACTTGCAGCGGATTTTCAGCAACAGATTATCGCTTCTGAGTCTTCAGTAATTATTGAACCCATGAATTCTGATGTAGGGTTCTTTTTCTCTTCCTATTTCAAGCTCAGAGACATCGATTACAGTCCGGTGGCCATTGTGCATTTGCCTTATTTTGAAGAAGACACATTCAATAAAAAAGAACTGCGAGAGTTTATGATTCGTATTTCAGGGGTTTATTTTTTGTTGTTAATCGTGGCACTTAGTCTGTCTTACATTGTTTCTACCTATATCACTAAGAATCTTAAAGCCATAGCCTCTGTGTTGTCAAAAACAGATTTCAATGCAGTAAACGAGAACATTGTTTTGAGCGCTGAGAGTGCAGAAATTCAAATTCTAATCGACTCGTACAACAAAATGATAGAGGCGCTTAAATCAAGTGCTGAGCGTCTGGCTAAAAGTGAAAGAGAACAGGCTTGGCGTGAGATGGCCAAACAAGTCGCTCATGAAATAAAAAATCCGCTCACCCCGATGCGTCTTCAGATTCAAGAATTTGAACACAATTACAAGCAGACCGAAAAGATCGATCCAAAAGAGCTCAAAGAATTCGCTCAAACCCTCATTGAGCAAATTGATATCATGAGTAATATCGCCACGGCCTTCTCTGATTTTGCACAGTTTCCAAAAACAAAATCCTCAAGAATTGATTTGGTGGCTCAGAGCAAACGCATTATCGATTTATTTAACCAAGTCGACATTGAATTTGAACATGATACAGCGCAGGTTGAGGTAACCTTTGACAAAGATCAGTGGTCGAGAATATTAACCAATTTGATTAAAAACGCCATAGAAGCTACCGAGCATCAAGAACAACCCTATCTGGCCGTTAAGATTCGACAAACCTCAAATGAGGTTTATATTGAAGTAATCGATTCAGGTGATGGCGTTCAGCAAGAGCTTGAAGAGCGCATCTTTGAACCAAAGTTTACCACTAAAAACAGTGGAATGGGTTTAGGCTTAGCCATCGTTAAAAAAAGCATAGAATACCATGGAGGGCAAATACACTACAGCAGACGTGATGAGGCGCAAAGCTGTTTTAAAATTCAACTCCCCTTAAACAATTAGATCAGATGACATTCGAGCAATTAAACCTTAAAAAAGAAGATAAAATCGCTGTTTTAACTATAGCCCGAGAAAAAAAGTTAAACGCGCTTGATTCTGCGACAATTCAGGAGCTTCACCAAGCTTTTTCTGCCTTAGATGCGGATAAAGAAGTCAGAGCAATTGTATTGACGGGTCAAGGTCAAAAGGCTTTTGTAGCCGGAGCAGACATTGCAGAATTTTCTTCGTTTAATCAGCAGCAAGGTGAAGCTTTATCTCGTTCAGGGCATGAAAAGCTTTTCGCCTTTGTCGAAAATCTAAGCACTCCAGTTATTGCTGCAATTAATGGATATGCATTAGGTGGTGGATTAGAACTGGCCCTTTCTTGTCATATGCGTATGGCCAGTGAAAATGCGAAAATGGGCTTGCCAGAAGTAACGCTCGGGCTCATTCCTGGTTACGGCGGAACCAGGCGATTAGGGCAAATTATAGGAAAAGGTAGAACACATCAGATGGTCGCCTCTGGTCAAATGATTTCAGCTGAAAAAGCGCTACAATGGGGTTTAGTCAATGAGGTATATTCCCAAGAAGAGTTGATATCAAAAGCCACTGAATTGGCGATGAAAATTGCTTCAAACGCACCTATTGCCGTGAGTCATTCAATAAAGGCAATCAACGCACAATACTCGAATTCAGTAGCATCATTTGAAACCGAAATACAGTTGTTTGGTGCTTGTTTTGCTACAAATGACTTTAAAGAGGGTACGTCTGCCTTTCTTGAAAAGCGCAAACCTGATTTCAAAGGAGACTAATCTTTAGGCCTATGCCAGGATGGTGTTTCTCCCCATTCTTCATAAAATTGATTCAAGAATTGCTCCATAAAGGCATGTCGCTTTTCAGCAATGCCTATGGCGGTTTGCGTGTGCAATTGTCCTTTAATCTTTAGCAGTTTCTCATAGAAGTGATTTAGACTTGGACCCTTACTTTTTTTATAAGCTTCTTTGGAGTCGAAACGCAGAGGTTCAATTGTTGGGTCATAAATAAGCCTGTTTTTGTATCCACCGTAGTGCAGCGCCCTACAAACTCCAATAGCCCCAATGGCATCAAGACGATCGGCATCTTGAACAATCTTAAATTCAAGACGGTCGCAAATAGGGTCTTTTTCACCATCAAAAGCATTGCGAAAAGACATGTTTCTGATGATGAGTTCTACTTCTGCTATTTGAGTTTTGCTTACATTTTGAGAAGACATAAATTCTACGGCCTTTTTCGGGCCTAATTCTTCATCTCCATCGTGAAATTTTGAATCTGCGATATCGTGAAGAAGTGCCGCCAGCTCTACAACGAGAAGATCAGCGGCTTGTTTTTCTTGAGCTGCAATGCGCAGTGCCAGGCGATGAACCCTTTGAATATGATGCCAATCGTGACCTGCTTCAGCTTCGGCCAAAGCTTTTTTGACATAGCTTATGCAGTTGGAGATGACAGCATTCATTATACTGGCTTTTCAAGTTTAGAGGCGATTACGGCCTCAATTTTAGCAGCTAATTCCTTATGGTCACCTTTGTTTTCAATAGCAGGGTGAATGGTGTGTGATACTTGAACCCCAAGACCCAGTGGGTATTTGCCATAGGGTAGCATTTTGTAGGAGTTATTAATTGTAATAGGCACAATTAAAGCTTCTGGCATTTTTTCCATTAAGCTAATAAGCCCCGTGGTTTTAAAAGGTTTGAGTTCGCCATTTCTGCTGCGCGTTCCCTCTGGAAAAATCACTGCTGTAAACCCTTGACTATTGACATAATCTGCGAGCTTGTGTATTTCTCTAATAGCCTGTTTCCCATCTTTGCGATCGATCAGTACAGACCCTCCGTATTTGAGATTAAATGAAATAGAAGGAATTCCTTTTCCCAATTCTTTTTTGGTTACGAATTTCGGATGTAGGGCTCGTAGAGTCCAAAAGAAAGGAGGCACGTCGTACATGCTCTGGTGATTGGTCACAATTAAAAGAGGTCGATGTGAAATAAGGTTTTCTGCACCTTCGAGTTTATAGCTCGTGCCCAAAATTTTTCCGGTATGAATCAGTAAAAAATTCAAGACGGCTACTGAGTAATCGTGAGCGTATCGCCCTCCAATTTTCAAGCAGAGGTACTGTATAGGATGAAAGAGAAACAGCCAAAATCCAAATACCAGGAGAAAAATGGGCGTTAACAGGTGAGAAATGAGTTTTTTCATCAGCAGTCAGTCTATAAAAAAACCACCGCTAAGGGTGGCTTTTAATGTTTTAATTACGAGCAAAATTCGTCGTAAGCCGACATTAAGTTTTCAGCAATCATCTCAGCTGGTCTGCCTTCAATGTGATGTCGTTCAATCATATGAACCAATTCACCATCTTTAAATAAGGCCATAGAAGGCGACGAAGGAGGAAAAGGAACCATCATTTCTCTAGCCTTGTTTACGGCTTCAAAATCAACTCCTGCAAAAACAGTAATCAGCTGATCGGGATTCTTTTCGTTTCTCAAACTAAGCTTGGCTGCAGGTCTTGCGTTAGCCGCTGCACATCCACATACCGAGTTTACAACCACAAGCGTTGTACCCTCTTTAGCAAGTGCTTGTTCTACTTCATCTGCAGTAAACAACTCATTAAAACCAGCCATGGTCAAATCTTGTCGCATGGGTGTAACTAAATCTTCAGGATACATATTTATTCATTTTAGTCGACAAAGATATGGGTTTTTCAAAAGTGTATCTTTGTAAATCATTTTAAAATATCCATGCTAAAATCAATTGCCCCTTTGTTATTTTCCATACTCGGATTCATGGTCATGCGAGTGCCAGGAGCATTAATCGGCTATTTTATAGGTCGAATGTTTCAAGGGTCAACAGTATACACCAGCAGGGGGCCATTCAACGGGCCGTTTCAATCGGTTTATCAACCCGATAACAATTTTCAGCTCAATTTGTTGGCCTTGGCTTCTATTATAATCAAAGCGGATGGCGCAGTAGAAGAGGTCGAGTTGAGAACTGTGCGAAACGCTTTTAAACAGATGTATGGTGAAGAGCGTGCCCAACAGATTTTTCGTCAATACAAAACAGATTTTGATCAAAAAAACACTTCATTAGAAGAGATATGTAGACGAATTGCGATGCGGAGCCCCATGGAGACTCGAGAGCAAATCTTTTTGTTTTTGCGAAGAGTGGCAGAGGCTGATGGAAGTATTTCTGATTCAGAATTTGAAAAACTATCTCAGATTGCGCGATTTTTCAACATAGGTCAGCAAAAAGTACAAGACACCTATAAACAGAGTTCGGCAGCAGCTTATAACATATTGGGCGTTTCAAAAGACGCCACAGATGCTGAAGTTAAAAACGCCTATAGAAAATTGGTAAAGCGCTATCATCCAGATAAGGTTATCACCAAAGACGAAGCATTGAAAATAGGTGCTGAAGAGAAGTTTAAAGAAATTCAGGAAGCCTACGAAATCATTCAAAAAGAAAGAAGCAGCCACTAAATGGAACAGGTTTTATTTTATTTCGAATTGGGCTTAACCCATGTTTTAGATCCTCAGGCCTACGACCATGTGCTCTTTCTTGCTGCACTTGCCCTGCCTTTTCAACTAAAAGAGTTTACAAAGGTGGTTTGGCTCGCAACGGCTTTTACATTAGCACATTGTACCTCATTGGCTTTAAGCGTTTATAAAGTAATTGAAATCGACTCATCAATCATTGAGTTTTTAATACCTGTGACCATAGTAATCACGGCGGTTTTCAATATTTTGATTGAACAATCAAATGCAATACGCTTTCCGTTTAGGTCACACCTTTTGGCCACTTTAGTTTTTGGGCTCATTCACGGTTTCGGCTTTTCGAATTATTTTAAAATGTTGATGGATAGTGAGCCTGAAAAATTAATGCCATTGTTCGGCTTTACAGGAGGAATTGAAGTTGCACAGCTCGTGGTGCTTACAGTGGTTCTTTTAGTTACAGGATTGCTATTTAAAATTGTACCGAGCTGGAGTAAGAAAGTCGTTATTGCAATGTCTATCTTAGTAATACTTATTTGCATTCCAATGCTTGTAGAAACCTTTCCGATATGAAAGAGCATCCTCAAAAGGTAAAACAACTTCGATACGACAAGGCCTATATGAAAATGGCTGAACAGTGGAGTACACTCTCTCACTGCAAGCGTAAACAGGTTGGAGCTCTTATTGTAAAAGAACGTATGATTATATCTGATGGATACAACGGAACCCCAACGGGTTTTGAGAATTATTGTGAAGATGATGAAGGTTACACAAAATGGTATGTTTTACACGCTGAGGCTAATGCGATTCTCAAAGTTGCCGGATCTACGCAGTCTTGTCAAGACGCTACTTTATACATTACCCTATCACCATGTAAAGAATGTAGCAAGCTCATACACCAAGCCGGTATAAAACGCGTTGTATACTTAAATGCGTATAAAGATATTTCTGGTTTAGAATTTTTAAAACGCGCAGGAGTAGCCGTAGAACATCTTAATTTGAATTGATGCTAAAGTTTATACTACGATTTATTGTTTTCTCTTTTTTCGCAGCCTTGTTCTTTGGGGCTGGATGGTTTTTGGCCAATTCAAGCGATGTTTTGTATTCTTCAAATCCTAATAAAGAAAAATTAAATAGGCTTATAGATTTTATCGATAGGGAATACGTAGACACTGTAAACACTGAAGAAATTGTCGATAAAACGGTCAATTCAATACTGTCAGAATTAGATCCACACTCTGTATATATTCCAAAAAGTGACATGACGGAGGTCGCTGAACAAATGCGTGGAGACTTTGTTGGAATCGGTGTCACTTTTCGAATGAAACAAGATACCGCCACCGTGGTTAAAGTCATAAAGGGAGGCCCAAGTGAAAAGGCAGGTCTGCGGGCAGGTGACAAAATCATGATAGCAGATAAAGACACCCTTTACAACAAAGAAATTGCTTCAGGTGAAATCGTGAGACGACTCAAAGGAGAAAAAGACAGTCAGGTCGAATTAGAAATTTACCGAAAGGCAATCGACAGTACTTTTCAGGTGACAATCAATAGGGGAGATGTTCCCATTGTGTCTGTGAATGCGAATTATATGTTAAGTGATAACATGGGTTACATTCAGCTCAATCGATTTGCAGAAAGCAGTTATACAGAATTTAGGTTGGCCCTACAGTCACTCATTAGTAGAGGAGCTCAAAAGCTTGTTTTTGATTTAAGAGGAAATCCAGGCGGATATATTGGAATAGCCGAGCAAATTGCCGATGAGTTTTTAGAGGCTAATCAGATGATCGTTTATACCAAAGACAAATCAGGCCGAATCGAAGAGAGTTTTGCATCGAGCCTGGGCATTTTTGAAAACCAACCGGTTTACGTCTTAATTGATGAGAGTTCTGCTTCAGCTTCTGAGATTATTGCTGGCGCTCTTCAAGACAATGATTTAGGTACAATCGTCGGTAGGCGTTCTTTCGGAAAAGGACTGGTTCAAAGAGAAATGGAATTGGGAGATGGTTCAGCAGTGCGCTTAACCATATCAAGGTATTATACTCCAACTGGAAGGTCAATTCAACGACCCTATCAAAAAGGAAAAGAAGATTATTACATGCAGATTTATGATCGATATGATTCAGGGGAGATGGATTCCGCTGATAAGATAGAAGTCAATGATTCGCTGCGATTCGTAACGCCAAAAGGTAAGGTTGTTTATGGCGGAGGAGGAATTATTCCAGACGTTTTTGTCGGAGTAGAGAGCACGACGCTTGAAACCTTGAAGATGCTCGATGAAGAAACCTATATTTCTAATTTTGTTTTCAATTATTTGGAGCGCAATCGAAAGAAGTATTACAATTTCACCAGGCAAGAATTTCTAAGAGATTTCAATTTCACTCAAAACGAGGTGAGGTCATTTATTGACGATTTAAAATCTTATGGTTTTGTGTTGGATCAAAAACAGTACGGTCAAATCATAAACACTCTCATGAAGGCAAACATGGCAGATCAACTTTTTGATGCCAATATCGGAGCCCAACTCAGAGGAACCTTAGACCCAATGCTCGAGAAGGTTTTAGAAATAGAAAAAACCCAGTAAGGCTTATTTACCCTCAACTTTATCTTCGATCTTCTTTGAGGTCAAAAAGATGAGCATTATTACTATTGCACATAAAGAGGCAGTTATTCCGATCAATCCAATTAAGCTGTCTTCTTCAAAAAGCTGCTCAAAATCAAGTTTAAAGGCGTTGATTACAATGAGGATAACTGAGATTAGTATGATAATGTAAGCAAAAGGTTTCGACATAAAATCAATTTAAAAGAGTTGATTAATATTGGCAGCAAAGAGTTTAACAGCAATAGCCATAAGAATTACACCAAAGACTTTTCGAATCACATTTAAGCCCGCGCTCCCAAGCATCTTTTCTATTTTGATGGATGATTTTAGCACCGCAAAAACAAAAATGATGTTGATAATTATGGCGATGATGATGTTTTCGACATGGTACTCTGCTCTTAAAGATAAAATAGAAGTCAAGGTTCCGGCACCCGCAATAAGAGGGAATGCAATTGGCACAACAGATGCACTTTCAGGTTCTTCATCCTTGTAAAGTGAAATTCCTAAAACCATTTCAATGGCCAAAAAGAAAATCACAAATGAACCTGCTACAGCAAAGGAGTTAACATCAATGCCGATTAACTTTAATATAGTTTCACCGACAAACAAAAAAGCAATCATAATGACAAGAGCAACTATTGAGGCTTTTTCAGATTGAATATGCCCAACTTTTTGCCTTAAACTAATGATGATTGGAATGCTGCCAAGGATATCAATTACAGCAAACAAAACCATGGTGGCTGTCAATATTTCTTTACCATTAAATTGCATAGGCAATTTCTAAATTCAGGCAAAAGTACTGAGATTATAACTTTCTTCTTTTTTTCATTAATCTTTTGCCAATCGAAATGTGTTCTTTTTTGATTATTTCTGTTTTGATAATTTCATTTTGGAAATTATCAGGTGTATCAATCAATAAAAAAGAATAAAAAATAAAAGCCAACATAATATGATTTTTGGGTTATTTATATTTTAGTGTTGTTATCCTTAGGCCAATAAACAGCAAGTTTCATTCCAATTTATTCACCTGTATATTTTCATTTTCGATTCGAGACAAAAGAGAAAGTTTTTGGGCATGAAAATAGTAAGGCAGACTATCTAAATCAGAAGCCTCTGGAGCTTTGTAGTTTTCAAAGTCCAAGAAAATCATTGTGTTCACATTTTTTTCTTTAATGACTTTGCGAAAGCGCACACCTCCTTTATCAGTGAAATAACGATACGAGAGGTAACCTAGCTTAAAAGTGTTGCGGTGAAAATAATATCTAAATTCATCTTCAAAATCTTCGCCTCCACCATCTTCATCAAAGGTTACTTTCAATGCGTAATAAGGTTGATTTTCAAGATTTACAACTCCTAAATATTCCTTTTTAACCGCAGAATCATTCAATCCGTAAGGCAATTGAAAAAAGTAAGCTACGGAGTTCACTGAACGAAAATATTTTGCGCTGATGCTGTCCGCCAATTCGATGGTTTCATTATTTATTGTTCGGGTAAATTCACCATTTAATATGACATCTCGAACCTCTTGAGAATTTTGAAGACTATCTGTCACTGTTCGCTCTCTTGTGTATTCATATCCAAATGAACCGCGTTTAATTTGGTAGGCGTAATCCCTAAATTCAAACTGAATATGCTTTCCTTTTAAATCTTCAAAACCATGTGCTTTAATAGATTGGTCAACAATGAACTGGGCATCTTTAGGAGCGTTTGAACAGGCAGAAAAAATTATAATAAAAAAACTAAAGGCAAGCATTTTTTTCATCATAGCGCATAATTTTTTAAGACACTGATGTCTAAGTATTCTAAGGTTTTAATGTGACAAGATTCAAGGCGTATTTTTGGCGCCACTCCTGAATTATGCGCTTCTATCCATCGGCTAACACATAAGCACCAAAAGTCTCCATCTTTCAATCCAGGAAAATTATACATGCCAATTGGAGTCATAAGATCATTGCCTTGTTGTTTACTGAATTTCAAAAATGAAGTGGTTACCTGTGCACATACCGTATGTGTTCCTAAGTCAAAGGCATTGGTTTTGCAAAAGCCATCTCTAAATGCTCCAGTCATTGGATCAAAGCAACAGGCTTCTAATGAAGTTCCTAATACATTTAATGTTTTGTTTTCGGCTTTCATATGAACATTTGAACCTGCTTCAAATTTACTTTAAATGCATGAATCAAAGTATTTTGTAACTTTCTAATCAACAAATACCCACAAGAAATGATTAAAAGAGATTTTTTGAAATTATTTGGTTTAGGCAGCTTGGCATTATCCCAATCGAAAATAGCCTGGGCAAATCAACCTAACGACAAATGGAGTGCTATTAGAGCAGACTACGAACTTCCTACAGAATTCATTAACCTTGAAAGTGGTTACTATAATATCATCCCACAACCCACACTAAGAGCAGTTCAAAAACATCAAAAAAACATCAATAAATGGGGTTCCTATTATATGCGAAACCACCGGTTTAATGATCAAGACAAAGTTGTCACTGCATTAGCAAAAACGGTGGGCACCTCAGAAAAAAACCTAGTACTCACAAGAAATACTACCGAGTCACTCAATACAATTACAAAAGGAATTCCTTGGAAAAAAGGAGATCACGTCGTTTTCGCAAGACAAGACTATGGTGCTATGCGACAAATGTTCTATCAAGTTCGAGAGCGATTTGGAATTGAGATTACCGAAATAGATGTCCCAATGCACCCCAAAAATGACAAAGAAGTAGTAGATGCTTACAAATCAGCAATGAAACCCAATACCAAATTTTTAATGGTATGTCATATGGTAAACATTACGGGTCATATTCTACCCATTGCTAAAATTTGTGATATGGCACATAAAAGAGATGCCTACGTCATGGTAGATGGTGCGCACTGCGTGGGTCATTTCGATTTTAACATCGATGATCTAAACTGTGATTTTTATGGTAGTAGTTTACACAAATGGTTGGCAGCCCCACTGGGTACTGGTTTACTATATGTCAATCCAAAAAACAGAGATATTGTATGGCCACTCTTCACCGAACGTGTTGATATGAAAGATGACATCAAAAGATTTTCACATATCGGAACCTTACCCTGTCAGCATCACTTAGCCATCATTGATGCCATTAATTATCACAACGCAATCGGCCCTAAGGTTAAAGAAAATCGATTGAGAGAATTACAACGTAGGCTCACTGACGCTTTGCGACCAAATCCAATGATCGTCATTAATACGCCTGAGGACATAAACAGGTCTTGTGCCATTTCTAATGTAGGGGTTAAAGACATGAATACTCATGAATTAGCGGATACCCTAATGAATGAGTTTGGCATTTTTACAGTGGCTATTTCAAATTATGGTGGAGTTGAAGGATGTCGTATTTCTCCAAATGTCTTCAACACTACGGATGAAATCGATCAGCTCATTCAAGCCTTTCAAACCATTGCCGAGAGACAATCGAAATTGGTTTAGTATGGTTTTTGCGCCAAAGCGCGAACTACTTTAGTGGTTCCATTATGCATAAAGCCTTCTTCTAATGTGATTTCGAGTTCTTCTAAATAGTGAAAGTTGAAGTCGACAAAATCAGATTTTATTTTTTCAGCCGTATAAAGTTGCTGTAACATTTTCGGGCCTCCAACAGCTGGATTTTGTCTTTGGTATTCGAGATGATCTTCGTGAAAAGCCTCCATAATAAGATGACCTCCTGGCTTGATGCAGTTTAATAGTTTGCCGTGATTTAATTGACGTATTCCTTCTGGAAAATGAACATAAATAAGTCCTAAGGCATCAAAAGAATTGGCTTCAAAGCTTAAATCTTTCAAAGAACCTAAATGATAATCTACATGCGCATGCTTTTCTTTTGCGAGTTTAAGCGCCTTATCTCTAGCGATTTCACTCCAATCATAGGCGCTGACTTTCCATTTTTTTTCAGCAGCGTACACTGCGTTTCTACCCTCTCCCTCAGCCGCTAACAATAGACTACCTGAAGGGAGCTTGTCAAGACACGATTTGAAGTAGGAATTTGGATTTTTCCCATAAGCATATGCAGAAGCGCTGTACAGCTCATCCCAGAATTCTTTCATAGTACAGTAGGTAAGTTTACGCCCTTCTTGTAAGATTTATCGAACAAAATAGCCATTTGACCATAAATTTAGCCATTGTCGACAAAATCGATGTCCTTAGGGGTACCTAAAAAATCGAAATGTTTTTGAATGGTGTCTTGATGGATTGTTTTCTTCGAGACACCTTTTAAAAACCTAAAGTCATCAAGTGTCATGAAATTAAATGTTCTCAATCTATTCAAAATCATCGCTTTAGTTTTTTGTACTCATCTAATGGTTTTTTCTTCTAAAGGGGATGATTTGGCAAAAAACACAAATGTTGTCGATCAGACTACAATCAGTTCTAACGACCGAAATATCCTAACAGAAATTGATTCAGATGGGGATGGAGATCCAGACATTACTGACCCATTCGCAAACAATCCCTGTAAATTTTCAGACCACAGAAAAGAGGGTTCAGAGTCACCACTTTGGTTATACGGTGATTGTGACAATGATGGAATTGAAAACGGTCAAGACCTAAATCCGAACTTCCCAGGATAATTTTCAGTTTTCTAGTCAACTTTTAATCAAGCAGTTAATCTAAAAATTCCGTACTTTTTACAATAATTCCGAATATATTTCGATAGTATTGTAAGTAAATTCTTAGACTACTAAGACTTAAAAACTGACAAAACATGAAAAATTGTCCAAATAAATTTCTTATTGGGTTGTTGTTGGTTGGTATAATGAATAGTACCAACTTGTTCGCCAACAATCCCGAATTGGCCTTGTCTAAAACGCTAATGTTCGTTGATGCGGATGGAGATGGTGATCCAGACACATCCGATCCAGACGACAGTGATCCATGTGTTTATGATCCATCTACCCAGGTAATCGGAGATGTTACAGCTGCTTGGCTCACCCTTGACTGTGATGGAGATACCATAACCAATGGAGATGAAGTTAATGCCGGCACAGATCCTCGAGACGAAGACACTGACGGTGACGGTGATCCAGATAATACTGATACAGATGCATTAGACCCTTGTGTTTACTCTGAAAACAGAGTGGTAGGAGTTGGTTCTGCGGCATGGAATGTAAGTGATTGTGATGGTGATGGAGTTCCCAATGGCGTAGACACTAATCCTGTCAGTGACGATGCTGATGGAGACGGAGATAAAGATTTAACAGATCCAGACGATACAGATCCTTGTGTTTATTCTGAAAATAGAGTTGCTGCAGATGCCACTGAAGAGTGGAACAATTCTGATTGCGACAATGATGGCTTGTCAAACGGAGATGAGGTTGCCGCAGGAACAGAAATTTTAATTCCCGACACTGACGGTGATGGAGATCTTGACGGTACAGATACTGATCCACTTGACAACTGTGTCTACTCAGCAAACCAAGACCCAACCAACGCAGATGCGGCATGGAATGCTGCTGACTGTGATAATGATGGTGTAACTAACGGAGACGAAATTGCAGCTGGTACTGACGAGCAGAATCCTGATACAGACGGCGATGGTGATGGAGACAGTACAGATACTGATCCACTTGATAACTGTACATATTCAGCTAATCAAAATCCAGCAAATGCAGATGCGGCATGGAATGCTGCAGACTGTGATAATGACGGTTCAACTAACGGCGAAGAAATCGCTGCCGGTACAGACGAGCAGAATCCTGATACTGACGGAGACGGCGACCTTGACGGAACAGATACCGATCCACTTGATAACTGTACATATTCAGCCAATCAAAATCCAGCGAATGCAGATGCGGCATGGAATGCTGCTGACTGTGATAATGACGGTTCAACTAACGGCGAAGAAATCGCTGCCGGTACAGACGAGCAGAACCCTGATACGGACGGTGATGGAGATCTTGACGGAACAGATACTGATCCACTTGACAACTGTGTCTACTCAGCAAACCAAGACCCAACCAACGCAGATGCGGCATGGAATGCTGCTGACTGTGATAATGATGGTGTAACTAACGGAGACGAAATTGCAGCTGGTACTGACGAGCAGAATCCTGATACAGACGGCGATGGTGATGGAGACAGTACAGATACTGATCCATTAGATAATTGTGTCTACTCAGCCAATCAAAACCCAGCGAATGCAGATGCGGCATGGAATGCTGCTGACTGTGATAACGACGG
>Ga0213865_10000434_pt1 | contig 28625 bp, 21 predicted proteins | sample PICome_6_FD_160100 | JGI IMG/M metagenome (GOLD analysis project Ga0213865, IMG submission 160100) | Coastal seawater microbial communities near Pivers Island, North Carolina, United States - PICO282 | ecosystem: Environmental > Aquatic > Marine > Coastal | place: USA: North Carolina...
ATAATTCTTCCTTTTAATTAGATAGTTTTTCTTCTGACTTTAGTATTCTAGTGAGTTGTCGACTTGAAGCAACTAAATTCTCATTTAAATCCCAAATATTACAGTCTTGTTCAAAAAAACCTTTGTTAATATCTTTTGCTATAAAATCAGCAAACAAGATTTCAGTAGTTGGCATTTGTCTTATATGTGTAGTCAAACTATATGTAGGTATCCAACCCAAAGGTCCGTATTTATTTGATACAACAGGTGGGGCTACATCTACATAAAATGATAAAACATACTGATTCGGGATACCTCCATCCATTTGCATATATGATGAACACCTAGCTTCTGCATCATCTGCATCTGTATCTGTATCTCTATCCCACCAGGCATGGCGTGGGTGAACTGTGCAACTTAGTTGATGAATAAATGAAGGAGTAAACCCTGGTGATATTTTGTCATAATTTAAATCTTTATATTGATCTCTTGAAAATTCTTTCATAATTTTAGGTGGATTGGTTTCTAATGCGTCATATCCTTTCATGTGTTCAAAGTCTGAGCATATTGCATTGAATACAGTGCATATTTTGCTATCTTGTATGAGCTTAACAATGCCTGATGATGTTCCTCTAGAAACTTTAAATACTTCAACTTCTAACAGAAAGTCTTTTGCTTCAATCCTATCCAAGTATTGTATTGATGAACTTATTGCTACTGAATGAGGTACAGATGATGTTAATGCCTTATGCATAAGTGCATTTAAATAACCACCATTAGGAGTTTTACCAACAAAATACCTAGAATCTGGATTAATACTGTAAGTATTTGCAGAGACGGTTTCTAATAACAAAGCCTTTTGAAATTGATCAAATTGATTCATGATTCAACAATTTTAGTTCATAATTCCTTTTTATAGAAATTAAGCAGACCATATGATTAATTTATTTGATATAGCTTGTAACTTTTCTAGTGATCGTTTTGATAATGATTTAAATGAAGTTATTCAAAGAGCTAAAAATAATAACGTAACAAAATTTTTAGTAGTATCTGCCTCACTTAAGGATGCTGAAAGAGTTCACAGAATATATCAAGATAATAAAGATTCATGTTTTTTTACTATTGGTGTTCATCCCCATCATGCTAATGAATTTGATTCATTCTCATCTACAGAGATGATAAAACTTATCGAAGAATATAAACCCCACAGCGTTGGAGAAACTGGATTAGATTTCTTTAGAAACATTTCATCATATGAAAAACAACTATTTGCATTTGAAGAGCAAATTCAGATCGCTATTAAAACTAATCTGCCATTATTTCTTCACCAAAGAGATGCCCATGAAGATTTTATGAAAATAATCTCAAAATATAAAAAAGATATTTCAAAGGCTGTTGTCCATTGTTTTACTGGAACGCAAAAAGAATTAGATGATTATTTAGAAATGGGATTTCATATTGGTCTTACTGGCTGGATATGTGATGAAAGAAGAAATTTAGATTTAAGAAAATCCTTGATTAATATTCCTATTGAAAAGCTTATGATTGAAACTGACTGTCCGTATTTGATTCCTAGGAATCTTAACGATAAACCAAAAAATAATAGGAATGAACCATCTTATCTTCCTCATATTGCAAGCGAGATAGCTAGTTTAGTTAAAATTGATATAGATGAGCTGGCTAATGCAACATTTCAGAACAGTATGAATTTTTTTAAATAAAAGCTTTTCTATCTAAATTATATTCTTTACAGATATCATCAACATCAGAACCAACTTTCTTGGAGTTATGTTTTATTGATAATTTGTCAACAGAAAATCTTGGAGCAGGTGCAGGTTGATTAAAACCATCTATATCAACAAACGCATTTCTTGCAATATTATGATCATCTTCTTTAGCTTCATCCATATTCAATATTGGAGTCACGCAACCATCAGTATCAGAAAAAATGTTTACCCAATGATTTCTCGGCTTAGATTTAATTTTTTGTGCAATTAAATCTTTCAATTCTCCCCATAATTCTTTATTCATTTGATCTTTGAACTTAGGATCATCTAATTCAAGCTTTTCTAATAAAATTGAATAAAATTGTGGCTCTATAGACCCAACAGCAAGATACTTATTATCAGAACATTCATAGGTATTATAAAAATGTGATGCTCCATCAAGAAAATTAGATTCTCTTTCGTCTTTCCAGTAACCCATTTCTTTTAAAGAATAAAAAAAACTCATTAACGATAGACTTCCATCAATCATTGCCGAATCAACCACCTGACCTTTTCCAGTTTTTATTGAATTTATAACAGCAGCAAGTATTCCCATAGCAAGCATCATGCCTCCGCCACCATAATCGCCTACCAAGTTAAGTGGTATGGCTGGATTTGAATCTTTTTTTCCTATTGCGTTTAATGCTCCAGATAAGCTGATGTAGTTAATATCATGTCCAGCTTTTCTAGACATAGGTCCTTCCTGACCCCACCCTGTCATTCTTCCATAAACCAAAGCTTTATTGAGCTTCAAGCACTCTTCAGGACCAAGTCCTAATTTTTCCATAACCCCTGGTCTAAAGCCTTCAAACAAAACGTCGACTGAAGAAATTAATTTGAGTATTTCTCTAACTGATTCAGGATTTTTTAAATCTGCAACAATGGATCTTTTTGATCTGTTATGGATGTCAAATTTATTATGAGAATCTTTGTCACCAATTCTGCTTAGTCTGATTACATCAGCACCCATATCTGCAAGAAGCATTCCACAGTATGGGCCAGGACCAATGCCTGAAAACTCTAAAACTGTTACACCCTTTAGTGGACCCATTAGAATATATTATTGGAAAACTTTAAATTTAACCAATAAATTTGGAAGAAGAGATAATGAAGAAATGAAAGCTATTAACATAGCTAATGCAGTAAATATTCCAAAAAGTTGGGTTGGAAAAAAATTAGATAACGACAATATTGAAAAGCCAGTTGCAATTGTAGCTGCAGTATAAAAGATAGCCCTTCCTGTAGTTGTATGAGCATTTTGTAAAGCCATCTCAATTGAATGAGTAACTTTCATTTCTTTTTTATATCTGTAAATATAGTGAATAGTATTATCAACAGCCATTCCAACACTTATTGCTGCAACAGTTATGGTCATAATATCTAATGGAATTTTTAACAATCCTAAGATACCTACAACAGAAGAAGCAACAAAAATATTAGGTATTAATCCGATAACCATTATTTTAAATGACTTAAAGATTAATAAGAGCATTAAAGCAATGACACTAAATACAATAAGCAAAGAACCTATTTGTGATTGAAATAAAGATTGCAACATGTTGTTATAAAGAACTGCTAATCCAGTAATCTCAAACCTATCTTCTGATAAATTAAATTTTGTTATCAAATCATTATTAATTTTTTCTAATAATTCGTTTCTATTTAGATTCTCAGCTGATTCATTGACTCTTGTAGAGATTCTTACAATTGAATCATCTTTATTTATATATGAATAAAGTAGCGTCTCTCTGATATCTTCGGGTAACACAGATCTTAGAAGAGCTAATTCTAGATCATTTAAATCTTCTCCGTCATTAATTAGTCTTGCAAGTTTGATACCGCTGGCTACGCTAAGCACTTTACCAATTTCAGGAAGAGAATCTAAATAATCATGAATTTCTTCAAGCTCAGCTAATGAATACACATTCCACCAATATCCAGACGCGCTGCTACTTTCATCATCAAAAAGACTATCATCAAAAAACTCATCTTCAATTAAATCATCTGATGCTATAAATGATGGCTCTTTGATTATGATATCTAATGTTGCTGTTCCTCCTAAGTTTTGATCGATCTCCAACATCCCTTGATATATTTCAGTTTCCTCATCAAAGTAATCAATAAATCTATTCTCAACTACGAGTTTTGTTGTTCCAAATATCAATACACAAAAAACTACACTAAAAGTTAAATAAATATAGTTAGAGTGGTTCTTGGAGATAGCTAAGATTTTATTAGTAATTTTATAAAGCGACAGGTAATCATTGCTTTTATCTTTTTTAATTAAGCTTAAGGAACTTGGTAAGAATGAAAAAGTAAAAATAAAGGCTATTGATATTCCAAATGCCATCATTTTTCCAAATTCAATTACTGGCTTTAAGTCACCTAAAAGTAATGATAAAAATGCTACAGCGGTTGTGAGGGCTGCAAAAAAACAAGGCAAAAACATTTGATCTACAGCATCTACTAATGATTTATTGTTATCTGTCGGGCCTTTTTGTAATTCATTAATTTTTACCAAGACATGAACTGTCAATGAAATGGTCAAAATCAACAATAAGGCAATAAAATTTGAAGAAACGACGCTTATTTTCCAATCCATATAACCCAGAAAGCCAGCGGTTACGAAGGTTGTTAAAAAAGCATTAGATATTGGGAGTATTACAAACCAAATATTTCCAAAAAAAAGAAAAAGCATAATTGCAAAAACTGAAGCAACTGCTACACCAAACACTACAAGATCAGATCTAATATATTCCATCATATCTGAAGTGATCATTGCTGGGCCGCCTAGATATAAAGTCGCTTCATTTCTATGTAAATCAAGAATGCTTCTTATTTCTGAAACTAAGGAAGAATTAAAATTAGATTCGTTATCATTAAGCTCACTAATTCTTTTGTTAATATTGTCTAGATCATTTTTAAGTATTGTTTTAGTTTCATTTGTTATAGGTTCTTTAGATTTAAGTTTGTCTAAAATTTGATAACGGTCTGTAATCAATGAGTCATACTCATCATTACCTCTTAAAACAATTTGCATTGCAGTAGTAGAACCATCTTTACTGATAATTAAATCTTGATAAATAGGATTAGTAATGATTTCTTCTTTTGCTTTACTTAGATCAATACCTTCAGTTGTTAAGTCTTTTAAATTGTCAGCAACTTCAGTAAGTCCTACTTTTGGTTGAAAAAAGATGGGTGCATCTAATAATGATAAAACTGAGTCAACACCATCTAATTGTGATAATGATTCTTCTATTTGAGAAAGCTGATTTAATGATTGGTTTGAAAAAAGTTCAAATTGAGGTTTAAAAGTAACTATTAAAAAACTTGAGTCTCCAAATTCTTTCTCGTTTTCTCTATATGTTTTTAATGATTCATCACCTTCTAGAACCAATGCATCCGAAGATGCGTCTAACCTAAAATTTGAAATACCTTGTGATGCAATCAAAATTACTAATAAAACAGCAGATAATATTTTTAAAGGATTTTTAATAACAAAGTATGAATATTTTGATATTAAATTTTTCATGTCATTTTTTATGAGCGCACTCAGGTGAATCCAAAATAATTGGATTTAATCTAAATTCATCTTCATTGAAAGACTGTATAGAAAGAGCATGTATATCACCCATGATGGTATCTAAGTGTTTATAGACAAGCTTATGTCTTTCTATGTGAGACAAATTATTAAAATCGTTGCTGACTAAAACAATTTTAAAATGACTCTCTGCATCTTTTGGAACATTATGCATAAAGCTCTCATTAATGATCTTTAATGAAGTTACTTTCATGCATTCATTAAGGGTGTTAATAATCTTATTTTCAATAGGTCCCTTATTCATAATAGTTGCATTATAAATGAATATATAAAGGAAACTTATTTTTAAAAGTAAATTAAGGGTAGTCGCGACCTAACAATTTGTTATAAAAAAGTGCAAATAGAATTATAAAAATAGCTCCTAAGGCTACTGGAATCAAAACAAAGGATAATCCTTTAGCACCAAGAATAGCAATAATTGGATTGGCTCCAGCCGGAGGATGAATTGAATCAAAAGTTGCCATTACAAAAACTGATAGACCTACTGCAATTCCTAGGGAAATGAATGAAGACCCCATAAGTGCATATATCACCACGCCACTTAAAGCTGATAATGTGTGGCCTAAGAAAATATTTTTCGGTTCTGCAAGTGGACTATTGTGAACTGACATTACCAAAACCATAGTGGCTCCAAAAGGAGGTATTAACCATATATCTCCATATTTAGAAAAATGAAGGTATGAAAGCAAACTGATGCATAAGAATGCACCAAACGCAGATAAAAAATTATCTAATATATTTTTTTTGTTAAATATATTTTTCACTATTCAAGATTAACTTATTTTAAAAAAATTAGATATTAACTATTCAATCACCCATCGTGCGGTTGTTGATTGATTGTTTCGATTAATAATGCAATTTCCTCCCACTTTGCCCATTCAACTGAATTAAGAATTGCTGCATATTCAGCAGCACGTAACATCGCAATAGTTTGAGCCTCATCTCCATATTGCGTAATTAATGAAATAGCTATTTGTCGGAGATTTTCTTTCATCTTAAAAGATATTATCAAGAGATATCAGATAAAAATAGATTTATACTTAATACTCTATGAATATATTATGGATTAAAGATGGTAAAAAAGGCCATGAAAAGCAAGTTCAAGCCTTGCTTGAAGAACTATCTAAAACCATAAATATTAAAATTTATGAAGAAAAGTATCATATAAACTCGCTAAAAAGGTTTTTTGATATATTGCATCATGCAACATCCTATGTGCTTAAAAAATATGATTCATGCAAAATTATAAAAAGTTATTACGAGAATGATATTCATCTTGTAGTTGGAGCTGGAAGCAACATTCATACTCGATTACTCTTATTAAAAAAAGCTCTTAAAGATATCTACGATAAAGATATTATTGCCATAAGTGTATTAACACCAAGCCTTTTTAAGAATGAGTTTGATTTTATATGTGCTCCTAATCATGACGAAATAAAACTCAAGAATATAAAAAATACTATCTTTTTTGAGGGCTCTTTAGCAAAAGTTTCTACCCAGGAACCAGATGACGGCATTGGTCTAATTGGCTTGGGGGGTATTAATAAACATTTTAAATTTAATGAAGATGATCTAATTAAACAAATTGAATATGTTTTAAGCTTATATCCAAATAAAGATTGGCATTTGTTTTCATCTAGAAGAACTACAGAATTAATGATAAGTAAAATTAATAAATTATCCAATTCATATTCAAACCTCATTATTGATCATGAAAGTTTTGATGAGATTATTAAAAGAGCATCAATTAAATTTATAACTCAAGACAGCATGAATATGGTTTATGAAAGCCTTTCAACAAAGGGTCAAACTTTTGTGTTTAATATGAAGTACAAAAATGAAAATAAGATTACCAAACAAATAAAGAAACTAATTGAAAATAAACAGATTGGTTATATAGCGAATATATCGATGTCAGATGGTCTGAAAAAAATTAAAATACGACCACAAAATCCACACTATGAGGTGTTTGCAGAGGTTGAAAAATTATCTTTTCAACTTGCAGGCAAACTTAAAACATTAAAATGAAAATTGCACATCTAGTATTAAGTAATGTCTATGCTGGCATTGAGCAGCATGTAAATGAGTTAATTTCAGAGCAACATAAAGAATATGAAGTCATATTGATTTGCAATACTGAAATAGAAGATAAGTTTGATTGCCCTAAGATTGTATCCATCAAAAACTTTAGCAGAAACTCACCATTTGGCTTATTGAAATTATTTTTATTAATTAAAAAAATAAATTTTGACCTTATTCATACTCATGGGTCTAAGACTTCAAGCATAATTAATATAATTAGAAAGTTTATAAATATAAAACATGTTGCTACCGCGCATGGATTTAAGAAAAAAACTACTCCTTTTCTAAAAGCTGATAAATTAATTACTGTAAGTTCAAAAATAAAATCATCTATAGATAGAGACTCAATAATAATTAATAATTGGTGGTCACCAAAACTTCCACAGGAAATTAAAAGATCTAATGATTATGTTTTAGCAGTGGGAAGATTAGAGAAAGTAAAAGGTTTTGATTTATTAATAAAATCTTGGGAAAACATTTCATCTAATTTAATCATTATCGGTAGTGGAAAGGAGCATTCTAACTTAACTAAGTTAATAGATAATCTTAAGCTTCAAAGTAAAGTTAAAATCATTGATGAAATACCTCAGATACAACTTATTGAATATTATAAAAAAGCATCTATGTTGATAATTTCATCACGAAATGAAGGTGGGCCAAGAGTTGCGTTAGAGGCTCTGCATTTAAAAATACCTGTTATATCAACTGATGTTGGTCATATGAGTGAAATTTTACCCAAAGAGCTTCTAGCGAAGCCTAATGATCTTATGTCGTTGAAAGGTTTGCTAGAAACATTTATTAACAATCCAAATTATAATCAAGAGTCAATATATCAATATGTAACTGAAGAATTTTCGTTAACGTCAAAATCAAAGCAGATCAACAACGTTTATAAAGATCTACTCGTATCTAAGTGACGTTGCAGGATCAAGTTTTGCAGCTTTCCTTGCTGGCCATATTCCAAAAAATAATCCTACCATTGCAGAGAATGTTATTGAACCAAACATAGCACTAAATGGCATTGCAAATGGCCAATCATTAAATGATGCAAATAAATATAGAATGCTTGTACCTAAAAATACTCCGATACACCCACCAATAGCACATAAAAGTGTCGCCTCAACTATAAATTGAAGCATGACAGCCTTATGAGTTGCTCCAAGAGCTTTTCTTAATCCAATCTCTCTTGTTCTTTCAGTTACAGACACAAGCATTATATTCATAACACCTATCCCTCCAACAATAAGACTTATACCAGCAATTCCAGCTATTAATGCAGTAAAGATTCCAGTGGCTTGTCTTCTTAAATCAGAATACTGACTATAATCACTAATTCTAAAATCATTATCTTCACCAGGACCAATATCATGTTGTGATCGAAGTATTCTTTCGATAGTCATCATTACTTCATCAACATTAGCATCTTTAGCAATTCCAATATTAAGAGAATCTAAACTTTTTGTTCCAAATAACCTTTGGGCACCTGTCATAAGAGGAATATACAATTCCTCGTCAGGATTTTGCCATCCAGTATTTCCTTCTTCTTGAAGAATTCCAATAACTTTATACGCTGTACCTGCAATCAATATTTCTTGATTTAAAATTTTCTGAGGAATTGTTTGTAGTTCTTTTGGAACGGCAGAGCCAATTACAACTACTCTTTTTCTTCCAAAATTCTCTTCCTCTGTAAAAATTCTTCCATACTCAATATCATAGCCTCTTACTTTAAAATGAATTGGAAGATTTGCTCTAATTCGCTCATTTATATTTGCATTATTATATTTTACTTGTCTGTTACGTGTAATATAAGGAGAAACCATCCAGTTATGTTCTTTGTTTCTAGCTAGAGCATAAGAATCTTTTATATCTAGTGGTATGAGCCCCTTTGTTACAGCCCCTCTTCTATTTTGACCTGGACTGACTGTTAAAGTTCTTGGACCAAAATCATCAATCTGTTCATCCAATGCCTTGTTAGCACTTGAGCCAATACCTATCACAGCAATTACAGCTGCAGTACCAATAATTATTGCAAGTGTAGTTAAAAAAGACCTAATAATATTAGATCTTATTGAAGAAGTAGCTGAAGTTAAAGATTCTTTAATTAACATTATCCAAAACTAAACGAGGCTTGAACTCTTTCTTTGAATCTTTTTTGATAATCAAATAAGCTTTTGCTTGGAAGAATAAAAACCGTATCTTCATTATCTAAACCATTTAGAACTTCAACATGTGATAAGTCAGCATCTCCAATCTTAACCCATGTCAAAGTAGGACCATTTGAAGTTTCTTTAATCACAATATATTTATTAAAGTTTTCGCCTTCTACCTTTTCAGCCAAAAATTGATCAACTGTTTGTTTAGGTATTTTCAGAATATTAGCCGCAGAATAGATATCTTTTCTTGTTCTTAAGGACATAGTAGGAGTGCTTAAACTCACATCTTTATTTAAAACCTCAATAACAACGTCAGTATTCATACCTAGCAGAAGTAAATTATCATCATTATCAATGTCAATTAAAACTGGAAAGGTTGTAACATTCTGTTCGACCATTGCCATAGGTTCAATTTTAGAAACAATACCAAAAAATTCTTGATCTCGATAAGCTGCAACTTTTATTGAAACTGTTTGGCCAATTGAAACCTTGCCAACATCTATTTCATCAACTAGTGCTCTAACTCTTACTTTTGAGAGATCAGCCATAGTCATCAGAACAGTTCCTCCACCAACAGCCTGAGTTGGCGAGGAAATAACTTGTCCAACCTCAACAGGTCTTGATATTATCGTACCTTCTACAGGCGATCTTACAATTGTGTCATCAAGTGCAATTTTTGCGTTTTCATATGTTACTTCAGTTCTCACAACAGTTGATTTTGCTTGAGCATAACTTTCTTGTATATCTTCAAACTCTTTGTCAGAAATGCTTCCTTGACTATGTAGCTCTTTACCTCTTTCAAATTGCGATTTTGCATTTTCCAATCGAACTTTAGATGCCTCTAGGTCTGACTTTGATTGATCTAAAATATTTTTAGGTGTTCTTTGATCAATTTGACCTAATATTGATCCCTTTTTTACCAAATCACCAACTTCGGCACCAAGAAATAAGACCTCTCCAGAAGCTTTAGACTTAATTTCAACCGATGAAATAGCTTCAATAATTCCAGAAGCTTCAATCGATAGCTCTAGTTTTTTTGTTGATACATTTTCTTTTTTATAAAAAGTTGTTTCTTTTGAAGCATCATCATTAGATGAACCACATGAAGTTAGTACAAGAATAAGAAAAGATATATTTAATATTTTAATGTTCTTCATATTTTTTAGTTTTGTATATCAGATTCTATTAGACCATCTTTAATTGTAATTGTTCGTTTAGATTGCATAGCGATGTCCTCTTCGTGTGTTATTAGTATTATAGTCTGTCCTTGATCATTTAGCTCCTGAAATAACTTCATCACATCATCTCCTGTCTGAGAATCTAAGTTTCCTGTTGGTTCATCAGCAAAAATAATGCTTGGTTTATTTACCAAAGCCCTTGCTATTGCAACTCTTTGTTGCTGACCTCCGGAAAGCTCTGAAGGTGAATGATTAACTCTATTCATCAAGCCAACTTTTTCTAATACTTCTTTAGCTCTTTGATAAGCATCAGATTCTTTAATTCCAGCATATTTTAAGGGCAACATCACATTGTTAAGAGCAGAGTTTCTTGCTAACAAATGAAATGATTGAAAAACAAACCCTATTTCTTTATTTCGAATTATAGCAAGTTCATCATCATCAAGTTCATTTACTAGCTTATTATTTAAGTAATATTTTCCGCTTGAAGGTGTATCTAAGCATCCTATAATATTCATTAATGTAGTTTTTCCTGATCCTGATGGGCCCATTATTGAAAGGAACTCACCTTTGTTCACTGAAAGATTAATTCCTTTTAAAGCCTGAACTTCTTCTGATCCTACTTGAAAAGTTTTAACGAGATTTTGTGTTTCTATTATCATTTTGAATATTTATATAATTTAGACAATACCCTTATTAAAAGGTTCAAAAAGCAGGCATCCCAGTTTGGGCATTACCAATAATCAATGCATGAATATCATCAGTTCCTTCATATGTTTTGACAGCTTCTAAATTTAAACAATGACGAATAACATGGTACTCATCACTAATCCCATTCCCGCCATGTATGTCTCTAGAAACTCTTGCAATTTCTAAGGCTTTATAACAATTATTCCTTTTTAGCATTGATATCATTTCAGGCTTCATGTTACCAGCATCAATTATTCGTCCTAACCTTAAGACCGAATGAAGACCTAATGTAATTTCTGTTTGCATATCAGCTAACTTTTTTTGAACAAGTTGTTTCGAGCCTAGAGGTTCACCAAATTGTTTTCTATCTAGTGAATAATCTAGAGCTGCATTCCAACAAAACTCTGCAGCACCAATAGCACCCCATGCAATTCCATATCTTGCCATATTTAAACATGAAAAAGGTCCTCTAAAGCTTTGAACATTAGGAAGCATTTTGTCGACTGGAACAAACACGTTATCTAAAAAAATCTGACCTGTTACAGACGCTCTTAGTGAAAATTTACCTTTGATTGTTGGAGTTGTAAGGCCTTTAGAATTTCTATCTACAATAAAACCTCTTAATACCTCTTGTTCATCCTTAGCCCAGATAATTAATACATCAGCTATTGGTGAATTTGTAATCCAAGTCTTGGAGCCATTTAGTACATAACCGTCGTCTTTTTCAACAGCATTTGTTTTCATCGATCCTGGATCAGATCCAGCATCTGGCTCTGTAAGACCAAAACAACCAATTAATTCACCTTTAGCCATTTTTGGTAAATAGAAATCTTTTTGATCATCTGACCCAAATTGATATATTGCATGCATAGCTAATGAAGTTTGAACGCTGTATGCTGATCTATAACTAGAATCAACTCTTTCAATTTCTCTTGCAATTAATCCGTATGATACATAATTCGTGCCTGCACAATCATAGCCTTTAATGGGTGCTCCTAAAAATCCCATTTGCCCCATTTCCTTGTATATTGCTTTATCAAAAACTTCGTTTCTATTTGCATCAATAATTCTTGGTAAGAGTTCTTGCTGACAATAATCATGTGCAGAATTTTTTATTAGCAACTCGTCTTCTGTTAGCTGATCATCAAATAGTAAAATATCTTCTGTTTTCATAATTTTTCAACTCTAATAATACCAAATCTAGGTTTAGAGAACATAATATGTTCATCTTTTAATGATTTCTCAGCAATCTCAATCATTCTATTTGAATTACCACAAATTAAGATAAGAGGTATTTTATTCTGATATTGATATATAAAATCTATGACCTCATCTTTTACTTCATGGTGTCTGAGGCCATGAAGGTCTAAATGTGTTATTCCGTTTTCTTTAAATACATTCATTATTACATATTATCTATATCAAGATATAATCATTATATGGCAAAAGTTCATTTCTTTTATTCAACAATGAATGCAGGCAAGTCTACTGCTTTACTTCAATCAAATCACAATTACAAAGAAAATAATCTAAATACACTATTATTTATACCAGTTGAAATAGGAAATGTATCAGGCGATAAAATAATTTCTAGGATTGGATTAGAGGCTAATGCAATTAGCTTCAATAAAGAATATAAGTTTTATAAAAATATCAAAAATCTTAAAAAAAACACTAGTTGTATATTTGTTGATGAAGCTCAATTTTTATCACGAAAGCAAGTTCATGATCTTAGTAAGGTTGCTGATAAATTAAATATTCCTGTTATGTGTTACGGAATAAGAACTGATTTTCAAGGAAAATTATTTACTGGCAGCTCTGAATTACTAGCAATTGCAGACAATCTGAAAGAATTAAAAACAATATGCAGTATGTGTGATAGGAAGGCAACCATGGTAGTGAGAATTGATAATAATGGTGATGTTGTTCTTGAAGGAGAAAAAATATTAGTGGGTGGAAATGAGAGATATAAAACTCTATGTAGAAAGCACTTTCGAGAAGTAACTAAATTAATATAACTTCACAAAAGATATGTTAGGCACAGTCTATTTCACCTATTAAAAATAAGACTGCATGACCTCCAATTATTGCTCTGTCTCCAGATATATCACAATATAATATACCTCCTCTCTGAGAGACCTGTTTAGCTAACATTTTTGACTTATTCAATACCTTAGACCAATAAGGTATCAAAGTGGTATGGGCAGAACCTGTTACAGGATCTTCATTAACACCAGCACCTGGAAAAAAGCATCTTGAGATAAAATCATATTCTTTGGATGGTCCAGTAACAATCAACCCTCTTGAATTTATATCTGCTAATAAATTAAATTTTGGATTAATATTATAAATATCAGTTTCATTTTCAAAGATTGCCAGAATATCATCTCGTCCTTGATATAGATCTATTGGCCTCAATCCGACTATCTTCTCAATAAGATCGTAATCACTATATGGCTTAATTTCATCCATAGGAAAATCTAAAAAATATTTATTACTATTTTTAGTTACTTTTAAAGTACCAGATTTTGAATTTAGATAAAATTCAGATGCATCTTTATCAATAAAATTAAAAAAAATAAATGCTGAAGCTAATGTTGCATGTCCACAAAGATTAATTTCACAAAATGGAGCAAACCATCTTATAAAATATTCATCGTTTATTTTAGAGACAAAAGCAGTTTCTGAGAGGTTGTTTTCAAAAGCGATCTTTTGCATTAATTCATCATTGTTGATATTTTCAAATATTACTCCAGCGGGATTTCCTTTGAAAACCTCATCTGTAAATGCATCAACTTGATAATATTTATATTTCATTTCTTTATTAAAAAAAAAGGAGGGCAAGCCCTCCTTTTAGGTCTAGTTTGAATTAGAAACTATATCTAAGGCCAATACTTAGAGTCTGACTAAGTCTTAAATTCCTTTCTGCAGGGAATCTATCCTCATCACCATCTAAATCAAATGGATTAGATAAATTAACACCAATAGCTAAGTCATCATTTGGTGTATATGCATATGAAATAGCATCAGTAAACCAGCCCTCCCATGTAAGGATTGGTTTGCCATTTAAGCCAATGTATTTATCAGCCTGATCTGGATTTTGGAATTTTTCAATATATCCACCAGATCTACCATCAATTTGATAGAAAATAGCATGCTTATCTCTAGTCAGACCAATCGTAACATCATACAACCACTCTGGCTCACTATAATCTCCAGTAAAATCTTTTAAATCATCTGGATTTCCAGTAGGAGCAGAATCAAATTTCTGTTGATGGTATCCTCTAAATCTTGTTGAAAGCTCACCCCATTGCGTATCCATAGAATGATCTAAACTAATGATATGTGTTTCAAAATTTCTAACACCAACATTATTAGGACCTAATAAGAATGAATTTACATCACCAAGCTCATATGTTCCATCTTTTCTATCAGCTTCTGTTAAAACCCTAGTAAATTGGCTACAGAATTTATCAGGTTGATCAACATAGTCATAGCAACCAGCCATATTTTGAGTGACTGAGAACGATGCAACAACATCAGTAACATCAATTGTTACAATATCAAAAGCTACTGAGAGCGTACCTGGAATAAAATCATAAGTTGGCGTGAAGATTATACCAAGAGTTGAAGTTTCACCTAGCTCATTTAATAGATTAGGATTACCACCAGTAACACCTGCTTCGGTTCTATTTACGATTTGACTCTGCCAACCATCGTACCACCAAGGCTCAGCTTCACAATTAGCTCTTCTGACATCAGGAAAAACACCTGAATCTATATAACGATAGTCACAAGGATCATTCGCTCTTTGGAATGTTACTGATTGTGGACCAAAAACAGATTGCAGATCAGGGGTTCTTACAGCATTCTGAGTACCACCACGAAGTGCTAAATCATCAGAAATTTGCCAATATAAATTTTCAGCTTCAACTGTATACTCTCCACTAAAAGTATTGTCAATTTCTCTTCTTGAGTAGTCAACTCTGAGTTCTTGAATGCCATATCCAGCAAATGTAAGACCCATTGATTCACTTACAACCGGAATAGATAACTCTATATAACTTTCATCAGTTTCATATCCAGCCTTATTATTTGGTTGGACTGAGGATCTTGTAAGTTTCATATTTTGAGCAGCATCTGACCAGAATTCTAATACTTCTTCTCTTTGCTCAACACCAACATTAAATTTAATATCACCTGCAGGAAGTGTATATAAAGTTCCGGCTAAAGAAGCAAAATGAATGGTTTGATTATTTTCAGCTCTTCTAACTTGAGGTACTAAAATATAATCCATTGCTTCAGTTTGACCAGGATTGTAACCTAATGGGTTATAAGGTGCGCAATCTCCAGGAAGACCGGCTGAACCAAACCCTTGAGGTGTATAAACAGACTCTCTTCCATAATATGGGTTGAAGAGACTACTATATGTAATTCCTAAGTAGCCATCTACATAGTTCATTTTACAATCGATTTCGCCTGTTGCTGGATTAATACCAACATCCATAGCCATAACCCATCTTTCACGATTAATATCATATGTTGTATTTAACAAGAAAGATTCTCCCTTAGAGAATCCAACTTCCCATGACATATCACGATTTGCAACTTCAAACGTTCCGTCCAATTTAGCAGTTAGTGAATCAACTGTAGTATCTGTCATAACTTCAGGCGAGCCATTTCTGTATAAATCTTTACCTGTTTTAAATAAAAGCAATCCAGGTGTACCTGTGAATGCTTGATAAGGATTTCCTAGACAATGATCGATAGCTGATTGTGCAAAGTAAGGATAGTCACAAGGTAACCATGGGTTATTGTAGTAACCACCATCAACATCTCGCCCAAATCCAAAATATAAATATGGACCAGGTGTTGCATCACCACTTTCTTCTGAAAATTGTGAATTTCTGAACACATCAACTTTTAAGTTTACATTATCAGTTAGCTTATAAGTTAAGAAAGCTGCAAAATTTTCTCTTTCAAGAGCGGCTTGAACTGTTTGTCCATTATCAGAAGCCATTTGGTTACCACCTCTATAGAAAAAAGAACTTCCTGTAAAAGTTCCAATATCATGAGGAATAATTTCACCTTCTGGTGTAAATAAATAGTTTCCTCTACCAGTATTTAAGTACCAGTCATGCGGAGCACCTTCAAAAGGTAAGATTTTTAATACACTACACATTCCGATTTCGCCTTGAGGTCTATCCCCATATGGCAATGTCATACTAGCATCATAGTATCCTACTTGATAAGCCTTACCATCGGCATATGTTCGCGTTTGAATAAGATCTTCATTACAGTCTCTAAATCTATCTAATTGACCGTAATTAATTTCTTCCTGAGTATCTCTTTGTAAAGCAACAGCAATATGTCCTCTTCCATCGTTAAATTCACCGCCCATTGTTATTGTTAAACTCTTATTACCATCGTAGTCTTGTATATCTCCTAAGTAGGCCTGAGAGTAGTTTGCTTGAATATCAAAACCAGTGTACTCACGATCGATAACGTAGTTCACAACACCAGCGATAGCATCAGATCCATATACAGCACTACCACCAGCCGATAACACTTCAATTCTTTTAATAAGAGTTGTTGGAATATTATTTAAGTCAACTGACCCTGTGGATGTGGTTGAGTAGTTTCCTAAAGCTGTTGAGCTAATGAACCTTCTTCCGTCTATTAAAGTCAAAGTTCTTCCAGAACCTAGACCAAAGTTATTAGCAATTCTTTGACCAGCCTGTAACCCGTCTTGGTCTCCAGATGTGCTGGCGCTTACTGATATTTGAGGTAAATCAAACAAAGCTGATGCAGCGTTAGTAAAGCCTCTTCTTTGAATTTCTTCACCACTGATGATAGTTACCGGCTGACTGGTTTTGTATTGTGAAATTTCAAACTTAGAGCCTGTTACAACAACGTTTTCAACATCCCCATCACCTGCATCTACTGCGGTTTGCATAACTGAAGAATCAGAAGCTGTCTCTGCAGATGCCACAGTTGACTCAACGGATGCTTCAACTGCAACATCATTTGATTCAACGTTATCAACTTCATCACCTGGAGCATCAGCTAGCGCTGTTATAGCTACAAGAGAAAAAGTTAATAAGGTAAATTTTTTAAATATATCCATTATTTATATCCCCTTTAAGAAATTTTAATTCTTCGTTAATTACTTTGATTCACTAGTAAACACAGGTAATTCCCGATATTTATGTAATTAGACCGTTATTTCAATTTATTGTCAAATTATGTTCATAAATATATATGTTTAATATACTCATTATTTTAGGCGTTTAAAGCTTCCTTTACTCCCTCATGAACTATTTTATAGTTATTGATATTTAAACCGTTTGCTAAATGTTCATTATCATTTAATGCTACTTCTACACCCTTGTTAGCTAATTCAAGAATATAAGGTAGGGTTGCTCTATTCAAAGCTTGGGTTGCAGTTAAAGGAACTGCTCCAGGCATATTAGTTACGCAGTAGTGAATAATCCCATTCTTTTCATATGTAGGGTTATCATGTGTCGTAGCCTTGCTTGATTCAAAACACCCACCTTGATCAATTGAGATATCAACCATAACCGCACCAGGTTTCATTTCTTTTAACATATAATTTTTCACAACTTTTGGTGCTTGTTTGCCAATAACATAAACAGCACCAATTACTAAATCAGACTCTTTTAAAGCTGCTTCAATAGTAGAATCAGTTGATATGATGTATTCGATGCCAGATTCTCCATAAATTGAGCGAAGCTCATTTAACCTTTTTTTAGATAAGTCAATAATTTTTAGACGGGCATTATTATTTATTGCTTTTTCAATAGCCATAGTTCCAGCTACCCCAGCACCTATTACTGTAACGACCCTGCTTTCAACATTATCGATTGCGCCAATTAAAGTTCCCATTCCTTTGTTTGGTTTGAGTAAATAATAAGAACCTACAACCATACTTAATTGACCAGCGATTGAGCTCATTGGAGAGAGTAAAGGCATGCTTTTATCATCAGCTGTTACTGTTTCAAGCGCGATGCCAGTAATGCCTGTAGCGGCTAACTTAAGTGCAGTCTTTGGGTTTCCTGCTAAATGCAAATATGCAAAAACAGTATGTTTGTCATTTAAATAATGAAATTCTTCGGGAATCGGCTCTTTAACTTTTACTATTAACTCAGAAATTTCATATAACTCTTGAGCAGAATCAATTATTTCAGCTCCAGCTTCTTTATATAGTTCATCATCAAAACCTATTTCAGCACCAGCTTCCTTTTGAATAAAAACTTCATGATTATTTTTAATAAGAACACCAACCGATTCTGGAGTAAGTCCTACTCGATATTCATGATTTTTTATTTCTTTAGGTACACCAATTTTCATGTAAAAATTATACACTTTTATTTATTTGAAAAAGAATTTATAGAACTATGAACTAAAGTTCTATATTAAAAAACTCTTCTACAGTTTGATGAGCCATTTTTTGAAGAAATTTTTTATCTTCATCGTTGATATTATTGAAATAGTTATATTGAATACTTAAAGGTGTCTTATGAGTAATGCTTGCGAAAACAACACAAGCAGCTAGATATGTACCAAGCAAGCTGGGATGACTTCCGTCAAATGATTTATGAAGCTGAATTTCTGGGTTTTGTTTATATGCATTTTCAAATGCTATTCCAACAGGTATAACCAGTGCATTGTTTTCATTTCCGGCATTAATATACATTTTTTTTATATTCTCAATCATTTTAGGATCCACACTCTCGTGTGGTTCAGTGTATGCATGAATCATATACAAAGCAGCTTCAGCACCTGATTGATGAATTGTCTTAATAATCTTTTTTACAGTCTCTGAAAAAATCTTTCTTTCTGAGTCTGTGTCCGTCTCGCCACTGCCACCCTGAAAAATAACAAGCTCAAAAGGCTTCTTGGCTCCAAGATTTTTATATTTAATTGGATAATCAATATTGTGGTGCCATGATCTTGAACCACTTATCGTTACAGACTTGTAATTACCTGTATCTATCTCTTTATTATATATCTCTTCAAGCATTCGCCTTACATGATTGTGAAGACTATCGTTGTAGTAAAGATAACTATTACCAATATATAAGACTCTTTCAGGGGTCTTATTTTTTAAATTAGTTATCTGAACTTGTGAAGCAAATAAAAAATTAGTAAATATAAAAATAAGTAGTAATATATATTTCATAAAAAGATTTTAACTTAAAAATAATATAGGTCATAAGTAATATCAATACTCACAAAAATGTCGTTGTCGTGGGAGCAGGCATATCAGGCATAGCAGCAGGATACAATTTAAAGAAATCATGCCCAAATAAATCCTTTGTAATTCTTGAAGGCAGAGATAATATTGGTGGCACATGGGATCTTTTTAATTATCCAGGAATTAGATCGGATTCTGATATGCATACTCTTGGTTATAGGTTTAAACCATGGATTCATGATAAGTCTATAGCTGATGGGCCCTCAATTCTTGAATACCTCAAAGAAACAATAGCTGAAAATGATTTGATGAAGGATATCCTTCTTAAACATAAGGTACGATCTGCCAATTGGAATTCAGAAAAATCTCTATGGGAACTAGAGATATATGAAGGAACTCATCATAAAAAGATGACATGTAATTTTTTATTTTTATGTGGTGGATATTACAGTTATACAAAGCCTCATATGCCCTATTTTAAAAATCAAGAAAATTTTCAAGGTCAAATAATTCATCCTCAATTTTGGGATGAATCAATCGATTACGAAAATAAAAAAATTGCAGTTATTGGTAGTGGTGCTACTGCTGTAACAATTGTTCCTGAAATTGCAAAAAAGGCTAAACATGTTGTCATGATTCAAAGATCGCCTACATACGTAGTATCCAGACCAAGTGAGGATGCTATAAACAAATTTTTAAGAAAATTTCTACCAGTAAAGATTACCTATTTTTTAATTAGATGGAAAAATATTCTTTTTCAAAGTTGGACATTTTTTATTGCAAGAAAATATCCAGAAGCAACTAAAAATAGAATACTTGATATGATCAGAGATGAGTTGGGTGTAGATTACGATATCGAGAAACACTTTACTCCCTCATATAAGCCTTGGGATCAAAGAATATGCATGGTTCCTGATAGTGATCTTTTTCAATCAATTAAAAATAAAAGATCGACTATAGTAACTGATACTATTGATCATTTTCAATCAGATGGAATACTTCTAAATTCAGGTACAAAAATAGAGGCAGATATAATTATTACGGCTACTGGAATTGAATTAAATACATTAAATGGAATCAATGTTACTATTGATAATGTGCAAGTGACTCCTAATGAGAGATTAACCTATAAAGGAATGTTGCTAAGCGGAGTTCCAAATTTTGCTATGTCCTTTGGATATGTAAATGCATCATGGACCTTACGCGCAGATCTTACGTGCGAATATATTTGTAGATTAATAAATCTAATGGATAAAAAAGGAGTTAATTGTTGTGAGCCAGTTGATGATAAAACTGCTCACGGTGATGATCGACTTATTGATTTTAGTTCTGGGTATTTTGAAAGAGGACTTAATAAAATGCCAAAACAAGGAAATAAAGCACCATGGAAAAATTATCAAAATTATTTAAAGGATATTTTTGCTGTTAGAATTTTTTCAATCGATGATAAAAATTTAAACTTCTACAATTTAAAAAATGAATAATAAAAATTCTATTCCGGCATTATGTATGGATTTATAACGTTATATTCTACTTTTGAAACTGTGTCTATTTGCTCAAGCAAATCGATTAAATCCTCCAATCTGTTGAAATTGTTGAATACATAGACGCCCATATTAAGGTCAATATATTCTTTTTTTAGCATTAAATTATAAACTGATGCAATTTCAGAAAAGTTTACATTTTTATTATTAAAAAATATAAAAAGCGAACCGTCAGTGAAGTAAACGCGATCATCAATATCAAGAATAACTCTAAAATTCTCTATTAATTTTGGCTTAAATTCATTTCTAATATCATTTGTTGTTTCATATTTAAGCAATGATGTGTCTTTTTTATTAGTATCAGTATAAAGATATTGTCCAATGATATTATTTTCAATATTAAGTAGATCGCTTTGCTTTTTTAATATACCTATATCATTACTATTTATATCTATTCTATATACAGAAGAATTTTCTAATAATCGATATCGTTTATTTAAAGTTTTATTATCAGATTTATTGGTTTGAACTACTTCTTGCTTTAGATAAACTGGTTCTTCAATTTTTATTGGTCTATCTTTAAGCTCTTGACCGGTGAGATCATAAAAATAAATTAAAAAAACTAAAAAAAGTATATGAGATAGCAAGTTTTTTGTAGTTTTAGTTTCCATAAACATTTATACCCCAATCAATAAGAATCCCTGTATCTTCGTTATCTGTATAATCTGTAACCTTTAAAGTCCAATCTCCATTAATTTTTTCACCGTAGAAACCAGAAACACCCATAATAAACCAGTCGCCTTCAGGATTGCCTGAGACATTTGTAAATGGATGTAAAATACTCATTTCTGTTCCATCAGGTGAAATTAAATGGAAACCAATATCTCTAGGAATGTCTTTATCTAAATATATCTTTATTTGAACGTATTCTACGAAATCATTTTTAGTATCTGAGGTGTATGTGATTCTGTCTGTAGTGGAAACGCTACTTCTGATTAATAAATTTAAATTTTGTTCTTCGTCAATTCTTGAAATGTCTGAACCCATTCCAGAATGAATATCACAATAATAATATAAGGTTGATGGGGTCTCCTCAGTAACTTTTATTGTGGTAATTCCTGTTGATTTAGTAACTCCATCTTCATACTCAGATCCACCTTCATGAGTTCCATCACTTGTAGTTGAGAATCTCAATGGATGTTCTGATGGGTGGCTAAATGTATATGTCGTGCCCACATTAAATGAAAGGGATTTTTTTTGTATATTGTCAATAACATAAACATTGCCGTCACCGTTAGAATTTGCTTCAACACTGACAAAAAATGTTTCTTTAGATTCTGATTCTTTCCAACCATATTCATTAAATGTACCCAATAAATTTGGCGTATATGTTTCTGCGAAATCCATTGCTGCTCCCAAATCATATGCACCAAAACCATACCAATAGTGATGTGAATAACCTGCTGCATTTGTTATCCAGTCATACTGAAGAAGATCATTTCTATAATATCGTCTCTCAGGATCAATCTTTCGAGCTGTACTTGCCATAATATGCTTTACGTCTCTCCATGTTAAATCTGGATAAGCGCCTAATAGAACTGCAACACCCCCGGCCACTGTGGGAGCTGCAGCTGAAGTGCCATTAAAAGTAGAAGTATAATTACAATTATTATTATCTGGGTGAACTGGGTTTAAAAAACCGCCATAATCATTGAATTTATTTCTTGGATAACGGCCTCCAACATAGCCAGCATCACATCCAGTTTGATCAGTGGTTATTGTTGCAGGTTCATATGCATGCTCAATATAACCTTCACCTAAATATTCTTCAGTGTAACCAAACTCACCGGCAAAACCTGAAATCCATATTGATGGATCTGTTGTTGAGTAAGATGTCTTAATACCTGTTGCTTTTAAAGCGCCTACACCTAATATATAGGGAGTATTATGAATGGTATCAGAGAATCTTGTAGTACAGCCAAGTGCGCCATCGTCATCAACACCAACTTCTCCACATGCAAAACCGTTAGTTCTATTTTCTCTGAAACCATTACCTAGAGATTTGATGTAAATTGCACCTTTTCCATTTCTAAGATTTGTAACTCCATTTTCAAGCGCTGTTAGGGTAATTTCATCAACTGAATTAAATTTTGGAAAATTAAATGTTGTATTGCCATCATAATACATTACTAGACCATAACTCATATTAAATATGTCCATTTGACTAGTATATATATCTTCATAACCCCAACCAGAAGCCTGATTTTCATATGTAAAATATTTTAAGATATTACTGCCTATGATATTGGCATCTGGTGCAATACCTCTACTGCCAACATTATTCCAACCTTTTGCAGCAATAACGCCAGCAACACTCGTGCCATGATCGCCTTGAATAGATGGATTAGTTGGATCATTGTCGCCTTCTAAGAAATCAACTGAATAACCTGGAAGAACATTATCGACCAAATCTTCATGGGCAATTTCCATACCCGAATCCATTATGTGAACTCCTACACCTTCACCTGTATAACCGCTACTAATTGTTTTATCAGCATTAATATCCTCTCCAGGTGTGCCATATCTTGACGAATAAGCTGATTGGCCAGTATTGTCTAAATGCCATGACTCTTTATATGCTGGGTCTGTATTTAGATTGATTGTAAGATCTGCTACCCCGTCATCAACAACACCATCATTGACTCTAAAAGTTATTGTTTCTACAGCAACGTCTGAGTAATCAGTTGTATAGTCTATTATTCCTGTTGCGGAATCTAGTGTTGCAGAACCATAGGTTGGCTCAACTTCGATTGAAAAAGTTGCTGTTCTCCCCTCAAGCACTGAGCTTTTTAGCTGAACTGTAGTTGAATTTGAATCTTTAGGTAATAAATTTAAATATGTATTTGTTGGAATAGCTTCAGCAATAACATCTTCAAGATTAATTGAAAGCTCTTCAGTGATTTCAAATACACCATCGTTAATAATTACCTTGAGTTTATATGAGTTTTTTTCTTCGTAATCAGGATTTGAAACAAAAATAAGTTCACCATTTGAATTAATAGTGAACATAGCGCCATCTTCATAAGTTTCATCAATAGAGTAAGTAAACACATTTACTGTATCTGGGTCAGATATTTGAAGAAGTCCACCTGATGACTGGTTTTCTTTTACAGAATATGATGTTGCAGATGTAAGAACTGGTGGATTATCATTTAGGTCATTTACATTTACATTAATATCAGCAGTGGTTGAATTTTCACCATCATTGATAGTAACTGTTGCTGTATATGATGTGATTTGTTCATAATCTGGAGCTTTTATGAAATGTAATGCTCCATTATCCGGATCAACAAGTATATTATCACCTGTTACTTCAAAAGTTATATCGCCGCTATATGGTACATTTAAATTTGGATCCTCCAAGCATGAAAAATTTGCCTCAACATTGACATCTTTATCAGCATGGACAATACAACCTATAATGGTTTGATTTTCATTACCTGACAATTGTGTTGAAATAATTTCAGGAAAATTGTCATTTAAATTTTCTAAAACTATTTCACGGAAAATTGTTCTATACAAGGTTGAGTCTTGTGATGAAGTAGCCTTAACCTTAAAATATCCAGAGTCAAGATCAGTTAATTTGTCATAATCAGGTGGATTAATGTATGTAACTTCTCCAGTAGATGCATTAATTTGAAGCTTATCGTTTATCACTACCTTTTCATCACCTGGCGCTAAAACAATATCATCATCTAGTGTGTAGATAAGGTTATCAGCCTGAGATCCTTGCGCACTAAATGTACCAACTTCTATTTTATTTTCTTCCATAGTAATAACATCATTATCTGGAATATTTAAAAATAATGGACAGGATGGATCATTACCATCACCTGCAGTAAATGTTGTATTGATAAGAGGGTTATTATTAATACCAAATCCATAACTCTCCCAGTCGTCATATGCGGATTCAGCATACCCAAAATCATTAATATTCATATACAGTATTTGATAGGTTCCAAGCTCAGTTTTGAGTAAAGGAATTGTTGCAGAAATATCAGTTATTGATGTATCAATTTTGCCATCGTAGTCGTCTCTAACATAGAAGACTTTATCAAAACAATCTGGGCTTTTTGCTGTTAGCCAAACATCTCTTAATGATGTAACAACTCCATTAGTTCCAGCTTCATTTTTTGTTGAAACATCTATTTTTATAAAATCTCTTTGCGGACTTGATGGATTTGTATAATTTGAAAAATTTATAGAGACAATTTCTGGAGGCTGAGTATCACCTAACTCATCAACTGGTAATGTTACATCTGCTTGGTTATTATTATCAGATAAAAATGATTTTGTAGATATGGAAATTTGCAAGTAGCCACGTGTATCAGTAGGATGAGCTGCTTCCTTATCAACAGACATAACAAATCTTGAAATTCTTGGATCATTTTCATCAATACCACCCATCACAACTGATAATTCTGTTGAATTCCACCTACCATTATCTGAACTATCAGAAGTCTTGGCTGGCAGCCATAACCATCCTGTTATTGTTTCTGCTAAATCTATGGTGTATACATAAAAATCAAAAGTTATTTTGTCTTGATCTTCAGTAGAACCAATTAACATCGCTGCAGAACAGGAATTTTCTGGGACAGCTAGAGATGGTGAGGTAGTTGTAGAATCAATTTCGACTGTGACAATATTGCACTCCTCTGGATATTCACCCGTTGGAGAATATAGCAACCAGGGGTAATCCCAACCATTGTAACTAAAAATATCTAGGGTATTTTTACTAGCAACATTTTCAATTGTAATATCCATTTCTTTAGGACTAAAAGAACGAGTAGAGTATTGCTTATTGTCAAATAGACTCGCGTTGCCATATGATAAATGAATTCCTGGAGTTGGAGGTGCTGTCTCAACTTCAATGTCATGAAAGTTAAAATAATATTCAACTGTATAATCACAAACATCTTGTACTTCTGTATTTAATGTCTTATCTTCTGGTGAAATTGTCCAATTCGTTGGAGAGGAGTTAATTAATTCAAATACTTTTGTACCACCACAATATCTATAAGTATTGTCACCCGGTTGGATATATATGCCTGTTGGCACTCTAGTTCTTAAAACTGCATAAACTTTTTCAGCACCAGACAACTCATCTAATTTTAATGCAACATCTATAATTGGAGCTTGAGAATCTGTACCATCTGAAATACTAAACGAACTAGAAATAATATCCTCAAGGATATTATTAACTTCTAAAGTTAATTCTTTATCTTCGCTGTTTAAACCATCCGATACATTTAAATTAATTACATATGCATTCTTAGTTTCATAATCCGGGGAAGAAACGTAACTCAATACCCCATCTTCTGTTACAGAAATAGAATCTGCATCAGTTCCACTTATTGTGTATGTGAACTGAGTATTTGTATCTGCGTCTGTTGCTTCAATAGTACCAATAGTTGTTTGATTTTCATCCGATGAGAAACCTGACGATACAATAACTGGCGGATTGTCATTAACATCATTAATAAAAACAGATATTGAAGTCTCATCACTAAATACTCCATCGGTTACTATTATCCCTGCACCATATTGCGTCTTTGTTTCATAATCAGCAGCAGTGACGAAGGATAAAACACCATCAGGTGTTATGAGCAACTCAGCATTATCATTAGTATTTTCTTTAAGACTAAATATTAAAGGATCACCATCTGCATCAGATGCTGTTATTGTTGTTATGACTGTTATATTTTCATCAATAGAAACATTGCCGGTTGTAAAGATTGGTGGATTATCATTTAAATTGTTAATTCCAACCGTAATATCTTTATCTGAGGTAGCTATTCCATCTGTTGCTAAAAGAGTAAGTGAATAGGAGGTTTTAGTTTCATAATCTGGAGCTTCTTTGAAGGTTAAGACATTATCACTTGAAAGATTAAAGCTATCAGCATCAGTGCCACCTAGAGTTAGAGTTAATTCATCTCCGTCAGCATCGGATACTGATACAGTTGTAACTGCTGTTTGGTTTTCATCGACTCGAATGGTTGATGCTACATCAATGGATGGTTTATCATTTACAGATTCAACTGTTATTGAAACATCAGCACTTGAAGTTCTATCACCTTGGGTGATGGTATAAGAAAAAGTATCAGATCCATAATAATGTTGGTTAGGTGTATATGAAATCTTCTGAGGATAAGATTCAGCCAATTCAGTTGAACCATAGTCCCCATCACTTAATGTTATGACAATTGGTGCTGTGGTTATATACGAATCATTTGCAAGCACGTCTATGGTTATTGCCGTATCTTCTTGGGTGGTAACGCTATCTGCTATTGCGGTGATATTAGGCGTGATTTTATTAGCATCAATATTTTGATCTTCTGCGATGTAATTAATAACATCTTCGGTATAACTGGTCACTATTTCAGCGGTTGCAGTACCGTTGGCAATGGCTTGTATGTCGGTTTGTAAAGTTGAGACGGCAAAACGTATTACGGCTGTTGTTAAATCGTTCTCTGATTTGACGGCAATAATAGGCATCATCCCTGCCAATGATTTAGCCGTATTAGCTTTAGCTGTTTCATCAATGGTAACTGATTTAGCTGTTACGATATTATCAAGAACCTTGGCTACAAAAGCTTCGGTTTCAATGTCTACTTTGGTTTCAGTTTGGGTATATTCTTTTTCTATCTCCTCAGTGATTGCCTTAAAGTAATCTTGAGTGGTTTCTGTGGTTGTATTTAAGTTATTGGTAATGTTTTGCAGAGCAAAAGCAAGAACCGTAAGCTGATTGCCCTTCTCATAGAGATAATCGTTAATACCACCATCGCCTTTGTTGGCAACCGGATCAAAGGTAAAAACATCAATAGAAGCATCTATTCCAAGGACTGCATTAACCAGTGAAGCATCTTCCATAAAGGCAGCAACTGAGGTTATCGGAGTAACTGCTTTAAAGTCCGAGTGGCCGGTGAGCTTATGAGTGATTAAAAGATTGTCTAAAAGGATTTGGGAATCTAAATCGGTTCCACCAATAGAAACTAAATTACCGTTAGCATATTTGATGGTAAATTTACCATCGTTGTCAGATGAGGTTATATTCTCGCCTGAGTCACAAGTCCAACTATCATCTTCATCAATACAAACCTCAGCACCAGTGATGTATCCATCAACCACTATCCCCTCAGAGTTTCTATAACCTTCAACCGTTACTGAAGCAGATCCTGGTCCGCCTGCACCAGAACAGGTAATAGAAAAAGTAGTATTACCAGTTGTTGAAATCGTTACCGATTGAGTGCCTGAGGCAGCTGTTGATGAAGTCCAGTCGGCAGAACATGAAGTAGCATTAGACGAAGACCAAGTTAAAGTTGAACTATTATTAAGAAGAACCGAAGTGGGATCTGCGGACAAATTAACTATTGGTGCAGGAGTTACGGTTGGAGGAGTTGGAGCGGTATCACCG
>Ga0213865_10000438_pt1 | contig 28553 bp, 20 predicted proteins | sample PICome_6_FD_160100 | JGI IMG/M metagenome (GOLD analysis project Ga0213865, IMG submission 160100) | Coastal seawater microbial communities near Pivers Island, North Carolina, United States - PICO282 | ecosystem: Environmental > Aquatic > Marine > Coastal | place: USA: North Carolina...
TAGTAAAGCATTAAATCTATCTAAATTACGTTATCATAAAATTGTAATCATGTGTGATGCAGATATTGATGGAAGTCATATTGCTACACTTATATTGACATTTTTCTTCAGGTACATGAAAGAATTGATAGAAAGTGGACATGTTTATATTGCTACACCTCCCCTTTATTTGGTAAAGAGAGGGCAAAAGAAAAAATATGCATGGAATGATAAAGAGAGAGACTCGATTGTTGAACAATTTGGTGGAAGTTCAAGTGTACAAAGGTATAAGGGACTAGGAGAGATGAATGCAAGTCAGCTATGGGATACTACTATGAATCCTGAGTTTAGAACACTAAGACAAGTACAGATTGATAATGGTACTGAGGCTGATAGGATTTTTTCAATGTTAATGGGTGACGATGTTCCTCCAAGGCGTGAATTCATTGAAAAAAATGCCATCTATGCCAATATAGATGCTTAATAAATACAATTACAATAATTAAAACTAAATTAAAATGAAAGTAACCGTTGTAGGTGCAGGTGCAGTTGGGGCTAGTTGTGCTGAATATATTGCAATTAAAAATTTTGCCTCAGAAGTTGTTTTATTAGATATTAAAGAAGGTTATGCAGAAGGTAAAGCTATGGATTTGATGCAATGTGCCTCACTAAATGGCTTTGATACTAAAATTACAGGAACTACAAATGACTACTCAAAAACTGCTGACAGTAATATTTGTGTTATAACTTCTGGAATTCCAAGAAAACCTGGAATGACTCGCGAAGAATTAATTGGTATTAATGCTGGAATTGTAAAAATAGTTTCTGAGAGTTTGGTGAAATTTTCTCCTAATACTATTTTGATAGTTGTAAGTAACCCAATGGACACAATGACATATTTGGCTCATAGGGTCACTGGTTTGCCAAAAAATAGAATTATTGGTATGGGAGGTGCCTTAGACTCAGCACGTTTTAAATATCGACTAGCAGAAGCATTAGATGCACCAATTAGTGATGTTGATGGTATGGTTATTGGTGGACATAGTGATGTTGGTATGGTTCCTTTAATTTCACATGCTACACGAAACAGTATTAAAGTTTCTGAGTTTATTTCAAATGATCGTTTAGAAAAAGTTAAAGAAGACACTAAAGTTGGTGGTGCAACTTTAACAAAGTTATTGGGAACATCAGCCTGGTATGCACCTGGCGCAGCTGTAAGTGGATTAGTTCAATCGATAGCTTGTGATCAAAAAAAGATTTATCCCTGTTCTTCCTTACTTAATGGTGAATATGGATTGAACGATTTGTGTATTGGAGTTCCTGTGGTTTTGGGTTCTAATGGAATCGAAAAGATAGTTGAAGTTAAACTTAATGATGCAGATAAAGCACACTTATCCAAGAGTGCTGAAGGAGTCAAAAAGACTAATGCGCTTTTAGATTTTTGATAGCTTAAATTAAGTTATTCAATTTAAAAAGCATCACTTTTTGTGTTGCTTTTTCTATTATATAAAAAATATATTGTCAAATCACATCCTAAATCCTATATTTGCTCGTTCATTAAAATTTATGCATATTAAAATTTTTCACAATGCAAAATAAGGGATTAGTTAAGTTATTTGCTTTTTTATTTGGCTTGGTCAGTATATACCAATTGTCATTCACTTTCAAAGGCAACCAGATTGAAAAAAATGCGGAGCAATTTGCAATTAATAAGATTGCCGATTCTGATGTTGATTACGACTCAAAAAGAAATCTTGAGAGACTAAATTATCTAGATTCTTTAAACAACAAAGAAGTCTTTAATATTGGTATAGCGTCATTTGATTACAAGGAAGTAAAAGAAAAAGCCATGAACCTTGGTTTGGACTTAAAGGGAGGGATCAATGTTATACTTCAAATTTCAGTTAAAGACATATTAGTAGGTTTGGCTAGCGATAGTAAAGATCCAACTTTCAGGAAAGCTTTAATTGATGCCGAAAAGTTGCAAGAAAATAGTCAAAACACATATTTAGAAGATTTCTTTATTGCATTTGAAGCTGTTAAAGGTGATAAAAAGTTAGCATCACCTGAAATATTTGCAAATCGTTTACTAAGTGATCAAATTACATTTAATATGTCTGACGACGAAGTTAAACCTATATTGTCAGCAAAAATTGATGAATCAATAGTCTCTGCTTTTGAAGTTTTGAGAAAACGTATTGATAAGTTCGGAGTTACTCAGCCTAACATTCAGCGAATCGGAAATTCAGGTAGAATCTTAGTTGAACTCCCCGGGGCAAAAGAAGTTGAACGTGTGAAAGGTCTTCTCCAAAGTACTGCTCAATTGGAATTTTGGGATGCTTTTAAAGGTGAAGAATTTGGAAGTTTTTTAATACAGGCCAATGAAGTTTTAAAAGAATTTATTGAAGATGATTATGATAAAGATGATTTAAATGATCAAGACGCAATTTCAGATATAATTGGTGATACTGATGTTGAAACAGGTGATGATGGAGTTGTAAACCCTTTATTTGATTTAATTAGATCTCCAGGCTACAGTGGGGGGCCAGTATTGGCATCTTTTGAAACTAAAGATCAACAATTAGTCAACCAATACCTTAAAAACCCAAAAGTAAGATCTTTATTATCTCCTGAACAACGTTATGTAAAGTTTGTTTGGGGAATTCCTCAAGTTGTAAACAAAAGTGAAGATGATAATTCAGAATCTATTGAACTGGTTGAGTTGTATGCACTTAAGGGTAATCGTGAAAATAAACCTCCATTAAGTGGAGCGGTAATAACTGACGCCAGACAATCCTATCAACAAAACGGAAACCCAAGTGTTTCAATGCAAATGAATTTAAAGGGAGCTAAAGTTTGGGAAAGAATGACTGGTAATGCTTTTAAAACTGGTGGGCAAATTGCAATTGTATTAGATGATATTGTTTACTCTGCTCCTGGTGTAACTTCTGGGGCAATTGCCGGAGGTAATTCTGAAATTTCTGGGACTTTTACTTTAAATGAAGCAGTCGATTTAGCTAATGTTTTGCGTGCTGGTAAATTACCTGCTTCTGCGGATATTGTTCAAGCTGAAGAAGTTGGACCGTCTTTAGGACAAGAAGCTATTGATAGCGGAATGAAATCCTTTTTGATAGCTCTAGCATTTGTTTTGTTGTGGATGATTTTTTATTATGGTAAAGCTGGAATTTACTCAAATATAGCATTGCTTCTTAATATCTTATTGATTTTTGGTATCCTTTCTGGTTTGGGTGCGGTTCTTACCCTTCCTGGTATTGCAGGTATTGTACTTACGATTGGAATTGCTGTAGATGCAAACGTACTTATTTATGAGCGTGTTAGAGAGGAATTAACTAAAGGTAAAGGTTTGAAAGAATCTGTTAGTGATGGTTTTTCAAATGCGTTATCATCAATTTTGGATGCAAACATCACTACTGGACTAACTGCACTTATATTATACACTTTTGGAACTGGTCCAATAAAAGGGTTCGCTACTACTTTACTTATTGGAATTATAACATCTTTATTCACAGCTATTTTTATCTCAAGACTTCTTATTGATTGGGATTTAAATAGAGGCGGTATGTTACAGTTTTCTACTAAGGTTACAAAAGGATTTTTAAGTTCAATAAAAATCAAGTTTCTTCAGAAGAGAAAATATGCTTATATACTATCAGCATCAATAATTGCAGCTGGATTATTTTCATTATTTACAACTGGACTGGATCAAGGAATTGATTTTGTTGGAGGTAGAACTTACACTGTTCGTTTTGCTAAAGATATGAATACTGAGGAAGTGAAAACCTCCCTAAACAAAGTATTTAGTAGTGCAGAAGTTAAGACTATAGGAAGTGCTAATCAATTAAAAATTTCAACAAAATATAAAGTAAATGAAAATTCAGCAGAAGTTGATGCTGAGGTACAAGAAAAATTATTTTCAGCATTAAAACAATTTTTACCAGAGGGAATGTCCTATAGTCAATTTACTGATGCAGAAAATAATGTTGGTAAAATGTACTCAGGAAAAGTTAGTCCAACCATCGCAGATGATATCAAGAGGTCATCAGTATGGGCAATTTTAGGATCATTGATAGTAGTGTTTTTATATATTTTACTACGATTCAAAAAATGGCAATTTTCACTTGGAGCTGTAGCTGCAGTATTTCATGATGTATTAATTGTTTTAGGAATTTTCTCAATAGCATGGAGATTTCTGCCATTTAGTATGGAGATAGATCAGGCCTTTATAGCAGCTATTCTGACTGTTATTGGTTATTCTTTAAATGATACTGTTGTTGTTTTTGATAGGATTAGAGAGTACATTAGTGAGCATTCAAGCTGGGACTTTGGGAAAATAGTTGATGGTGCTTTAAATAGCACCTTAAGTCGTACATTAAATACATCTTTAACGACTTTAGTTGTACTTTTAGCGATGTTTATTTTTGGGGCAGATTCTTTAAGAGGATTACTTTTCGCATTAATAGTAGGTGTACTTGTTGGAACTTATTCTTCAGTTTTTATTGCTACACCAATAATGCACGATACATTAAAGCGATTAGACAAGAAATCAAATTAATCATAAAAAAAGGCACCTTCTAGGTGTTTTTTTTTAAATTATTGGTTTGATTTATGAAGAAACATATAATACAATCCAATAATTATAAAAGGAATGCTGAGTATTTGCCCAGTATTGAGTCCCAAAATCCAATCTTCACGTCCATCAACTTGGGCAATTTTAAATTTTTCAACAAAAACTCTAACTGTCATTAACAGTAATAGGAATAAACCAAAAAGAAAACCTTCATTCTTAGCTTTATTTGATTTCCAGTACGTGAAAAATAAAATTATAAAAACAAAGATATATCCAAATGCTTCGTAAAGTTGACCTGGATGTCTAACTATGTTATCAACATTTTTAAAAACAACACCCCAAGGTAAATTTTCATCTGCAGGCTTACCAATTATCTCGGAATTAAAAAAATTACCAATTCTGATAAAAATACCACCTAAAGCGCACGCAATTACAACTCTATCTAAAATCCAGAGAACAGATTTTTTTAATACTTTTTTATTATATATATACATCGAAATGATCATTCCAATTGTGGCTCCATGACTCGCCAACCCTCTAAATCCAGTAAATTCAATTCCGCCACTAAATTTAAAAGGAAGAAATACACTGAAAAAATCCTCTCTAAAAAGCTCAGTTTGGTAGAAAATTACATGTCCTAAACGGGCACCAATCATGATTCCCAGAACTGAATACATGAAGAGACTTTCTAATTTTTTTTCAGATTGATTTTCATTAGAATATACTTTTTTCATTATTTGATAGCCAAGAATAAATGCTATCATCCACATTAAACTGTAATAGTGAATTTTAAAATTTCCAAAAAGTTTTAGACCATCCGAAGCGGGGTCCCATACTATATGTAAAAAATCCATTTAGTTTTTTAATTTGTTATAAATATACATAATTGACCATGGAATAATTAAATTATTTTTTTGATCTTGGGACAGGGTCGTGGCCGGATCCACCCCATGGATGACAACTGAAAATTCGCTTTACTCCAAGGAAAACCCCCTTAAATAAGCCTTGTTCATTTAAGGCCTCTATAAAATAGTTAGAGCAAGTTGGTTGGTAACGGCAACGTGACATGAAAAGAGGTGATATTAATTTTTGATAAATTTTAATTTTTAATATCAACAACTTTACAATCATAAATTTTTAATTAATCTAGTGTGAAAGTTGTATTACCTGATCCATCTTTTAGCTGAACACCAATGCTTTTTAATTGATCTCTAATTTGATCAGATAAATCAAAATTTCCTTCTGCTCTTGCTTGGTTTCTGAGATTGATTAAAATTTCAACAGATTTTTCTAGTTTTCCTTCTGATTTTGATAATTCAAAATCTTTCAATCCCAAAACATCAAAAATAAAAATTTCAAAAGTTTGTTTTAAAAGTTTGAGATTTTGATCATCGATACTATTAGTTCCATATTTAATTTGATTTATGTACTTAACGGCATTGAATAGTTCTGAAATTAATATTGGGGAATTAAAATCATCATTCATTGCATCATAACAGCGTTTCTTCCACAAAACAACATCAAAGTTTGATGATGGATTTTTAGGTTCCAAAGATTTAAGATTTCTTAAGGCATCCATTAGCTTCATAAACCCTTTTTCTGATGCAATTAATGCATCATTACTAAAATCAAGAATACTTCTGTAGTGCGCTTGCATCATGAAGAAGCGAACAACATATGGTGAAAAGCTTTTTGATAATTTATCGCTTGTACCATCTAAAATCTCCAATGGTAATATGTTATTACCGGTTGATTTTGCCATTTTTTTACCATTCAAAGTAAGCATATTGGCATGCATCCAATAATTTGCTGGATTACAATTATTAAGCGCTTTTGATTGTGCTATTTCACACTCATGATGAGGAAATTTTAAATCCATGCCACCTCCATGAATATCAAACTGTTCACCAAGATATTTTGTACTCATTGCTGTACACTCAAGATGCCAGCCAGGGAATCCTTGACCCCAAGGAGATGACCATCTCATTATGTGATTTTTTTCAGCTTTTTTCCATAATGCAAAATCTTGTGGGTTTTTTTTGTCTGATTGTCCTTCAAGAGATCGTGTATTGTGGATTAGATCTTCAAGTTTTCTACCGCTTAATATTCCGTAGTTATTATCATTATTATATTTTAAAACATCAAAATATACAGAACCATTAATTTCATATGCTAGGTCTTTACCAATTAAATTTTCAATAATTTCAATCTGTTCAATAATATGTCCGGTAGCAGTAGGTTCGATACTTGGAGAAAGTAAATTAAAATCACTAAGGACTTTATGAAAATCAACGGTATATTTTTGAACAACCTCCATAGGTTCAATCTCTTCAATCCTAGCTTTTTTTGTAATTCTATCCTCACCTTCGTCAGAGTCATTTTCAAGATGTCCTGCATCTGTAATATTCCTTACATATCTAACTTTATAACCGAGATGTTTGAAATATCTAAAAATCATATCAAAAGACATGAAAGTTCTAACATTTCCCAAATGGATATTGCTATAAACAGTTGGGCCGCAGACATACATCCCTATGGTTCCATCATTTATTGAGGAAAAAATTTCTTTCTTACCAGAAATAGAGTTGTAAATAAGAATTTTTTGGTCCGAAAATAAAGACATGTTTATTATAAAATTAAAATTTAGTCTTCAAATGGATGTAGTTTAAAAACTCTTGACGTACTTCTTTGTTTTTAAATTTACCTCCAAATTCGCTAGTAACAGTACTACTTTCAATGTCTTTAATTCCTCTAGAGTTAACACACAAGTGTTTGGCATCAATTACACACGCAACGTCTTTTGTATTTAATACATTTTGTAATTCACGAACAATTTGTATTGTTAAACGTTCTTGCACTTGAGGACGTTTTGCATAGTAGTCAACAATTCTATTCATTTTAGAAAGACCAACTACGGATCCATTTGAAATATAAGCTACATGGGCTCTACCGACTATTGGTAAAAGGTGATGTTCGCATGTTGAATAAACAGTTATGTTCTTTTCAACTAACATTTCACCATAATTATATTTGTTTTGAAAAGTTGATGCTTTGGGTTTGTTTTTAGGATCCAAACCACTAAATATTTCATTTACAAACATTTTTGCTACTCTTTTAGGGGTACCACTCAAGCTATCATCACTTAAATCAAGTCCAAGCGTTTCCATAATGTGTTTGACATCATCAATGATAATTTCAATTTTTTCATCAGAGTTTAGTTTGAAGGCGTCATCTTTCATTGGAGTGTCTGAACTTGTCCCAATGTGGTTATCGCCTATGTAATCAATGTCTTCGATTTTTTTTGAATTTAAATCTAATTTCATGTCAATATAATTATTTATACATAAGATGTAAATACAAAGATAGTTATTTTCAGTTTTTATGCCTTTTCAATTTTAATTATTAACAGATTTTTTTACCAATTAGTAAAAAAATTACTAAGTTTATGTCCTAAGTAGCATAATTACTTACAAAAATATTTATTAACAGATGACAAGCATTATTTAAATATTTGTAATGCTTTTTTAATCTGTAAAATTTAGTGCCCATGAGAACATTACTTACAAAGTTTCTTATTTTATTTTTCATTTGCAGTTATTCTTATTCACAATCAAATACCTACAATAATCAGTTTAAAAGTGAAATTAATTTCAATGAAAACACAAATTCTCCGTTTACTAGTCAGGAATTAAACAAGCTTAATCAAGTTTATGGACCATATTTAGAAAAAGAAATTTTAAATCGTCCCTCAAGAGTTTTGGCCATGAAAGAAATACTGAGAAACAGAGTTATTATCAAGTTAGAAAATAATGTTCTTAACCACAAACCATGTTCATTACTTTCTGAAGTTTCTCTTTTCAATGCTTTTGTTTCAAATTTAAAGAGAGACCGAACTTTTGACCCATTAAATTTCAATCCTTTAAAATATAATTTTGAATTTCATGCACCCACAATTCAAAGGTTTAGAGTCGATAATTCAAACTATTTTATAATTATTAAACCCCAAAATTATAATAACCAATAGTTATGATTAGAAATCTTATAATTTTATTAGCGTTATTTTTCTTTAATTTTAATCTTTCTGCGCAGGACAAAGAATGTGGAATGGAAGCACACATGCATGAAATGATGAAAGATCCTGAATTTGCTCGACAATGGAAAATTAATCAAGATAAATTTAAAGAAACTGTTAGGGCCAGAATTAGTAATGAATTTGGTTCAATGATTATGGATCCAATTGTAATTCCAGTTGCAGTACATTTTCCTGGTGGTCAAGAATCTGACAGAGCATGTTTAGAAGCTTTAGCTCAAAATCAAATAGATATATTAAATGGAGACTTTACAGCGACAAATCCTGACGCAAATCTTTGGACACCTGCAAGTGCATTTTATCCTGGTGTTGTTCATGGTGCTGCCAATGTCCAGTTTTGTATAGCTACAGCTCTTCACCCTGAAGATACTGATGAAGACCTTGTAGAAGGAGGTCCAGCTGTTACAATTGGTTATGATTTTGGTGGCGGTAACGATGCCGACCCTGCATGGAGTGGTTACATGAATTTTTTAGTTAAAGATATTGGAGGTGGAGTTCTTGGTTATTCACCGCTTGGAGGAAACATCAATGCTGGTCAGTCTGTAGTTATAAATCTCGGTGCTTTTGGTTCAGGAGCTGGATGTCCTGACTCAGGTGTTGTACCCGGAGCGCCTTATAATTTAGGACGAACAGTTACACACGAATTAGGTCATTTTTATAATCTTCAGCACCCTTTTTCAGGATCTTGTGCTACTGATGATGGAATTGCTGATACACCAAATATATCAGATGCAAATTATGGTTGTCCCAACCCTGGCACCGTTGCTGGATGTGAAGATGGAGAATTTGCACTAACTATGAGTTATATGGATTATGGGGATGATTCTTGTTTATATATGTTTTCCGAAGGTCAAACTAATGTTGTTGATGATTATGTAAGTGGGGTTCTACAAAGTCAATTTAAACCTGGAACAATACCAGTTTGTGTTGAAGTTCCTCAGTACATTATGAGTAACGATTCCGTAACGACTTGTAACGGACTTTTTTACGATTCGGGGGGACCTGCAGATGGTCCAGATCCTGGGGAATACAGCAATAATGAAGTTTATACATTTACGATTTGTCCAGAGGTAGAAGGGCAGTCTACCCAGTTGCAATTTACTGAGTTTTCAACTCAAAATAATACGGATGTATTGACAGTATATAATGCTCAGGATGCATCAGATCCTACAACAATTATTGGTGAATTTTCTGGGGATAATAGTCCAGAGACAATAGCAGCTACATTGACAAATACCTCAGGATGTTTAACACTTGTATTTACAAGTAATGGATTTCAAACAGATACAGGTTGGTTAGCTTTTATTTCTTGTGTTGATCCCCCAGCTGAATGTCAAACAATACTTTCACAACTTGACTCTGCACTTCCTTTAGCTGATGATGAAGGAATTATTAAAGTTTGTGTTGGAGAGGAAATCACTTTAACAGGTAGTGGTCAATTTTCTGAACCTGGAGGTGGAGTTGGTGCTGCTTATCAATGGGATACTGGTGATGGAACAACAATCAGTGGTCAAACAGCAACTTTTTCATTTGATGAACCTGGAGTTTACATTGCTAATCTTAATATATGGGATACTAATACTTCTGTCTTTCCTGATGGATGTAAAAGTACTAATGAGATTGATCAAATTATTTGGGTAAGTACAACACCTGAGTTTTCTGCAACTGAGGATACACTTGACACTCTTTGCTTTGGTGATACATCCACAATCACCCCCTTGGTTACACCTACTCAATATTTAAATGAATGTACACCGCCTGAAAGTGATGTAACATTTTTACCTGATGGTAGTGGAGTTTCTTATGAGACTTCAATAATTGTGGATTGTTTTGATACAGATTTAGATCTCACTGATGCCGACCAAATTTCTCAAGTATGTTTAGTTTTAGAACATTCCTACTTAGGAGATCTTGATATTGAACTTATTTCACCTTCAGGGCAAGTTATATTTTTACAGACTCAAGGAGGAGGTTCTGCAAATCTTGGTGAGCCATGGGCTACTGGACCAGTAGATGGCAGTTCTAATAATACAACACCTGGAGTTGGTTATCAATATTGTTTTGTTCCAGATAATTCATTTCCTACATTAACAGGAGGTGTTCAATCTGGAGGAACTTTTGTTAGTGGTGATGGACCAAATACATATAATGATTCATTTGTTCCTGCAGGGACTTATTCATCTGTGGAATTATTTGATGGTCTTGTTGGCTCATCTTTAAATGGAAGTTGGACTATAAGAATTACGGATAACATCGGTGCAGACAATGGATATATCTTCGCTTGGACATTAGATTTTGATGAGAGTATTTTACCTTCATCACTTTCTTTTACACCTGAAATAGTTTCTGGAGAATGGGAGGGAGATGAACCTACTATTGTTGATATTAATGGTGACATCATTACTATTGCACCTAATGGAGAAGGACAATTTTGTTACACATATACTATTATAGATAATTTTGGTTGTGAGTACTCTGATGAAATCTGTATTAATGTTTTACCTGAACTAGTTCATGACCTTCCTAATGATTTATTCGTTTGTGACCCAGTAACTTCACCTGGATTATTTAACCTTTTTCAAAATGAAGCTGTAGTTCTCGAACCAAATAACAACCCTGATGATTTTGTAGTTACTTTTCATAATACCATTGAAGATGCTGAAAATGATTTAAATCCGATTTCAAATCTTTCAACATACGAAGGTTTAGATGAAGAGATTATTTTTGTTCGTTTTGAATATCTTGATTCCAATTGTTATGAAATTGAAACCTTTCAATTAAACCTATTAGATGCTCCAGACATTAATACTGTTTCCGATTTAGTTTTATGTGACGATGTTACAAATGATGGTGTTGAATCTTTTGATTTAGAGAGTCAAACATCAGATATTTTGGGAACCCAATCTCCTTCAGAATACATTGTGTCATATCACCTTAATGATGATGATGCGGACCTAGGACAAAATAGTTTATCAAGTCCATACGAAAACATTTCAAATCCTCAACCTATATATGTTCGTGTTCAAGCTGTTGGAGGATCGGAATGTTATGTTGCAAGCAAAGATCCTATTTTCAATTTAGTAGTAACGAATCAGGCTTCAGCCACAGATCCTGGTGATCTTACTTTGTGTGATGAGGTTAATCCTGGTGATTTTGTTGAGGAATTTGATTTAGAAGTTCAAACTCCTTTAATACTTGGGACTCAAGATCCTGCTACTTTTACAGTAACCTACCATTTAACTCAAGAAGATGCTGACACAGGGGATTCACCACTTGCAAGTCCTTACACTTCAACTTCTCAAACTATTTTCGTTCGTGTTGAGGAGGCTGGTTTACCTGCGTGTTATGCGACTACTGAATTTGATTTGATAGTTGATCCTATACCACTGACCACAGTATTAACTCCTTTAGAGGAGTGTGATGACGATGCTGATGGTTTAACGGAGTTTACATTAACGGATAAGGATACAGAGGCTTTAAATGGTCAGACAGGTCTTTCAGTGAGTTATTATTTAACTCAGTCAGATGCCGAGGCTGGTACTCCGGAGATTGGACCTGTATATACTAATGTAACTGCTGACGTACAGCAAGTTTGGATTCGACTTACGGATACTGCTACGGACTGCTTCAATACAATGCCATTAGATTTAGTTGTTAATCCTTTACCTGTTCCAGAGCCTGCTAGTATAGATCCGCTTTGTGATGATGACACGGATGGTTTACAGACTTTTGATTTAAGTGGTGTAGCGTCTCAGGTTATAGGTTCTCAGATGGATATGGATGTTACATATCACCAGACACAGTCAGATGCCGATTCAGATGTTAATGCCTTAGGGGATAATATTACAACGACTACACCGAACTTACAGACAATCTTCATTCGTTTGGAGAATACTGTGACAGGCTGTTATGCAGTTAGTACTATTGATTTAGTGGTTGATCCGCTACCAGTAATTCCTAACATTGCTCCTTATGTTCTTTGTGATGATATAAATTCTGGAGATTTAGAAGAAGAATTTGATTTAAGTATACTTGATGTAGAGATAATTAATGGTCAAGATGTTACACTGAGTTATCACGCTACTGAAGCTGATGCACAAAATAATCTAGCTCCTTTAACCACACTTTATTCTAGTCCAACACAAACTATATACGCGGCATTACAAGATAATATCACGGGGTGCCGTGCCGTTGCACCAATAGAGCTTGTAGTTATACAGCTTCCAAGTACCACAGTATTAACTCCTTTAGAGGAGTGTGATGACGATGCTGATGGTTTAACGGAGTTTACATTAACGGATAAGGATACAGAGGCTTTAAATGGTCAGACAGGTCTTTCAGTGAGTTATTATTTAACTCAGTCAGATGCCGAGGCTGGTACTCCGGAGATTGGACCTGTATATACTAATGTAACTGCTGACGTACAGCAAGTTTGGATTCGACTTACGGATACTGCTACGGACTGCTTCAATACAATGCCATTAGATTTAGTTGTTAATCCTTTACCTGTTCCAGAGCCTGCTAGTATAGATCCGCTTTGTGATGATGACACGGATGGTTTACAGACTTTTGATTTAAGTGGTGTAGCGTCTCAGGTTATAGGTTCTCAGATGGATATGGATGTTACATATCACCAGACACAGTCAGATGCCGATTCAGATGTTAATGCCTTAGGGGATAATATTACAACGACTACACCGAACTTACAGACAATCTTCATTCGTTTGGAGAATACTGTGACAGGCTGTTATGCAGTTAGTACTATTGATTTAGTGGTAAACTCTTTACCTGTGGTGGATTTAGAAGATAATTATGTAATATGTGAGAGCGCTTCGGGAGGTGGATTGGACTTTGCTATTGTTGATCCAGGACTTTCTCCAGTAAATTATAGTTTTATATGGCGTGACGAATCAGGAACATTAATTAGTACTGATCCAACTTATACTGCAGAAGATCCAGGAATTTATACCTTAGAGGTAAGTTATACAGACGGCAGTGGTTGTACAGCTCCTTTAGAGATTTTCACAGTAAATGAAAGTGGTAATCCTGCGGTAACAGCCTCAGTAACTTCAGAACCTTTTGCAGACACCCATGTTATTGTAGCTACAGCATCAGGGACAGGGATTTATGAGTTTAGCTTAGACCAAGGTCCATGGCAAGATAGTGGAACCTTTATAGGTGTTAGTGCTGGTGAGCATAGTGTTAATGTACGAGATGTGAACGGATGTGGAGTGACTACTTACATATTATTTGTAATAGATTTTCCTCCATACTTTACTCCTAACGGAGACGGGTATAATGATGTGTGGAATATATCGGCATTGTCAGGCCAAATGGCTTCTAAGATTTATATATTTGATCGATATGGGAAACTTCTCAAGCAAATAAGTCCAGCTGGTGATGGATGGGATGGTACTTATAATGGACAAATGATGCCAACTTCAGATTATTGGTTTTTATTGGAATACAATGACTTTAATACAGGAGAACCAAAACAATTAAGAGCACACTTTACACTTAAAAGATAAAAACTAATCAAAATATCTAAATCATTAATATAAGTTTCATATGATAATAGTAAGTTAAACTCTAAAAACCTAAGACAAAAATTTATATATTTGGCGGGTATGTTTAATTATAATTTGTTTAATTTTATATACATAATATAATATTAGTGCGATTATTAGTTAAAAAGTAAAAAGGATATTAATGAGATAAATCTTACAAAAAAGGTTTATCAGGCACTTTGTTTTGAAATAATTAATTAAGATGAAATTAACCAAAAATATTATCACATTAGTGTTATTGTTTTTATCTTTTGTTGAGATTCAATCTCAAGAAGGGCTGCCAATATATTCCGATTATTTAACAGATAATTATTATCTAATACATCCTTCAATGGCTGGAGTTGCAAATTGTAATAAGGCCAGACTAACTGCACGTCAACAATGGTTCGGACAAGATAACGCGCCAAGCCTACAAACCTTTAGTATTAATGGTAGAGTAGGAGATTCTCCCTCAGCAGTTGGTGCTATAATTTATAACGACCAAAATGGATATCATTCACAAACTGGTGCTTATCTTACCTATGCACATCATTTAATGTTTTCAAGGAACACAATTGATTTAAATATGCTTTCTTTTGGTTTAAGTGCAGGATTAATTCAATATAAGCTCGATGAGACTGCTTTTGTTGAGTTTGACCCAATCATAGCAGGAATTGAACAAAGCGCTTCTGAATTTAATGTTGATTTCGGATTTTCTTATCATTTTATAAATTTTTATGCTCACGCAACTATAAAAAATCTTTTAAACAATAAAGGTGTAAATATCAATGAACAGGGAGTTGCATTTGATAATTTAACTAATTATCTATTTTCTGCAGGAAATGTGTTCTCTAGATTTGGTAGTGAGTGGAGTTTTGAACCATCTATTTTATTTTCTTATAAGAGTGCCACTGAAGAATCATTTATGGATTTTAATTTTAAAGCATATAAAGATTTTGATTTTGGTAGTGTGTATGCTGGCCTTTCATACAGAAGAAGTTTTGACGGCGCTGAATATTCTAGCGGTAATTCTGTAAGCAGTCAAAAACTTCAATACATAACACCATTAATTGGTGTTGAGTATAATAATTTTATGTTCGCTTACACTTATTCTTATCAATCTAATTCTATAGTCTTGGACAATGGTGGATATCATCAATTAACTCTTGGATTTAATTTTGGTTGTCGCAGAGAAAAGTATGATTGCAAGTGCCCAAGTGTAAATTAAGATTTTAGACTAGATCTTCAATTATTGATTCATCCCAATTCATAAGTTTTGCTATTACATTTTTCTTTCCAGTTGTGTAGAATTTCCTTGTTAAATGATTTTGAGAATGGTTTATCAAGCCTTTAAGATTTAAAATGTTTTTGGTTTGTTGAGCCACGGCTGGGCCAGAATCAATAATTTTTATTTTTTTTGGTACAATTTCTGTTATGATTGGAAGTAAAAAATGATAATGCGTACAGCCTAAAACAATACAGTCTACATTATTTTTTATCATTGGATAAAGGTACTTTTTCAGCAGTTTTTTCATTTCTGAAGAATAAAGACCTCCTGCCTCAATTAATTCTACAATGCCATTTCCTTCTTGTTCGATTAAAATTTTATCCTTGGTGTATTTAATACAAGTTTCATGGAAAAGAGAACTGCTTAAAGTCCCTTTTGTAGCTAAAACTCCAATTGTATTTGAATTTGTCAAAATTGCTGCAGGTTTTATCGCCGGTTCAATTCCAATAAATGGTACTGAATAAGTTTTTCTGAGATATGAAATTGCGTTAGTAGTTGCAGTGTTGCATGCTACAATAATTATTTTTGACCCCTTCTCTAGTAATATTTTGGTATTTTCAATAGACCTTTTTAGAATAAAGTCACTTCCTTTTGGCCCATATGGAGCGTATTTTGAATCAGATATATATACAGTAGATTCATTTGGCATTAAAGCAATAATTTCCTTCCAAATAGAAAGGCCACCTGCTCCAGAATCAAAAATACCAATAGGTTTCGAACTCATATAATACAAAAATAAAAAAGCTACTCATTATGAGTAGCTTTTTAAAAAGTATTTTGTGTTATTGTTAAAATCCAAGTTCTGATTTAACATCCGCTAGTAAATCTTTTCCATTTGCCATAATAACTCCCTGGCCTTGAGATGAGTCAAGTACATAATCAAAACCTTGAGAATTACCTACTTTTAATATTGCGTTTTTTGCTTTTTCGGTAATAGGCTTCAAAAGTTCAATTTCCTTTTTTTGCAAATCTTGTTGAGCTTGGGCTTGATATTGTCTTATACTTTGCTCCATGCCTTGTACCTCTTGCAGTCTTTTTCCATTTTCTTCATCTGTTTTAGTTGAAGATTCTGCATCGTATTGCTTAATCTTGTTTTGTAATTCAGTTGCCATTGCTTGAATATCAGTTTCGTAAGTCTTAGCTAATTTCTCAAGTTCTGATTTAGCATTTTTCATATCAGGCATTGCCTCAACTAATTCTTGAGTATTTATATGCGCAACTTTAGATTGTGCATTTAAAGTTAAATTACTCATTAATAAAATTGTAGATGCGATGAATAAATTTTTTAAATGTTTCATTTCAAATTATATAATTAAAGTTATTTTCTATTGTTTCTAATACTGTCTCTTTTTCTTTTTAAAGCTTCTATTTTTGCTTTTCGCTCGGCTAAAATACGTTTTTTCTTTTCTTCTAAAGCTTTTTTTCTTTCTTCTCTTTCACTTAGCTTAGCATTTTCATTGTTTTGTGGATCTTTTTCAGAGGCCTTATTTTCGTCTAACTCGTTATTATCCTTTTTGGACTCAGCTGAGTTTGCCTTAGAAATATCTTCTCTTTCATTATCTGAATCAGATTTTTTATTCAACTTAGCATTTCGTGCATTTTTACGCTCTTCTTTTGCTTTTTGTTTTTTCTCTTCAACTTCTTTTCTACGAGCTTCTCTTTTGGCTTCTAATTCAGCTTTCCTCTTGGCTAGTGCCTCCTCTCTTTTAGCATTTCTCTCGTCAAGTAACTTTTGCCGTTCATCACGTTCGTTGTCAACTTCAACAATAGTTTTTTCATCCTTAAGCTCCTTTTTGTCTTTATTAGTTTTGACTTGTTCTCGTTTGTTTGTTCTATTAATTGTTCTTAAAACTTGTTCACTTACATTATATCGATCTGCAGAATAAAGCATAACTACATCCGCTGATTTATCGAATATAAAATCGTATTTTTTAGTTGTTGCTATTTCTTGAACAGCAGTAAAAATTTGATCTTGAATTGGTTGAGTAAGTTGTTTTTTTTGAATCATAAGGTCACCTGCTGGGCCAAATCTTTTTAACTGATATTCAAGAAGTTCATTTTCAATTATTTGTAGTTCTTCTTCTCTTTCTTTGATCAAATCAATGGTCAACAGTACTCTTTCGTTATTTAATTGTTGTTTTTTGTTTTCTAATGCAGCAGTTCTTTGATCAATTTCTGCTTTCCATTTTTGGGCCTTATTTTCTAGTTGAGTTTGAGCCTGCTGATATTCAGAAACATTTTGTAATATATATTCGGTGTCTATATATCCTATCCTAACTCCTCTTTGAGCGGTCAAACTACAAGTAACTACTACAAGAAAAAATACTGCAAATTGCATTTTGATTTTTAGCTTAGAAGATTGTATTAAGCAATGGTTTATTTGACTTCTCATATGAGATATAAAAATTGAGTTTTCAAATTAACGAAATAAATTTTAAAATCGTATAAATTAAGTAGTTGTAAAATCTAAATTTTAAAATTGTTGTCCTAAAACAAAGTGTGTATTCCAACCGCTTTTCACTACGTCTCCTGGAATTGGATCAAATCCATGGCCAAAATCAATTCCTAATAAACCAAACGCAGGCATAAAGAGTCTAATCCCAATACCAGCTGCACGTTTTATGGCAAATGGGTTAAAGTCTTTAAAATTATTATACGATTCACCGCCTTCTAAAAAGGCCATCGCAAAGATTTTAGTTTGACCTTTAAGTGTTATTGGATGTCTTAGCTCAAGGGAAAATTTATTGTAGATGGTGCCTCCATCATTATCTGAAAGCGACTGATTTGGATAACCTCTCAAGGGTATCATCTCACGACCATCTAATCTCCCAAATTGTTGCATTCCGTCACCACCTACAAAAAATCTTTCAAATGGAATGATTCCTCTGTCATTATTATAGGCTCCTAAAAAACCAAATTCAAACCTTGGCCTTAGGACTAAATTGCCCTTAATTTTAGTATACCAATCACCAGTAAATTTAATCTTATAAAATTCAAGCCATTTGTAACGCTCTTGATCGATTTCAGTAATTCTTTCACTAGCTTGTTCTCGTTGAATAATTTCATTATCGTCTGTACTATTACTTAATTCTTGGATAAGATTTGCTTTTTCGTCTCTTTCTTGTTTTAATGCTGAATAATTAACTCCGTTAAAAGCAGAGTAAGGGAATGTTAATTTTGCAGAAATATTGAAATTTGAACCACCAATAGGATAAATTGGGTCGTTGAAAGTATCATTTCGGCTTAAACCGATAGTGTAAGCTAAGTTATTCGAGCTTCCATCTCCGAAAGTAAATAGTCCAGTATTATAGTTGTTCAAATCATAATATTGAAATTGAAAGCTTTGAGAAAGGACAAAATAATCGTCAGGAACAGTAAGTTTTTTAGCAATACCTAAAGTAATTCCAGTAATATTAAAACTTCTACTTTTGTCAGCATTTCTTGTAACTTGATTGTATAAATATTGTTTTGTTTGCGAGATAGAAGTTGAAAATTGAACTGGCTTTTCCCCACCTAACCAAGGTTCAGAAAATGAAAAACTGTATGTTGAGAAAAATCTACTAGTTTGAAGCCTTAGAGATAGACTTTGACCATCTCCTCTTGGAACAGGTTGCCAAGCTTCTTTTTTAAAGATATTTCCCAAAGAAAAATTTGTAAAAGATGCTCCGACTGTTCCAATAAATCCACCACCGCCATAACCTCCTTGAAGTTGAAATTGACCAGTTCCTTTTTCAACAACAGTATATTCAATATCTAGTGTGCCATCATTAGGGTTAACATTTTTTAAATCAGGAGAAATTTGTTGAGCATCAAAATATCCCTTTTGACCAAGCTCACGGATGGTTCTTACTATGTTACTTTTACTGTAGAGCTGTCCTGGCCTAGTTCTCAACTCTCTATATACTACATGGTCGTTTGTTGCGTCATTACCTTTAACCGAAACCTCTTTAAAATATGCAGGCTTACCTTCAATAACTCTTATTTCCATATCAATAATGTTACCATCAGCGCTAACCTCAACGGGTGTAATTGTAGAAAAAAGGTAACCATTATTTTGGTATAGATTTGTTAAGTCAAAAGCATCAGGGTCTGAATTGTCTGCAATTCTTTTTTCAAGTTCAACTCCGTTATAGGTATCACCTTTTTTAATTTTTAAAACTTGATTAAGTTGATCATCACTGTATATGGTGTTTCCCAAAAAATTAATATTTCCGTATGTGTACTTCTCACCTTCCTCAATGTTAATCTTGAGAGAAATATCTCCATTTTTATCAAAGATTAATGAATCAGAAATAATCCTGGCATCTCGGTAACCCTTTTCTTTAAGCTTATCGACAATTTTTGTTAAATCATCCTTGTAATCAGATTCAATATATTTTGATCTTTTGAGAAAACGAATTGGATTTTTTCTCTTAGTTTTTTTCATCGCTTTCAAAAGCTTTCGATTACTTATTTTATCATTACCCGAAAATTTAATTTTATTGACTTTAATTTTATCACCTCTGTCAATATTAATTGTCATGTTGACTCTTGACTTTTTTACGGAATCTAAAACTTTGCTTGTAGTAATTACAGCTTTTGCTTTTAAAAAACCCTCTTTTTTATACTTATTTTCTAAGTAATTTTTTGTTGTTGTAATTAGGTTTTCAGTTACTTTTACACCTTGTGTTAATTTATTTTCATCAATAATACCACTAATTTTACCTTTTTTAACTCCTGTAACTTTGACTTCTTTTAGCTCAGGCAAATCATCGAGTCTAATTTGTAAAAAGATGTTATTATCTTCAATTTTTAAAATGTATACATCAATATTATTAAAGAGATTAGAGTCCCATAATTTTTTAATTGCATTACTGATTTTTACACCACCAGGGATAGTTACAATTTCACCTTTTTTTAATCCTGAATATGTAATTATTGTTTCAGCGCTGTAAACAGTTTCTCCTTCAATTGAAATATCACTTATTGTATAATCCTGTCTTTTAGGTTCTGAGACTTGCGCATAAAGAGATATGCTGAAAAAAATTAAGCAAGCTATAATTAAGGATAGTTTGGGGCTTTTTTTATTTAAGTTGTTCACTTGTTTTTCCAAATCTTCTTTCTCTTTTTTGGTAATTTTCTATTGCTTCATGTAAATGCTGGTCGGTAAAATCTGGCCAAAGTACATCAGTGAAATATAATTCTGAATATGCTAACTGCCACAACAGGAAATTACTCAAACGTTTCTCTCCACTTGTTCTTATTAATAAATCTACATCAGGTAAATTTCGGGTGTAAAGATGCTGATTAATTACCGTTTCATCAATTTTTTCCACAGAAATTATATTTTTTTTAATTTTTGATCCAATTTCTTTCATGCAATTAGTTAACTCATCTCTTGATCCATAACTCAGAGCGAGATTTAATTCCATTCCAGAATTTGATTCAGTAACTTTAATGACATGAGTTAATTCTTCATGGACCTTTTTTGGTAATGACGAAATGTTACCAATTGATTTAAGGCGAATATTATTATTTATTAATGTGTCAACTTCGTCTTTTAGTGACGAGATTAGAAGTTGCATAAGGGTTTTAACTTCATATTTTGGACGATTCCAGTTTTCAGTTGAAAAAGCATACAAAGTCAAGTATTTTATTCCAATTTTAGCGCAAGTTTCAACAGTAGTGCGAACCGCTTTAGTTCCATTTTTATGGCCAAATATTCTTAACTTACCAAGCTTTTTTGCCCATCTACCATTACCATCCATAATGATAGCAATGTGTTTTGGGTATGGATCCGTAATTTGTTCTTTGTCTAAACTCATTTTAATAACTGCAAAAACATGGATTTCTTCCAAAAGTGTAAGTTAGTGTAAATCCACTAAACACATACCAATCATTATTATTAATATTTCCAAATCTTAAATAATCAAGCTCTTTTGCATCAGGGTCACTACCGTCAATTTCGTCTGAAAAAGTATATCTAGCTCCAATTTCTGTGCCAAGAATTAGATGTTCAGTTAGAGTAATTTTTGCTCCTAATGAAATTGGGATTCCAAAGGCATAAGATCTAGTATTTTCATTTTTTAATTCATTGTTACCAAAGAAAAAATTAGGATGATTTAATGCGCTAACACCAGTGTAAATATATGGGGTGAAATTAAAGCTTCTTCTGTGTAAATCAAACTCTAAAAAGGTAAATTCCATTCCTGCAGAAACTTCAACTGATTTTGAATTGAAATAATAACCTCTTTGTTTTCTTCTTGGGTCATTTGAAAGCTTGTCATTCCCATAAATTGATGTGTATATTACGCTGATTCTGTAAGAATGACGCGGGCTTCTATTCCAACGTAAAAGACCCCCAAAAGTAAATTTTTCAGGTGAAACAAAGGTTGTTGACCCAACATCTCCAATAAAGTTAGAACCTCCAGTAAAAATTCCTACTTCATATATTTGAGAATTTAATAAATTCAAATTTGCAAATAAGGTAATTAAGAAACAGAATCTCTTCATGGTTTGTAAATGACTGCAAATATAATAAAATTGAAAACGCTCCAAAATGAGTAACCCTTTTGTAGAATAAACACAGATTAGTTGTAATTATTGTTTAATTTCTTTGGTCAACTCCCCAAAGTAATTTTTTACGTAATGTTTCAATGAAAGACCCACCATCAAGCTCGATCATTTTGATGCTGTAAGGTGTTTTTTTGATAGTAATTGTTGTAGAGTTTTTTAATGAATTTATTCTTGAATCTAATGATACTAAAAACTCATTTTCTCTACCGCTAATTTTTAAAGAAATTTTGTGCTTTGCAGGGATTACTAATGGTCTGGCGCTTAAATTATGTGGTGCAATTGGAGTTAAAACTAAACTCTCTGATTCAGGCATGATTACAGGGCCACCACAGCTTAGAGAATATCCAGTTGAGCCAGTAGGGGTTGAGATTATTAATCCGTCAGCCCAATAGGAAGTCAAATATTCATCGTCTAGCCATGTTTTAATGCTAATCATAGATGTTGTATTTTTTCTTCCAACAGCAATTTCGTTTAGGGCAAAATTTAAATCAAACGTGACACTTTTGGAATCAGTTTCTATTGATAAGAGACATCTATTTGAAATCTTGTATTTACCATTAAATATCTTTTTAAGCGCGTTTTCAATATTGTCTATTGTTATGGTAGATAAAAACCCAAGATTACCAGTATTTATTCCAACAATTGGTATTTCGAGATCTTTAACTTGAGTTATGGCTCTAAGAATTGTACCGTCCCCCCCCATGCTTATTAAAAAATCAAATGTTTTATTTAGTTTATCATAGGAAAATAATTTCTCCCTAATTGATTCAAATTCTTTTAAATCAATTATTTTTTTGTGTAAACTATAATCAACGTAAATATCCGCTTTGTTATTTATTAGGAAATTGGTCAGGGTAACAAGCGCAGATTTTACCTTTTCGTTGTACTTAAGTGCATAAATTGCAATTTTCATAGTATTTTAATTACAAATTTAAATAGCGGTCGAGATAATTTGAACGTTCTTTAAGCGTCTTTAGAAATTCATCATCTTCATGGCCAGAAACAATATTATATCCATAACGTCTTAGAGCTTCAAAAACAGCGCTTAAACCTGAATTTTCAATTTTTATAGTGATTTGTGTCATGCCATTGTTTTGAGATGATATAAAAAGCCCCAATAATTTAATATTATTTGATTCGATAATTTGACTTATTTCACTTAGAGAATAGTCATTATAAGCCTTTTCAATGATAAAAGTGCCCCCTGGTTCAGAAAAAAATGGAGTTTTATTAAAAAGTGATATAACATCAACAAGTTGATAATACCCTAGATAATTATTTTTTTCGTCTAAAACAGGCATTATATTACAATCATTTGATGCAAACTCTCCAAGAACATTTAACCACGTTGAGTTACTTTTTACAAAAAACCCCTCAATTGCATAAAGTATATCATTTATTTTTAGATCAGAATCGAAACAATATATATCAGTTTCTGATAAGCACCCTAAAAACACACCATCTTTTTGTATTGGAACATGTGAGTAAGTCAATTGATTAAAAACTTCTTGCAACTCAGAAATAGTTGCATCAACCTCGAAAGGATTTAAGTCATTAATAATGTATTGATTTAAAGGCATTATTGAAGGCTATATTATTATGCAAAATAATCAAAAATAAGATATAATAAGCTATCTACTTTGTATTTTTGTGTTATAAAATTAATCTTATGACTAAGCTAAGTGTTAACATTAATAAAGTAGCTACTTTGAGAAATGCAAGAGGAGGTAACATTCCCAATGTAGTTAATTTTGCTAAAGATATACAAGAATATGGAGCTCAAGGGGTTACAATTCATCCAAGACCAGATCAGCGGCATATTCGCTATCAAGATGCTTTGGATTTAAAACCTGAGGTTTATACAGAGTATAATATTGAAGGTAATCCAATACCAAAATTTATTGATCTTGTTCTAGAAATAAAACCAACTCAAGTTACACTTGTTCCTGATGCCGAAAATGCAATAACTAGTAATTCAGGATGGGATTGCAAAAAACATGGAGCATTCTTAAAGGAAGTTGTATCCGAATTTAAAAGAAATAACATAAGGACTTCTATTTTTTTAGATCCTGATGAGAGTCAAGTTGAATCCGCTGTAAAAACAGGTGTTGATAGGATTGAGCTATACACTGAATTTTATGCCAATGAGTTTAGCAAAAAAAATTATGATGGAATCAAACCATATATTTCTACTGCTGAGTTGGCAAACAACTGTGGTCTTGGTTTGAATGCTGGGCATGATTTATCATTGGACAACATTCAATTTTTTAAAAAAAATATTCCTTTTTTGATGGAAGTATCAATTGGTCATGCTCTAATTTGTGAAAGTTTATATTTTGGAATAGAAAATGTAATAAAAATGTATTTGCACAGACTAAAGTCATGATTTTACATTCAAAAATATTAGGGGATGGGGTTCCTTTTTTGATATTACACGGTTTTTTGGGTATGGGTGATAATTGGAAATCAATGGCCTTAAAGCTATCTAAATTAGGATACCAATTACATTTAATAGATCAAAGAAATCATGGAAGGAGTTTTCATGATCAAACTTTTAGTTATGAGTCAATGGCTAACGATCTTAAACTTTATTGTGAGCGCCATGAATTAAAAAAAATTATTTTATTAGGACATTCAATGGGAGGAAAAACTGCTATGTTATTTACTGCAATTAACCCAAGTATGGTAGCGAAATTAATAGTAGCAGATATAGCTCCTCGCTTTTACCCTATTCACCACCATCAGATTTTAGAAGGGTTATCAAATTTAGATTTTTCTATTATTGATAGCAGAAAAAAAGCAGATACTGAGCTTTCAAAATATGTGGATGATTTTGGAGTCCGTCAATTTTTATTAAAGAATTTATATTGGGTTTCCCCAGGTATTTTGGGTCTTAGGATGAATTTAAAAATTTTATTTGAAAACGTACACGAAGTTGGAGAATCACTACCATCACACTTAAAAATTAATACAGAAACTTTATTTCTAAGAGGAGATAAATCTGAATATATTTTAGATGATGATATCACTCATATAGCAAATCAATTTAATAATTTTTCAATGAAAACTATTCCAAATTCAGGCCATTGGTTACATGTTGAAAATCCCAACGCTTTTTTTAGTGAAATACTAAACTTTGTAAGCTGATTGTCAATAATCTCAAATGTTTGTACTCCATTAAAATTATTGTATTTTTGCCACCCAATTTTTAATTCAATTCAATGAATATCAGTATAGAAAATAAAGACAGCTTAAATGCATTAGTTACAATTAATATCGAAAAAAACGATTATGCCAAAAAAGTTGATAAGATATTAACTGACTACAGGAAAACAGCAAATATTCCTGGCTTTAGAAAAGGTCAAGTTCCAATGGGTTTAGTAAAGAAAAAATATAATAAGGCTGTTACTGCTGAAGAAATAAACAAAATTTTACAGGAATCTTTGAGTAATTACTTAAAAGATGAAAAGTTGGATATGCTAGGAAATCCTCTACCTGTTGAACAAGGTGATATTGATTGGGATGATGATAATTTTGCTTTTTCTTTTGAAATTGGGCTGAGTCCAAAATTTGAAATTAAACTTAAAGGGCGAAAAGCAATAACACATTATAATATTACTGCCGATGACAAGTTAATAAGTAACCAAATAATTAATATCCAAAAGCAATATGGTAAACTTATTTCTAAAGATAAAGCTGAAGAAAACGACGAAATAACAGGACAATTTTTTAATGACAGTGAGGGAATTGATTCGACAGCTACATTTTCACTAGACAAATTAAAGGGTAAATCAAATTTAAAGAAATTTATTGGTGCTAAATCAGGAGATATAATTAGTTTAAAAACTAAAGGTCTTTTTAGTGAAAAGAATGATCTTGTAACATATTTGAAGTTAGATAATGAAGTTTCAGACAATCTTAATATTGAAGTTGTTTTTACTATCAAAGAAATAAATTCAAGAGAGCCTGCAGATTTAGATAAAGAGTTGTTTGATAAGTTATTTGGCAAAGATGTGATAAAGACAGTTACTGAATTAAAGGAAAAACTAAAATCTGATGCGGAGAAGCAATTCATTCAGCAATCAGATCAAAAGCTACTAAATGATGTTACAGCATATTTAGTTGACAATACAAAATTTAAACTACCTTCCAAGTTTCTAATAAAATGGCTTAAAACTGTTGGGGAAGAACCTTTGACTGACCAACAAGCTATTGAAGAGTATGAAAAGTCTGAAAAAAGCATGAGATATCAACTAATTGAAAGTAAATTAATAGTAGATAATAATCTTCAAGTAAATTTTGATGAATTAAAATTATTTGCTGCAGAAATGATCAAAACTCAAATGGCCCAATTTGGGCAGTTAAATCCATCTGAAAAAGAAGTTGATGATATTGTAGCAAGAGTACTTTCAAATAAGGATGAAGTGAAACGGATGTCTGAACAATTGACAAGCCAAAAATTATTGACTTTCTATAAAGAAAATGTCAAGCTTAAGGTTAAAAAATTGAATTATGATGCATTTGTAAAAGAAGTTTATGGCAAATAATTCATTTGTTTTTCACTTCTTTTTTGTTTTGGAAAGCAAAACATTGGTTTAAAAATAATATTATATTTACGTATTAAATTGGATAAAATTATGGATTACGGAAAAGAATTTAAAAAATTTGCAACCAAAGAGCATGGGATTAGTAGTACTTATTATGATAAAATTGTTAGCAGTATGACTCCTATGGGGTTGACTCCAAACATTATCGAAGAGCGACAAATGAATATTGCGATTTTTGATGTCTTTTCACGTTTAATGATGGATCGTATTATTTTTCTTGGTACAGCTATTAATGACCAAGTTGCTAATATTATTCAAGCTCAATTACTTTTTTTGGAAAGTACTGACTCCTCAAAAGATATTCAGATTTACATTAATTCGCCTGGAGGAAGTGTTTATGCCGGGTTGGGGATTTATGATACTATGCAATTGATTAAACCTGATGTTGCTACAATATGTACTGGAATGGCAGCTTCAATGGGGGCTGTATTGCTATGTGCAGGTGAAAAAGGGAAAAGAAGTGGTCTAACTCATTCCAGAGTAATGATACATCAGCCTTTAGGTGGTGCTCAAGGGCAAGCAAGTGATATTGAAATAACTGCTAGAGAGATATTAACTCTCAAAGAAGAATTATACAATATTATTTCAAATCATACTGGCCAAGATTATGATAAAGTTTATGCTGATAGTGATAGAGATTATTGGATGAAGGCTGATAAGGCTTTAGAATATGGAATGATTGATGAAATTCTATCCAATAAATCCTGATCATTAATTTCTAATACCATTCTTGATGACTAAGGAAATTTTGAAGTGTTCATTTTGCGGTAAACAAAAAGCTGATACCAATTTATTAATCGCTGGCCTTGATGCTCATATTTGTGATCAATGTATAGATCAAGCTCATGGTATTGTAGTAGAAGAATCTAAACATCAAAATATAGAGAATTCCTCAGAATTAATATTAAAAAAGCCAAAGGAAATCAAAGAATTTTTAGACAGCTTTGTTATTGGACAAGAACAAACTAAAAAAGTCATGGCTGTTGCTGTTTACAACCATTACAAAAGATTATTACAGTCTGAAGAAAATGATGACATTGAGATTCAGAAGAGTAATATTATAATGGTTGGAGAAACTGGGACTGGGAAGACATTGATGGCCAAAACTATCGCAAAGATGTTAAATGTTCCTTTAGCAATTGTAGACGCTACTGTAATGACTGAAGCTGGATATGTTGGTGAAGATGTAGAAAGCATGTTAACTCGTTTGTTGCAAGCAGCTGATTATGATAAAGATAAAGCTGAACGCGGAATTGTTTTTATTGATGAAATTGATAAGATTGCTAGAAAAAGTGATAATCCTTCAATAACTAGAGATGTTTCAGGCGAAGGAGTTCAACAAGCTCTTTTAAAACTTCTTGAAGGTACTGTTGTAAATGTACCCCCTAAAGGAGGAAGAAAGCATCCTGACCAAAAGTTTGTTGAAATAAATACAGATAATATTTTATTTATAGCGGGAGGAGCATTTGATGGAGTAAAACGACATATTTCCAAGCGTTTAAATATGGCTGCAATTGGATATAAATCTACCCAGGAGGGAGGGGATATAGATAGTGAAAATCTTCTTCAATATATTATTCCAAAGGATTTAAAAGATTTTGGTTTAATTCCAGAAATTATAGGAAGACTTCCTGTTTTAACTCACATGAATCCTTTAGACAAAGGAACTCTTCGAGCAATACTAACTGAACCAAAAAATGCTTTAATTAAACAATATAAAAAACTCTTTGAAATGGATAATATTTCCCTTGAATTTAAAGAAGAGGCTCTTGATTTTATTGTTCAAAAAGCTGTTGAATACAAATTAGGCGCTAGGGGTCTACGCTCGCTTTGTGAAGAGATACTGACTGATGCTATGTTTTCTTTACCTGGCAGTAAACAAGAGTCATTAATTGTTGAC
>Ga0213865_10000439_pt1 | contig 28536 bp, 29 predicted proteins | sample PICome_6_FD_160100 | JGI IMG/M metagenome (GOLD analysis project Ga0213865, IMG submission 160100) | Coastal seawater microbial communities near Pivers Island, North Carolina, United States - PICO282 | ecosystem: Environmental > Aquatic > Marine > Coastal | place: USA: North Carolina...
TTTGTCAGCAAGAATTTAATAATGCTGTATACGTAATGAAAGTTATACCTAATTATAAAGCTTTAGACTAAATCTTATATGATTTATCAAACCTTATATCTAATCATCTCAGCATCAGCTCTTGTTTATTTAGCTAAATTTGATCATTACGGTCTATATATAGCAATAGCCTTATTTTGGGTAATTTCTGCTTTCTATAAACCTTTAACTTCAATTGCTATTTGGAGTATTGTTGTTTTTATGGCTGGCTTTGCATTAATGAGAATTATAAATATAGCTGCGAGCGGAATTCCTAGCTCATATTATTTAATAATTTTATTAGGTGAAATATTAATAATGCTTATTGGATTATTTTTAGCTAAATCTATTTAGCTATGAAGTATAAGCAATATAGCCAAAACCAATAAGACCAACTACAACACCAATTGTAAGTATCATTAATATAATTTTTAATGCTTTTAAAGCGATATCAATTAATTGATTCATATAAGCTAGATAGATTTTTTCTTATAGATTATTGTTAAGGCTAATAGAGTTGGTAAAGTACCCAAAATAATTTCACCAACGTAAATCTGATTATAAGATGTGCCGTGAGCATAAATAGCAATTAAATTGAATAATGCTGCTCCATAATAAATAATTCCAGCTGAAAAAAACCATGCGGGATTTAAAGTAACTACTCCTAAAATAGAAAAAATAAATGTTGCAACAAAAAATGAGGTGAAATCTCTTAATAATGCGTTCTGTGCGTTCTCTGATAGATCAGCAAGGATAAAACCAAAATTTGCTGCAGCAGCGTTTGGTGTAAATACCCAGCTTAAAACAAGACCTAATAGAATATAGGCATAGAATATCCCAAAAAATCTAACAACAAAAGTATATGATCTTTCAGTAGATATAAGATTATAGAAAAAATATCCTCCAAAAAAACCTGCAATCCAGTGAAATATTTTTCCTATAAATGATCGGTTACCACCTAAAAGTTGAGTTTGAAATAGCAGTTCCACCATTAAAATTAATGCAACACCAATCGCAGCTGCACCAGCAAGTGCGAAGAGATTGTTTCCACCATATTTTGTAAATCGTGATAACAAACCTGCCACTGTAAAAGCTATAGCAAAAGCTACTGTAAAAACAGCAAATAAAGGAAAACCTAGTCTTTGAAAATCAAAGAGAATAACTTCTAAAGAGGTTATAAAAGTTACAGGCATATCAATAGAAGATAGCCAAATAAGATTTGATATAGAAGTTATTGGAGTAACTAGCATTACTGTAAACAATGCGGCTGACAATACTGCAAATGGATATTTAGAAATTTTCATTATTCTTGTGGTAATACTTTAATTAATTTTCCTTCAGGCCCATCTGTAAGAAGATAGATGAATCCAGCTGGAGAGATTTCAATATTTCTTAACCTTTCATTTAAATCAGAGAATAAACTTTCTTGATTATCTGCACCATTTTTAAAAGTTACTTTTTTAACATCTTTTGATACTAAGGCTGTTACTAAGAATGAACCTGTAAATTCAGGATACAAATTATCTTCGTAGTAAACCATATCAGAAGGTGCAATAGATGGAGTCCAATGAAGTAAAGGTTGTTCCATGCCCTCTTTTTCTGTAAACGGACTTATAACTGCTCCTGAATAATCAATACCATATGTAATTGCAGGCCAGCCATAATTTAGTGATGGTTTGATAAGATTCATCTCATCACCACCCTTAGGACCGTGCTCATTTTCATAGATATCGCCTGAACTAGTAACAATAAGTCCTTGCATGTTTCTATGACCGTATGAATAAATTTCAGGCAATGCACCAGCGGTATTAACAAAAGGATTATCTTGAGGAACTGTGCCATCAGTATTTATCCTTATAATTTTTCCAAAATGATTATCTAAATATTGTGCCTTTTCTCTATGATCAAATCCATCACCACTGTTAAGCAATAAAGTCCCATCTTTCATAAAAGCTATTTTTGCACCTAAATGAACGGATGTTCTTCTAGGTGCAATGGCTTCAAAAATAACTTTTTGACTTTCTAAACTATCATTCTTTAGCTCTGCAGAAGATAGGAACAAGGTCGATTTATTATTCTTGTTCTTTGCAGAATAGCTTAAATAAATTTTGTTATTTGATTTAAATTCTGGATCAAGAATTACCTCTGACAATCCACCTTGACTTGCATAATGAACTTTTGGTGTATTAGATATTTCTGTAATAGATTTATCTAATAAATTGGCAACTTTTAAATTCCCCGGAAGCTCTGTGAATAAAATAGTATTTTCATCTAAGAATACTAGGCTCCATGCATCATTTAAATTTGATAAAACAGTTTCATATCTATAGTCTGCATAGAGGGTATTGGATAAAAATATAATTGCTAATAAATTTCTAATTCTCATGAACTACCCCCGCTAGATAAAGATTCTATTGATTAATTATATACTTATTACTATTTATTGCCCTATGAGCAACCATATAAATAAAACAGGTAATAGTAGTGCAATAATAAGTAGGAGTATAAATTTATATTTATTCATATAAGTATTAAAATATAGTAATTATGATTCTGAAAAATAAGAATTGCAAAGATTGAAAGCTTCTTCTCCAATTTCACTATTAATCATTTTATCTAGAGTTTCTTCATAAATTATGCATTCTGAATAGGTGTTTGAGTACATATAAGCTACTGTTTTTTCATCAAAGTCTTTTTGTATGGTAATCGTGTCTCCATCCATCATTAAATTCTGTAAATCTTCAATCAAAATCCATTGCAAGGGAAGATCAACTAAAATCTGATAAATATCATTTACAGAAACTTGGTCTTCATTGATCACAATTTCATCTACATTAAAGGGAATAAGTTTATTAGATTTGTTATTTATAGAAATAATAAAATTTAATGAATCTTCTTTCTCCATAAAATTATATATATCATTGGAAATCTGATTAATATAATTATCTAAATAAACAATTGATTTTTTAGTTAGTATTTCTCTTTCTGAAGATGAGTTATGGAGAGTTGTATAAGAATCTATTAATTCATAATCAAATAGCTCATTAGAGCCTGCATATACATTTTGAATTGAATGAAGGGATGAGGCAATGGCAATATTTTCGTAGTTTAATTCGATAGGATTTTCATTAAGTAACAGTTGACCTTTAGCATTAATATTCAAGTCATTGTAATGAATTCTCTTTCTCCAACCATCCTGAGCAACCTCTTCAGCAAGCAAATCAAATTCTACACTTGTGAAATTAGGATTAGATAATATATATGATAATGTTTCGTTATTAAGTCTGTCATGAATAACGCTTAGGTTATTTTTTTCTTTTATAATCTCTCTAATATCATAGATAACAGATAAATGATCAACAATTCTTTCTGCCTGTAGTATTTTATTTTCGTCATTTGATACTATGAAATCATCAAAAAAGAAAAATCTATCAATACCCAAATTAGTCCACATTAAATCTAGTAAAGTTTCGATCTTATCCGCATGTGGTGTAATTTCATCCCACCATTCAGTACTACATGCTTTAGCAATATCAGATGGTATATTGGCGTTTTCTATACTTTTTAGAAGAAGCGTTGAAAAAGGTGTGATATTTGAAAATTTTAAAGTTTGGTTAAAGTATCCATAGCTTAAGTAAAGCTTGTATGGCTTTGTTACTTGTCCTCTAATGCTGTCATAAGCTCCAATCGGTACATCTGCTATTTTTAATGTGTTATTGAAACAGTCGGAACTAAAATTATCAATTCCTGTATTAACAAATGTTGGAGAGCCTCCATAATCAGGAAAAGCTTCAAGCAGCCACTCCTCTTTTGTCATCTCCAATTCATCTAATATGGCTTGAGGAGGAATGACGCTATCATCTATCCACCAGTAATAGTTATCTGGTGGATCTACTAGCATAGTCGCTGCACAAGTATCATTTTCTACATCCCATGAATTACAGACTTCATAGGGTTCAGTAACTCCCATCCAGTAAGCAGAGACCTCACCATCATCTTGAATATTGTTAAAATTCCAGTCCACAAAAACATTTGCACCTTCTACATAACCATCAATAACCTTAAATTTTTGGGCGCTTTCCCAATAAGTTAGATTAATTGGAACAATATTAGATTCTGTTATTTCAGGATTTGAATTGTCTGAAGTATCGTTAGAGCAAGATGTTATAAAAAAAAGAATTATTAAAAAATAGTTTGTATTAAAATTATTCATAATTTAATTTTACATTGTAAAGAAATATTATATATCTTAGAATTTTTTAATGAGTTATTCTACTTATCTTATTGGAAACTTAATATTTATAGCCTTGCTATATTGGGTTGTAAAAAATAAGAATAATTGGTAGTTCGAGTATTAGTAAATATAATTTTTTAGGATAGTAAACAATGGAAACTGTTTTTATTTATTCGATAATCTCTTTATTTATTGGAGGTATCATGTGGTCGTTTGAGGGTAGTAAATTTTCCGAACATGGGCAAGACATGAGCATGCTACTATTTTTTAAATTTAGTAAGTGGTTTTTTGTGATACTTGGTTTTGCTATACCAATAGTTTTTAAGATTTAGTTAAATTTTTATTTGGATCATAAAAAGGTTTATTTACAACAACTGCACTAAATTCAACATTACCATCATTGACAATTAATTTCTGATTTAAATTTGAGTAATCTATATCAATAATTGCTAAAGCAATATTTTGCTCTAGACGCGGAGAATAAACAGCTGATGTTATTTTGCCGACTATTTTATCGTCATGCATAAGATCCCAAAATCTTGTATTGGGTCCATCCATGCGTTTATTATCTAGATACAGTCCAACTTGCTTTCTTTCAATGCCATTATTTTTTATTTTAATAAGAGCATCCTTACCAATAAAATCAAAATCACTATTTAAATCAATAAACTTATCCATTCCAAGCTCTAAAGGATTTGTATTAATAGTCATATCAGCATGATAAGAAAGCATACCTCCCTCAATTCTTCTTATTGTTGATGTATGTCCTGGTTTTAAACCCATAGGATCGCCAACATTCATAATATGCTCATAAAGCTCATTGCCAACCTTAGAGTCAGTAAGAAATATTTCATATCCTAATTCACTAGACCATCCTGTTCTAGATATAATTAAATCAGTATTATTAAATTTAAATTCTTTAAACCAATAATATTTTAAATCTGCTATTTGTTCTCCAAATATTTTAATCATAATGTCTCGTGATTTAGGACCTTGAAGTTGAAGCGGAGATACATCAGGTTCTGATATCTCAACATTATAATTAGCATTAGCTGCTAGCCCTTGAGCCCAAAAAAGAATGTCGCTATCTGCAAGTGAAAACCAATATTTATCTTCAGTCACCTTTAATAAAATTGGATCGTTTAAAACACCGCCATATTGATTCACTAATATGACGTACTTGCACTGACCTACTTTCATATTCGATAAGTCTCTTGGTGTCATCATTTGAACAAATTTACTAGCATCTGGTCCTTTGATTTGTACCTGTCTTTCAACCGCTACATCGCAAAGAATTGCATCATTTATTAAATTCCAGAAATTTTGTTCTGGATTACCAAAATCTCTTGGTATATACATATGGTTATAAACAGAGAAATCTTTGGCCCCCCATTTAACAGTAGCGTCAAAATATGGACTTTTTCTAATTTGTGTTCCAAAACCAAAATCTTTCATATTCATGCTCCCCAAAATATAATACAGATTAAGATTAATGTTCTTAATTAGATTATTCAATCTTTTTTTTAAGTGATAAAATTAGTATATGAAACCAATTATTTATTCACTCTTATTTATTTTTAGTTTTAATGTTTATGCTGAATTTGATACAAAATGTTCAGTTTTAATAACAAAGCGACTTCAATCATCAGAAGATGCTTATAAAGATGCTTTAAAAAAAATTAATACTTGTAATAAGTATGATATTTTATCTATCACTAGCTTTCTTGAAGAATCAATAAGTAAAGTATATATAACAGATCTTATACAAAATTACTGTATGTTTGATCATCAAATCATTACTTTAATTGATACTAATACAAGCAATATGAGCTGTGTTCACAGAGGGCAAGCTCGCCTTGAGAGAAAATTTAATGCAATTCAGTAATTATTGTTACGTAGAATTAACAATAAGTTACAAACCCTTAATATAAAAGTCTTATAAATTGAGTTCAATACTTATCGAAAGTACCCCTCGATGAACAATCAATACTTTCATTGATAGCAGGTTTTCCCCCTAACCTGCTATCAAAATTTTAGATGTAAAGATTACAACCCATACAGACTAAAACTATTATTGATGGTAACCATATTATTGGTCTAATCATTTTAAATCTATATAAATCTAAAATTGCCCCCAATAAATATAGAACTCTTAATCCTAACCAGGATTGGGCCAGCATAAGATTATCAATATCCATAATAACTGAAAGAACAGCCAGAACTAGAAATACTGGTAGAGATTGTCTTAAGTTGTCGCCAGCTAAAGTCATTCTTTCAGACAAAGCTGTCTTTGCTGAGATATCACCACCAGTATATGTCCACTGAATAAATGGTACCTTGTGTAGCGAAAAGCTCATTACTAAAAAAAGATGTAATATATAAAACATTACTGCACATATAATTAGATTAGTCATATTAATTTCCTATTTGATTGCTTATTAATACTAATAGATTTATAAATAGTTTCAATAAAAAACTAAGAATTAATTAAATCAATATCTTCTTGTTTTAGTAAACTTTTATCAATTGAATTTATTAATGGTTTAAGATGTTTAGCATATGGTTTCCATCGTCCCATACCCTTTTTATTAATTGGTTGTCTAACTTGTTCAGAGCTTGCAGTTCTAACTGAACGTTCAGTTTTGTGGAAAGATACACAAGCATCTTCAAATGGTAATTCTAAAAAGCTTAATATTCTTCTTACTTGACCTTCTAAGTCATCAATCACATCTTCATTATTTACTCTTAAAATTTTATTTGGTAGTACGTGATCCCAATGATTCATCAATTTAACATATGAATTATAGTAACTTCCTGCCTCTTCAAGACCATAGGTAAATTCCTGACCTTGAGCAAATAATTGCTTAAACATACTAAAGCAACAATCAAGTGGATATCGTCTTGCATCAATAATCTTGGCATTTGGCATAATTAGATGAATTAATGCAATATGACGAAAATTATTAGGCATTTTATCTGTAAACATGGGTGCATTATCTCTATGCATTTCAGTATCTTTTATAAATTTTTTACCCATATTTACACGATCAGTAAGTGATAAATTTTTCATGCTTCCTGGATATTTACCTAAAGTTCCATATATATCTTCACCTCTAAGATCTTGAGCCATGGTTAAAATATTTGGCAACTCAAGTGTTCCATCTACCAATGAATGAGAGGCTATAATTTGTTCAATAAGTGTAGAGCCTGCTCTTGGTAGGCCTAAAATAAAAATTGGGTCTTTAGTATTAAACCCGCCCTCACCCATTAATTTAAAAAAATCTTTATTACAAACATCAATTTGAGCTTGTATTTCTTTATCCATCATTTCAATGGAATATTTCGTTTGTTGCTTTCTAATATGATTCCCATGATCTAAATGATAGAAGGCTTCATCATAATCACCTATAGATTCACATGCTTGAGCTAAGGCAAAATGAAAATACGTTCTATCACCTATAGAAATATCAACTCTTTTTAGTTGATTTTTCATTTGAGATATTTCTTCATCATCAAACTTATAAGTTTTTAAATTAGCTAAAGAAAAATAAGCTTCACCATGATCATGTTTTGAGTTGTATGCAGTCTGATAACTTTTAATAGCATCTTCTGTTCTACCCAGTGTTTTTTCGGCATGGCCTTTTGCCGTAAGAGTATTTGGATCAAGCGGAGCTTTTTCTAAAATATTTTCAAGTAATCTTATTGATTCTTCATGATCTCCGTTTTGCATTACCTCAATAGCTTTCTGAGCCTGAAAGGATAGATTTTGAGGATTTTGTTGAACCAGAATATCAGCTTGCTCCATAGTCTTAGAGAATTTTTGTCTTTTTCTTAAAATTAAAAGATACTTTTTTCTTATTTCAGAATCATCAGGATTTAATTTAACTGCACTTTCTAGTAGAAATTCTGAGTCATTTAAATGTCCAAGTCTTGAGGCAATTTCAGCCAACAAAGACATTGCATGTGTGTTTGTTGGATTAACTTTTAAAAATTCTCTACATTTTTTTTCAGCTTCTTTAATGTTACCCTCATTTAAAATCTGATTAATATGAAGCAATATATTTGGTAAGGATTTTAGTTGTTCTATTTTTTCTTTCGCATGTCTAGCAGACCCTCTATTTTTTGACTCAACTGCTAATTTGTAAAGTTCGTTCCATGAAGCTAATAATGCAGGATTGTGCTCAGTTGCCTGTCTGTAGTATCCGATAGCTTGAAGTTTATTACCCTTATCTCTGTTTAGATGAGCAAGCTCTTGGTATGCTCTACCCATATCAGGCGCTATTGATAATAATTTTCTTAAATAATTTTCTGCATCCTCGAAATTTTTTTTATACCTTGAACAAACTGCAGCTAGATATAGGCTATCCATGTGGTCAGCATCTTTTTTAAGATTCTTTTTGATAAATTTAAGAGCATCATCAAATCTATATTCTTTAATGGCTTTATGAATCGTCTCTAAATTAAAAGGTTTTTTAGACATAGGTTATTTAAAATTTATAACAATCTTAGCTTATAGGAAATAAAAAAGGGAGCCTAAACTCCCTTTATTAATTCTAACAAAAATTAGAAGTTTTTCTTGACTCTAATACCAATAGTCATTGGTCTAATGTAAGCAACTCTCTCTCTGTCAAAAACGAAATTATTATTAATTTCACCTCTTTCATCTGTTAAGTTATCTACATAGACTTCTGCAGTAAAATCATCATTACTAAATCCAGCTCTGAGATCAACTTTGGTATAGCCTTCATTTATAGCTCTGTTGATTGTTATAACGTCAGAGTAACTATCTTCAGTAAATGTGATTTGAGGCATAAAGTGACCAACATTACCATTAGCTAATTGCCATTCATATCTAAAATTAACATTCGCTTGAAAACCAGGTGCAAATGCTAACTCATCACCAACAACAACATCATCGGTAGGTACAAGTTTCTTAGTTACTTCACTATTTAAACTTGAGAAGGCGCCAGAAATTGATAAGCCTTCTATATTAGTAAAGTAAGAAAAATCACCTTCCATTCCAAGGATTTCAGCATCAGCTGCGTTATCTGAGAAGAATAAGTTAGTAATATTTGGATCAAATATGGTTGTTTGTAGTCCTTCAATATCAACAAAGAACATACTTCCATTAAATCTTAACGAGCCATCCATTAGGACAGTTTTCCAACCCATTTCGTAGTTCGTAACAGTATCTGAGTCAACAACATTAGGAACCGTATATGTACCATCACCATTTACAGCTCCACCTTTTCTGTTAAGAAGACCTGGTCTAAAACCTTCAGAATATGTTACGTAATACATGACATCATCGTTAGGGGTAAACTTAGCAGTAGCTTTTACAATAGTTCCATCTGTTGTTGCTTTATCAGGATTACCTTCAGCATTACCCGGTGCAAATTTCTTTGAAAGGTTAGCACCACAACATGCATCTTCTGTTCCACCAAAATTATAAAAAGATGAGTTAGCACTTCCTTCAAAGTCAACCTCTACATCATACCAACGAGCACCAAATGTAAGCTCAACCTCATCTGATAAGGCATAAGATACCTCACCAAAGATACCTGTCTGGTCATCTGTTCTTAAGATATCATTCCAGAATATTGTAGGAGGACTGAAAGGCCCTGGGACAGAATAATAACCTGGACCACTATTCCCACCAGTTACTTGAGCATTAGTATGTGGATAGTTTTCTGCCCAACCAATATTACCACCCCATCCAATATTATATTGAGAACCATCATAATTAAAGAAGTTAAGTTCAGTTAATTCAGAAGAGCTCATAAATGCACCAAAAGTTGCAGATACTCCATTATCTGATACTGGAGTATTGATTCTAATCTCATGAGAAGTTGTTTCATTAGTTGTTTTTGAATCTACTTCTTGATAAGGAGCATGACATGTTCCACTTGGAGCATCAGATCCAGGATACGTAACAGATCCATCACAGATGTAATAAGGCAAATACTGACCTACAAACATATAGTCTGTATAGTCTACTACTTGATTAGATTCTCTATCGGTATATGCACCGGCATATATAACCTCCAGGTCACCTATCATTCCTTCAACAGTTAAGCTCATGTTATCAAATTCATCTTTTATATACTCATCTGTATATCTTTGAATTTGAAGATCATCAAGTTCAGGATCTGCCATAAATACGCCATCAGAATCGATTGTTTGCTTTGTAAATGAAGCTGTTGCACTCCAATTATCATCAATTTCATGTTTTACACTGGCTCTAATTCCTTGATAAACGACTGAATTAGCATCCTCTTTAACGACTGCATGAGCTTTTAGTAAATTAACCTTAGAGAGGTCTGCGCCTGCTTGTTTACCAGCTCTAAGCGCATTAACAGGAACACCATTGGTTCTAGGGTCACCCTCACTTCTAAAACGCGCTGCACCTGATACATCAATAGAACCTGCAACATTATCGATATAGCCACCTCTTCTATCTTTATACGCTACAAATCTTAATGCAGAACTTTGACCAAGAGGGATATTGGTTACTGCTTCAATTTTGCCTCCAAGATCTCCATCGGGCATAAATCTTGTTTCAACTTCAAGATTTGTTTCTGTATCACCTATAACTGGTTTGTTAGTAATCAACCTAACAACACCTGCTTGTGAGCTTGCACCAAATAATGTTCCTTGAGGGCCTGATAATACTTCAATACGACCAACATCAGCTGCATAGACATCTAAATTCCTACCAGGCTGAGCAAGTGGTTGCTCATCAAGATAAAAAGATACGTTAGGTGCCAATCCAGCAACAGCTGCTGTAGTTAAGTTTGGAGTGGTAGATGCCAAGCCTCTAATATAAATAGTGCTTGTTCCTGGTCCCGCTCCACCCGCTGTAACACCTGGCAGTTGTAGTAAATAATCTTCAAATATATTTATACCCCTTTCTTCTAGTGTCTCTTCTCTAAGAGCTTGAACAGATAATGGCACATCTTGAAGACTCTCAGCTTTCTTACGTGCCGTAACAACAATTTCTTCAACAGTTGCGTTACTCTGTGCTGAAATTATGCCTGTGAATGCTGATGCATTAACTAACGCAAAAGCTGACAAAGATGGAAGTATCTTGTCTTGAATTTTTTTAAAGTTATTCAACATAATAAAATTCCTATATATATAAAAATTAAAATTGCTAAATAAACAAAGTAAAGGTATCCCCCAGTTTTTCCCCCAAGAGAAGTTTAGCTAAGTTTATAGACCAGCAATTTCTGTAAATCGGTCTTGATAACAATAATACCAGCTTATACTTAGTATGCAAATTTTTATTTGTTAATTATTTAATTCCTAGAAAAAAACTGTTATTTGTGTTTCACTTAAAAAAATAAATAATTCATAAAAATTAATGAGCAACTTAAATAAATCGAGATTTCTTTTTTCAGTCTTATTATTATCTTCAATAACTGCTATTGTTTTTACGAATCTTGAAGCTTCATCACAATTTTTTAGCACTACCCAGATTACTATTTCTCAATCAATGGGATGGTTCATAATCCTAACAGCCAATGGTTTTTTGGTATTTTCAATATATTTAATATTTACTAAATATAAAAATATTAGATTGGGTGGATTAAATGCTGTTCCTTCATACTCCTACTCTAACTGGATAGCTATGCTTTTTAGTGCAGGTTTAGGTATTGGTCTTTTATTTTATGGAGTAGCTGAGCCTATAGGTAATTTAAATGATTACCCAGAGATGACTGATAGTCTTTCATATAATGCTGGTAAAGCTATGAGTCTAACCAATTTACATTGGGGTCTTCATGGTTGGGCGGTATATTCAGCCCTGGGTTTGTGTTTTGCTTTTGCATCATATAATAGAAAAAAGGCATTTAGAGTTAGCTCCTTGTTGGGAAGTTCTGTTGAAGAGAATAAACCTCTTTCAGCTGCAATTGATATTATTGCAATTCTAACTACCATCATTGGGATCTCTACATCTCTGGGTTTGGGTGCTTCTCAAATTAATGGAGGTCTCAATCACGTTTTTGATATAAAAATTAATGAATTTATCATTATCATACTAATAACTCTTTTAGGTTTGCTTAGTGTGTGTCTCGGTCTAGATGCTGGAATTAAACGTCTTTCGCAAATTAATATGTTTATAGCTGTATCCTTAGTCTTTGCAGTACTATTAATTGGTCCTACTGTATTCATTCTTAATGCAATGATCCAAAATGCAGGTGTATATATAAATGAAATAATAAGACTTTCAACTTGGACAGAAGCTTATAATAATTCAATATATCAAAATGGCTATACTTTATTCTATTTTACTTGGTGGTTTGCATGGGCACCCTTTGTTTCATTATTTATTGCTAGAATTTCATATGGAAGGACCATTAAAGAGTTTATTGTAGGAGTTCTTTTAGTGCCATCTATAATAGTTTTTATTTGGATGGGAGTTTTTGGTAATTCTGCAATATATTTACTTGTTAATGATATTTCAGATATAGCAGGTGCTGTAAGTAATAACGCCAGTACAGCATTGTTTGTGCTTTATGATTCAATGAATTTTTCATTTGCCTTGTCTTTAGTTTCTTTAATTCTTATTGTGACTTTTTTTGTTACATCATCTGATTCAGGAGCATTAGTAGCTTCTATGCTATCTTCTAAAAAAGGTGCGGACATTGATGGTGATTCTCCATTGGCTTCTAGAGTAACTTGGGCAATACTTTTAGGGGTTGTAGCTGCAGTCCTACTGAAGGCTGGTGGGTTAGGCGCTCTTCAAACAGCGGTTGTGATATTTGGAATACCCTTTTCTATAATTACAGCATTTGCTTGTAGAGAGCTTTATAGGTCTCTTGAAGATGAATTAAATAATTAATTTATTTCATCGTCTAATTTCTCAAGCTCTTCATTACTCATATCATCCTCGTAGACTAATTGATCCTCTGCACGATCTGTCTTTCTTAATTTTTTTCCAACAATTAAGGCAACAACAACTAATATTAAAATTAAACCAATTTGATATAACATACGAGATTCCTATATATAATTATTTAGTCTTTATAATATAACTACATATGGATGCATTAGACAATATATTAAATAGAGTTTCAGCTAGATCATTAACAGAGCCTCACCCCACTCAAGATGAGATGGATAAAGTCTTTAAAGGAGCATTACGTGCACCTGATCATGCTTGGTTAAGACCTAGTAGCTTTATTCAGGTTACCGGTGATGGAATAGATAAATTGTCAAAAATATTTGAAGAATATGCAAAAACTGTTCCCAATATCAAAGATGAAATAATTTCTAAGTATAAAAATGCGCCTTATAGAGCGCCAATGATTGTTATTTTAGTTAATTCAGTAAAAAAACATCCTAAGGTGCCTGATATAGAACAAAAGCTATCTACTGCAGCCTCTGCACAAAATATTCTATTATCAATAAATGCTCTTGGTTATTCAGCAATTTGGCGAACTGGAAAATTAGCTTTTAATCCATTTGTAGCATCAAAACTTAATCTTAAAGCCAATCAAGAAATTTTAGGTTATATATATATAGGGACAGCAGATGGAAGAAACAAAAAAATACCAGAATTAGCTATTGAAGATTTTGTAAGTTATTTATAAGTTATTTGTTTTATAAATATATGCTGCGGTAAATGCCATACAAGTAAATATTAATTCAGAAATTAATGATGACACAGCTAAATCTGTCTCATAATTTATTGATGTTAATACATTAAAGATACCAGCAATTAAAAAAACGAGGCCGGCGCTAAATATCCATTGATATTCTTTGGTAAGAAAAGAAAGGATAGACATTAGTGATGTACCCAGAAAGAAAGCAGTAAAGTCCCTAACTTGAGTATTTCTTGCATCACCTTCCATATATATCATGCTTAAAGATTGAGCAGCTGATTCGGGTGAAAAAATCCATTGTGCTGAAATAATAGCAAGAACTGTTGCAAGTAATATCGATAAAATATTCGCTATTTTCATAATAGTATTTTTTTTACGTTTGGTAAGTTATTGTGAATGATTTCATCATTATTGCAAACTACATGGTGGGTATTAGTTTCATTTTTAAAAGAAACTGAATATCTAGGCTCATCATCAATTAAATGAAGTGCACAATATCCTTCAATAGCTATACACTCATTAATATTTTTAACTTCTAAACTTTCTTTAACAAAAGGTATTCTTTCTGGTTCTTCATCGTAGTGAGGGCAACATATACCTTTTACAAAGCCAAGACATGGAATAATTGCTTGGAAGTCTTTAAATGAATCAGTAATACCCTTTTCAAACCAGCATATGGCACCAGCACTAACCCCGCTCATGATGATATTATTTTCATATGCATTTTTTAAAATAAAATCTAATCCCCACTCTCTCCACACAGCCAACATACTTTTAGTGTTACCTCCACCAACGTAAATTATATCTTGAGATAAAATATGTGACTCTAGATCGATTGTTCTTTTAAAGAAATCAATGTGTGATGTTCTACAATCTAAAGAATCAAAAGCCTTATAAAAATTATTAATATAATCTTGATCATCACCGGTAGCTGTTGGAATAAAACAAATCTTTGGCTTTGATTTGTTGGATTGTTTTACTATATATTTTTCAATTTTAAGTTCACCAATTTCTCTACCAAATCCACCACCACCAATTGCAATTATTTGCTTCATAAATTATCTACAATTTTTTTAATTTCTTTGATGTGTTCAGTTGTTGTTCTGCAGCAACCACCAACAACTGAAGCACCCTTTTCTATCCATTGGACAACAAAATCTTTATATTGATCAGGTTTTATATGTTGATGGTTATGATAGTGCCATTCATCAGAATCACTCACAAAACCTTCAAGTTTATTTTTTTTATATATAGAAGAATTAGCATATATTCCAAAACTTTTCTCTTTTGTAAGCTTGTCTATTGCAAGACTTGCTGTATCAGCATGAACACAATTAACAAGTTGGCAATCTATATCTAACTTTAGTCCTTCTTCAATAGCTAAATCTAGTAGCTCGGTACTTGGAAGTCTGTTTAACTTATTACCTCTGGTGGTCCAACTTAACCAAACGATATCTGAATATTTTTTTGCAGTTGAAGCAGCTACTGTTCCCTCATATATTGAAGCCATTGTTTCACAAATTATTACATCAACCTCATTGTTGTATATGGAGCCTAAAGTTTCATAAAATTTTCTAAGCGTTTTTTCTTTTGAACTTAAATCCGGCCTAAATGTTACATGTATTGGTGGATAGCACCCAGCAATTTTAGTATCAGAGCCAGTTTTTATAACTGCCTCTTTGCAAAGTTCAAGAGAACGCTTTGCTAAGTCCTCATAGGCAGGAGCTGATGGTTCTCTTTTTAATAATTCTGGAGTCGCCTGATAATTAGATGTAGTTATAACATCTGCACCAGCTTCAATATTATCTATATGGATCTGCTTAATTACTTCCGGGTTATGAATAAGTGAATATGCAGACCAAATAGATGTTTTAAAGCTTGGAAGATATTCACCCCTATTTTCCAACTCTGTACCTAAAGCTGAATCTAAAATTAATGGCTTCATATTTGTATGTGTATGTTTAAAGATTAAACATTATACTTATTATTAAATTCAATTAATCTATTCTTCCATTTTCTTGTTAGTAAGTTAAATTCTGTTGGCCTAACAATAAATTCTTGGAAGATAGCATTTCTATCCACCATTAAAATAACTATTTGCTCAATCTTTGTTCCAAACATTACATTATGTGCATTTGCATAAGCGCAACCTTGTAAAAAATAATCTTCAATCCACTCTCTTTTTTTAATCTTTTTGGCAGTTTTAAAATCTATTAGAGTCGGAATTCCCTTAAATTTACCAACACAATCAGCAGTACCTGCATATAAACTATCAAGCAGTAAACCAACTTCAAGTCCCCAGATATCAGTAATACCTTTCAAGCCATCTTTTATAAATTTAGCTGAAATTTTTTGAGCCAATAACTGATCATGCGTGTCTTCAAAATTATCCCAAGATTTTCCATTTAGATAATTTTCGATTGCTTCATGAACAGCTGTACCTATGTCTGTACTTTGTTTAATTATTTTTTCAGCTTCTTCTTCACCAATTCTATTTCTCCATTGAATTAATCCATCTTTTGACTTAGATGTTCCAGATAAAACAGTTGTAACACTTGGAACTGGTTTGTTATTTGAATCAAGGTAATGTCTACCAATTTCCGTATCAACTCTTTCAAGAATTGGATATTCGTATTTATTTTTAACTAGCATTAGGAATCAAGGCTTTAGAAAGTATGGATTCTAATTGTTCCGGATCTTCAAAAAATGGGAAATGTCCAGTTTCATTTAATATAAAAATATTTTTATCTATCTCAAGACTGCTTAACAAATCATTCTCAGGGTTGTATCTGGCAAGTTTATCTTTATCACAAAATATGTACTTAACATTTTTTAATTTTTTTATTTGTTCTTCATTCAGTCTGTATTTATTACAAGATTTTAAATCTATTGAACTTATTTCTTTTTGAGCCTGATTAAATAGTCTTTTAAGAGGATAAAGTCTAATTTCTCTTTCAGGATCTGACTCTACTGTCTTTGTACCGTAAGGTGATTTAATCTCACCTTTTAACCGTCCATAGAAACCAGAACCTTTTACTCCAAAACCCTGAGATTTAATTTCGACTTCAGGAAATTTATAAACTCCATATTTAGTCAAGAACTCAACAGCCTGATCAAGATTACCTTTTGCATGATCGAGCAACATCTCTCCGACTAAAAACGGGTAAGCAATGTTCATACAAAGTGTCATTCGATTTTTAACTTTTAAAGATAAGTCTAATGCAATCAAGCCGCCCCAACTATGCCCAACAAAAATTGGACTCTTAAGCTCCATATGATTTAATAAATCTATACAAAATTTAGTATGGCCTTCAACATCATATATTAAAGGTCCTGCAGTATAACCATGACCGGGTAAATCAATCGCAACAATATTAAATTTTTCTTTAATTGAATCTAGCTTAAACATAGAAAGAGTTCTATGATCCATACCAGCTCCAGGTATAAATACAATAGTATCTTTAGATGAGTCCATATCATTGTTAACAAATACGTGAGCTTTATGATTTTTTAATTGAATAAACATTATAGAGAGGAGTTAGTTAAAACTGCTTAATATATTTAATTAAATAATTATATGACGAAAGTTTGTTCACTTCTGTAAAAACTTCATGCCTAGAATTTTTAACAATATTGATAGTTACATTCATAAAAATTTCAGATAAAAATTTATATAGTTTTTTTGCGAGTTTACCATTCGATGAAGCTGCATCACTATCACCAGAAATTATTAAAACTGGAATATCGTAATTCTCGCTTAAATAATAATTTTTTTTAAAAATCATGAGCATGCCTTTGCATAAATCTAGCCACAAACCAGATGTCACAGGAAAACCACATTTCGCGTCGCTTGTGTATGCATCTACACTTTCAATATCACTTGAAATCCAATCGTTGGGTGTTCTATATGGTTTATATTTTGCATTAAATCTTCGCATGGTTAGTCTATCCATAATATTGCTTATACTTGTTTTACCATTAATTAAGATATCAACTTTTATAATAATAAGATTAAGCATAATTACTGCTTTTGGAAGCATTGATGAGCCTGAAAGAACTATAGCATTAAGAGATAATTTTTTATTTAAAACAGATAAAGCTACCCATGAGCCCATACTATGCCCAAATAAAAAACAATTAAGACTGGGGTACTTCTTTTTTGCATAGTGTATTGTGTTCTCTAGGTCGTCTCTAACTTTAAGCCATCCATTTTTATCAGAAAAAAAACCTTGAATATTATCATCACTAATATTTACACCATGGCCTCTGTGATCTCTTGAAATAACATGATATCCATCATTGTTTAGATTAGTTATTAACCACTCATATCTTCCTATATGTTCAGCCATACCATGGCTTATAATAAAAACTCCTTTTGGATTAGGGTCAGATGAAATATTTTCAAAATAAAGATTATTAGTCATATCTTTTTCCATAATTTATAATAGTCCCATATAGAGAAAAATAAAAATAATATGCACAACATTTACATTGCTGGCACAGGTATCTGGCACCCAGAAGAAAAAATCTCTAACGAAGAAATTGTTAAATCCTATAATTCTTATGTAGAAAAATTTAATAATCAAAATCAAAGTGATATTGAAAATGGTTTAATTCAAGCAATGGAGCTTTCTTCTGCTGAATTTATTGAAAAAGCATCTGGCATAAAATCTAGATATGTAATAGATAAAGAAGGTATTTTAGACATCAATAGAATGATGCCTCGAGTAAATAATGAACATCCTGATCGCTTATCTATTCATGCTGAGGTTGGAATTCAAGCTGCAGAAAAAGCAATGCATCAAGCTAATATTACACCTGATAAAATTGATGCAGTTATTGTAGGTACATCTCATGCAGCCAGAAACTACCCTGCTGTTGCAATAGAGATTCAAGAAGAACTAGGAATAAATGGTTATGCATACGATATGTTAGTAGGCTGCTCTTCTACAACATTTGCAATTAATAATGCATATAGTGATATAGCATCTGGTTTGGCTAATACTATCCTGGTAATTAATCCTGAAGTTTCAACTCCTTTTGTTAATTTCACTCATAGAGATAAACATTTTATCTTTGGTGATGGATGTGCTGCCACCGTAGTTCAAAAAGATAGTAAATCAAATAAAGCTTTTAAAATAATTGATAGAAAACTTCATACACAATTTTCTAATAATATTAGAAGTAACTATAGCTATCTAAATAGAGCTGCCATTGATAGTAAGAATAATGAAGATTTATTATTCCATCAAAATGGAAGAGGTGTATTCAAAGACGTATGTCCTCTTGTTGCATCATTGATATCGAATCAACTAGATAAAAATAATATCGCTCCTGAAGATATTTCAAAATTTTGGTTACATCAAGCAAATGGAAAAATGATAAGACTGATAACATCTAGAATACTTGGCACAGATGAATTTGATGAATCTATCACACCAATGCCAATGACTGAATTTGGGAATCTTGCATCTGTTGGGTCACTTTTTGCATTCAATCTTAACAATGATCTTCTTAAAGGAGAGAAAGGCGTGATTTGCTCTTTTGGAGCAGGATACTCAGTGTGTTCAATTATTGTTGAAAAAAGTTAAATTAAAAGAGATATAAAAATCTAAAACTATTATAATACGGCCATGGGTGAATACGACGCAGTTTGGGTTTTTATAATAAGTGCAATATTTGTTGGCTTTTATATTTTTATAGAAGCTAGACCTAAAGGATCAACTTTCTTAAAAGATATATCTAATTCATTTTTTAGAAAAAGATAGGTCTTGATTCTTTCATCTAAATTTTCAGTTTTTATATTTGTAATTCTTGCCCTCATAGTTGGTGGTCTTGCATCTTCAAATACCGCTGATGATGTTTGGTATCAAGACTTAATTAAATCTCCGCTTAATCCTCCAGGATACGTTTTTGGTATTGTTTGGCCAATTTTATATTTTTTGATGTCTATTTCGGCTTTCAGAACATTCAATGAAACAAAAAATATATTTTTGATCCAATTATTATTCAACGCTTTATGGTCTTGGTTATTTTTTGCTTTTCAAATGCCTTTGGCAGCATTATTGAACATATGGTTGCTAATTTATCTAAACATAAAGATTAATTTAAAAATGTTCTATGAAGATAAATTATCAGGTTTATTATTTATTCCATATGTTCTATGGTTATTTTTTGCATCGTATTTGAATTTATTTATTGTTTTAAATAATTAAATAAAACAACCAACAACAAGCCCTGTCATACAGGATGCTAATGTTGCAGCAACTAGAGCTTTAAATGATACTTTAATTAGATCATCTTTCCTCTCAGGAGCCATAGCTCCGATACCAGAAATCAATATACCAACTGAAGAGAAGTTTGCAAAACCACATAAGCTATAAAAAGTAATTAACTTTGATCTTTCTGACATAACTCCATCTTCTAGAGATGCAAGAGCAGGATAAGCAACAAACTCGTTTAATGTGGTCTTCAAACCTAGTAACTCACCAGCAATAATTGCTTCATTCCAAGGTATTCCCATCAACCAAGTAATGGGTGCAAATAAGTAACCTAATATTAATTCAATAGATAGATTAATTCCAAAATATCCTCCAACTAAAGAGAGAAATGAATTAGCAATATAAACCAGTGCTATCACAGCAATTAAAATAGTACCAACACTGACAGCTATATTTGATCCTTGAGCGGTTCCAGTGGTTATTGCATCCATAGTACTGTTGTAGACTTTTGTATTTGAGCCTTCAGATGAATCTGTAATTTCATTTGAAGGTATCATAATATTGGCATACATAATTGCAGCGGGCACTGATAAAACTGAAGCAGTTAAAAAATGTTGGATTAAATTAACAGAAGCAAACTGAACTTCAAGGATTGATATTAAAGCTACCATAACAGATCCTGCTACAGTCGCCATACCAGCAGTCATTAAGATTAATAGTTCTTTAGTAGAAAGTTTACTAACATAAGGTTTTATCAGTAATGGAGCCTCAACTTGACCAATGAAAACATTAGCTGCTGCTCCCAATCCAACAGGTCCACCTATGTTAAATAATTTTTGGCATGCCTTTGATATTAGATTAACTATGAACGGAAGAACTCCCCAATACCAGAGAATTGCAGAGACGCATGACATAACAATGATGTAGGGTAATACTCCAAAAGCAAAGGTTTCTAGTAAAGATCTATATACAAATTCAGTATCTGTTGGAGGAAAGCCAAATACAAAGTTAGCCCCTTCAACAGTTGCATTTTGAAGAATAGTTACACCATTGCCAAGTAATTCAAAAAAACCAATTATAAAAGGAACTTTTAATAAAACCGCCGCTAAAATAAGTTGGGATAATATCCCATAAAAAATATACCTATAGTTAATAATTTTATAATTATTAGAAAATGGGACAGCTAGAAGTATAAGCCCAATAAAGCCTATAATTATGTGCAAAATATTGAATGCAGTCATATCTTTAGTATAGCTTAATAGCCTTCAACCTTTCATCCAAAAAGTCATGAGCAAGAACCCCTGAATCTTCATTATTAAAGACAGATTTTAATATTGTGTCTGGAGATGGGTGCATAAAAAAAGGAATACTATATCTTGACTTAATTTCATCTGTTTTATACTTTACGACTCTATGAGGGGTACTCTTCAGCTTATGATCTGTTATTAACTGCATCATATCACCAATGTTACAAACAATTTCATCATATGAAGAGCTGACAGGAATCCATTCGCCTGATTTATCTTTTACTTCAAGACCTGGTTCATTAGCACCAATTAATAAAGTGATTAAGTTGATGTCTGCATGTTCACGTGCCCTATATAAATTACTATTATTTGACGGAGGGTAATGAATAAGTCTTAATAAAGAGTTACCTTTAGAGGTTGAGTTATCAAAATAATTAAATTCTAAGCCCAGGGTAAGGCTTATTGATGATAATAGCTGTGATCCAAGATTATTCATTTCATTAAATAATGAATCAAAAACATTATTAAATTCTTTAATTTCATTAACGTGAATATTCTTTAATATTCGATTGTCATAAGTATCGTCAATGACCGGACCATGATGCCAAAACTCTTTAAGATCAGGCACAGTTTCACCAAGAGCTGTCTCTTTACCGAAGGGTGTATAACCTCTAGCACCTGCATTTTTTCTGAATGAATATGCATTCTTAATTGATAAATCAAGATCAAAAAAAATTTTCGAATACTCGTAAGCTTTATCAAAGAGAGAATGTGGAATTTTATGATCTTTAATAATAAAAAAACCGTGATTAGACAATGCATTTGCAAGCACGGTTAGTGACTTATCATCATTTTTTATAAGCTCATCTAAAGAAAATTTAGGTATATGATTATCCATAGCTTATTTTATCAAAAAAAAGGCAGTAAAAACTGCCTTTTTAAATTACATAAATATTATTAAAATTTATATTGAATACCTAAAGAGGCTCTCCATAAACTTTGAGTAGTAGATCTGTCGATATTAAACGGATCATCAAAGCTATACCTGAAAGCATTTGTACTATAGTCATACCTTTCACCATCAACAATTCTTAAATCTATGACTGGCACTCTTCCTGAGTAATAACCATATCTAACTATGCCCTTATCATCATCTATGAAGTTTAGTAAATTTTCTAATGCAAAAGTGACAATAAATTTATCATCTTCTCTAAATCCTGGAATTTCTTGAATAATATTTAAATCCAATGAAGATTGCCATGGAAAGCTACCAGAATCTCTTGGTGCAATTTCTCCAGCAGAACCTTCAAGTCCCCATACATTATATAAGAGATTAAGAACAGCCTGCTCTCTTGCTAAAGCTTCAGCAGATCCTTCTGATCGGCATTTATAAGAGTAGCAAACAAGAGGATCATTTAAAGTTGGAATGTATAGCAAAGCAGAGCTATCATCATTAACCTGAAAATCATAACCAAAAGCCTTTGTTCTATAATCACCTGGCCAACTAGTATAAGTATCAAAAGTTGGATATTTAACTGAACCAGATTCTCTTTCAAAAATTAATGAAAAAGTTGTTGGAGCATCAGTTCCAAAGAAATAATGTTTTGATGAAAGCGTTGCAAGGAATCTGTGCTCAGTTTCATAAACAGATCTAGCATCAATTCTATTGTTGTAATCTATACCACCAGTTTTCATATAATTAGAATTAGATGTTGAAGATGTCATGTCGCTATAACTAGAATTATCTTGACCAGTGTAAGCAACAGTTAACAGCGTATCACCATCTCTAAAAGCTTTAGAGAAACTTGCAGATATAACTTCTCTACCACTGCAACATACGTTGTATAAACCAGCATGATAACCATTTTTTTGTTGTTGATTATATATAGGTCTTCCATCTGGAGCTTTTTCTGTTGGAACGGTTGGTTTATCTCCAACTAATGCATAGCCTGTATCAATCATTTTATAGTTTGCTTCTTCATCCCTTGTTTTAAGGTATGTTAATGTCATTTCAACATCGTAGTTCAGCAATCTGTTATATGTTACATTCAGGATTGTTGATTTTGGCCAATCAAAGCTTGGTGCTATAAAGTCTATTTTACCTGTAACGTTATTAGAATCAGTAATTGAAGCTATAACACAATCAGGTTTTGTATTAGATCCACTAAATGTAAAATCATTGATATTATTAGTGCTAGGACAATTGCCAAAATCATCATCATAATTTGCATAACTAACGCCTGTATTGGTATATGCATTTGAAATCCAAACATTTGGTAATTTTGCTGAATAAGTTCCGTAAGTGATGTTTAGATCACTAACATCATCTATCATAATATCAGCAGCGAACCTGTATTGCGTTAAATCTCTCCCATCAATTCCGCCATTTTTAAAACCATAAGTATTAACAAATGATTGATTTGTAGGCGTATCATCACCTGAATATTCATCATGTCTTAAACCAAAAGTTAAAGTTACCATATCTGACATTGTGAACTCATCCTGAATATAAAATGATGATAATTCATACTCAAAATCAGCTGCAGCATCTTCCACTCTTCCAGTTTTAGAACCTGATGCTGAATAGTCTGCAAAAATTCCAGCCTGAAGATCTGCTAGAGTGTCAAATTCAAAGGTTCCATCTTCATTCTGAATAAATACATTGTATGTATCATAAAGAGTATTTTCATATCCAGCAGTAATTTTATGATCGCCTTGATAGTAGATTAACTTTAATTTAAAAAAATCAGTGCTAGTATCTAAATCATTTGCATGTCGATATATATCTGGACCTGCAACAAATCTATATCCAAATGCATCATCAATTTCAAAAAGAGGCATATTCTGACCAGCTGGTGAAATCTGATCTGTTATTGTTTCTTTTGTTGAATAGTAAACTTCTGAAATTAAATTATCTGATAAGTCTGAAACTAAGTGAATGCTGTTTGTGGTTGTTTCCTCTGATTTAATATATCTCGCTGAATATAAAGCAACTGTACTTCTTCCAGATGAAGAACCTCGCAAATCATCTCCAAATACATCTTTATGATTGAAAGTTAGTCTATGATTATCATTAATGTTCCAATCAAGTCTTAGAGTAGTATTTTCCTGAGAGGATTGTGTTGCGCCAGTAGGAGCAAGCGGATCCAATCCAACAATAGCTTTAATTGCTTCACGTACCTGATTAGCTTGATCTGCAGTTACATCTAAGATGTTTTCAGCACCAGAACCTTGAATACCGTAATTGAATGGGTTTCCAATCTCAGATTCACTGTATGTAACGAAAAAGAAAAGTTTATCTTTTATTATAGGTCCACCTAAGGCAATCTCATAAGATGTATCATCTTTTTTGATATCAACAGGTTCGCCTTCAAGTTTATCACCCATGAAAGAATCACCTCTATCAAAATAAGCTACATTACCTTTAAGCTCATTAGTTCCACCTTTTGTAATTATATCTATAACACCTCCTCTGAAATTTGCATATTCTACAGATGCTGGAGCAATTCTAACTGCAAGCTGATCAATTGAATTAAAATTAATTGGACTTCTTTGAGATGGATAGCCGTTATCATTTAAACCAAAATCATCGTTAAAAGAAACGCCATCTACTCGAATATCATTTGATCTAGGGTGAGCACCACCTATTGAAATCGACTCTTCTCCATCCTCTTCATCATCAAGAGCAACAAATGGATTTAATCTTAATATATCCTTAATATCTCTAGTAACAGATGGGATAGTTTCAACGGTTTCTGAATCAATAATTGTTGTGTAGCCATCTCTTTTAGTAGTTAATCTACTTCCGGTAACAACTACATCGTCAACAGAATCGATCGATGTTAATGAAAAAGATAGTCTCTTGGTATCACCAACAATCAAGTTAGTTCCTTTGTTTTGTGATACAAGCCCCGGAGCGGAAACGACAACCTTATATGGTCCTCCAGGTCTAAGGCCACCTGCAAAATACTTACCAGAATTGTCTGTTGTTCTAGTAATTTTTGAGTTAGTTGGTTCGTATATTATTTCTACTGTAGCACCACTCACAGCACCCTCTGCAGATACAACTGAACCTGATATGTCTGATGTAAGTTCCTGAGAGCTTATAAAAGGTGATAAAAATAGTGTAAATAAAGAAATTTTAAGAAAGTTACGTAACATTTTAAGAAAACCCCAATAGTTAAAAAAGTTAATGATATTAATATATATCAAAATTTAAATTAACTCTATGACATTAATGTGAAATTTAAGAAAATAATAATTTCTTAACTAAGTTTAAGAATATCTGATCCGAAATATGGTTCTAAATGTTTTGGTAACTTTAAGAACTCAGATCCATCATAATTGTTTTCTAAAAGTGCTATCAAAGTTCGCCCAACAGCCAAGCCAGAACCATTTATAGTATGTGCAAAATACTTTACATTTTTAGATTTGATTTTAATATTTGAACGTCTTGCTTGAAAGTCACTAAAATTTGAACAAGAAGATATTTCTCTATACTTATTTTGGCTGGGCATCCATACCTCAATATCAAATGTTTTACATGATGAAAAACCTATATCACCAGCACATAATTGAACCACCTGATATGGAAGCTCTAACAACTGCAGTATTTCTTCAGCATTTTCAAGTAATCCATCAAGTTCAGCCATGGAGGACTGAGGATCAGAAATTTTAAAAAGCTCAATTTTTTCAAATTGATGTTGTCTAATAAGTCCTTTGGTATCTCTACCATAACTACCTGCTTCCGATCTAAAACACGGAGTATGAGCTGTTAATCTGATTGGCAATTGTTCTTCGTTTATTAAAACATCTCTGTAAATATTAGTTAACGGAACCTCTGCTGTAGGAATTAAATAAAGATTGTCTGATGTTTTAAATAAATCTTCCTCAAATTTAGGTAAATTTCCAGTTCCAATTAACGAATCTCTATTTGCCATGTAAGGTAGGTAGTATTCTTCATAACCATTTTTGTGAGCAATATCTAACATAAAAGTTATTAATGCTCTGTGAAGTTTAGCTAAACTTCCCTTAAGCACCGCAAATCTTGAACCAGCTAGTTTTGATGCCATATCAGTATCAATTTTTGTTGTTAAATCAATATGATCAACTGTATTGGTAGATGTAATCTTCCCTACTTTTCTAATCAAAATATTATCATTTTCACTGGATCCGTCTGGTGTAGATTGATCTGGAATATTTGGAATATCTAATAGGTATTCATTAATAGATTCTAATAGCGCATTTAATAACTCATTTTCTTTTTTTAGATCTGCATTAATATTATCAATCTCTTCTTTTAATAAGGTGGTATCTGAACCAGAAGCCCTTAGTTTTCCAAACTCTTCGGATAATTTTTTTCTAGTAGACTGGAGTGTTTCAACATTGACTTGTAAATCTTTTCTATCAGAATCAAGAGCCTTAAATTTTTTGGAGTCTAATTTGTAACCTCTTCTAAGAAGTGCAACGCTTATAGCATCAATATTGTCTCTAAGATTTTTTATATCAATCATTTTATTTAAAAAAATTAATACCTATATAAGTTGCTAAAATTGTTAGCGTTAAAGTTAATATTATATATGAACATGCAATTAAAATATTCGTATTAAATAATTCTATAGTCTGATAACTAAATGCGGACATTGTTGTGAATGAGCCCAAGAAGCCAACAGCAAAAAAATAATACACGTGGTCTTTAGACATCATTGAATTGCCTAAAAGTAAACCAATAACAAGGCAACCTATAATGTTTACAACAAGAATTCCTGTCGGAAAACTTGTGGGTATGTATTTTATTACTATTTCATTTAAAAGATATCTAGATATTGCTCCCAACGATCCTCCAAGGCCAATTAGTAAAATATTCATAATTATTTTAAAACCTCAAATACAATTAGATTTTTATAATCCATATTGTCCTTGTATGAAACTGAAAAACTACTTTCTGAAATGATGTTTACAAAAAATTGATTATTATTATTTATTACAGTAAAAGAATTATGATTCATATTATTAATCTCATTTACATCTATTCCATTAATTAAAAAATCAAATAGAAAAGAATTATCCTCATTGATTTCAATAATTTGAGATTGATTAAATTCATAATCGTATATTTCTATTATTGAGTCACGAATAATATATTTTTCTTTAGCTGGGAAATCTATTGTTATTTCAATAAAATCTTTATTTCTTAGCAGTGTTCCTTTTGAATCTATTTCTTCAAAACCAGAGTCTGTAGTTTGGATAAAGTTTAAATTGTTTTTTATTAATTTATTGATAGATGAAATATTATCTTCAGAATAAAGATTTATTGAAACCAATATAAATAATGCTAATTTATACAAACTAATCTCTTTTAGGAACTAGAACTTCTCTTGATCCGTTAGAGCTCATCTCTGATACTAAACCGGCCTCTTCCATTGATTCAATTAGCCTAGCAGCTCTGTTATAGCCAATTCTTAGTTTTCTTTGAACTGCAGATATTGATGCTCTTCTAGACTCTAGAACAAAATTAACTGCTTCATCATATAAATCATCTGAGTCTTCAGAGGAGGAGCTTTCAGAGCCTGACCAGCCAGGAATGGGACCTGTCTCTTGCGCTGATGAAACTATATCATCTATGTACTCTGGTTCAGCTCTTGATTTCCAGTCATTTACAACTCTGTGCACTTCATCATCTCCTACAAATGCTCCATGAACTCTTACTGGAACTCCTACGCCAGGTGGTAAATAAAGCATATCTCCATATCCTAATAACTGTTCTGCTCCACCTTGATCGAGTATAGTTCTAGAGTCAATTTTTGTAGATACTTGAAAGCCTATTCTTGTCGGTATATTTGCTTTAATTAAACCAGTAATAACATCAACAGAGGGTCTTTGTGTTGCAAGAATTAAATGAATTCCAGCTGCTCTTGCTTTTTGTGCAATTCTAGCAATTAAGTGTTCAACTTTTTTTCCAACTAACATCATCATGTCAGCAAATTCATCAACAACTACAACAATTGATGGAAGAACTTCAAGATATTCTTCATCCTCAGGATGCAAAGGATTTATTAGTTGTTTACCGTTTGCTGCTGCTTCTTCAACTTTTTTATTAAAGCCTGCAAGATTTCTTACTCCCATTAATGACATAAGTTTGTATCTTCTATCCATCTCAACCACACACCATCTCAGGCCATTTGATGCATCTGTCATATCAGTTATTACAG
>Ga0213865_10000440_pt1 | contig 28529 bp, 11 predicted proteins | sample PICome_6_FD_160100 | JGI IMG/M metagenome (GOLD analysis project Ga0213865, IMG submission 160100) | Coastal seawater microbial communities near Pivers Island, North Carolina, United States - PICO282 | ecosystem: Environmental > Aquatic > Marine > Coastal | place: USA: North Carolina...
TTTTTATTGGAACGACAATGAAGCTACTTCGGATACCAGTGATGACAAGCCTGCAGAAGCATGCTGATTGCTCGTAATTGCATCAGTTGTAAGTGAAACAATAGTTTATACCCACATGGTGACGCAAATCACTTATGGTCAATTGGTCATTAGATGATGGGGAAAGTGAGACAATTCAACCTCCTAGGCGTAGAAGAGGATCGAAACCGAATGTCCGAAGGACTGACCTTACAGAGAGAACAAAATCCAGACGGTTGTCAGAAGGTAAGGTTCGCAAAGTAATCAACGGGGAAGTTGTATACGTGCGAATCAGGCGTGTTGTCAAGCCACAAGCTTGAGTTTCATTCAACCATATTTCTTCTAGCAATGAATGCAAAGATTCCGATTGCTAGCACTGCTCCGATTGTAATTGGTAGTGCAAGGTTTGAGGAATTGTCCTCATCCTCGCTCCATGTTACTGGGTTTGTAGATGCAGTTCCAACATCAACTACCTGGTATCCTTCAAAGTGATACGGAACGAATATTGAACATTCTAGGGCTAATTCACCTTCATTTGCTGAATCCCAATTCATTGGAATCTCAACAGTTTCTCCTGCCTCAGCAGAGTATGGAAGGGATAATCCTACGTTTGCGTCATTTCCGTTTGCTGTACATGGTATCAGGAATGTTGCCGGTGCATCGCCGCTATTGGTTACTGTAGCCATTACGCCCAATCTTGTGTTTACACTACCCTCATCATCGCTTTCAACTAGTGAATCAAAAGTTAGCATTGGTAAATCCAAGACTACGTCGAAGTGATTGACCTTTGGAAGGTCATTGATTTGTTGCTCATAGTCTCCCCACGGAGTTGACAAAACGACTAGAGCACTCGCACTCTCTTCGTGAACAACTCCTGCGCCGTCTTGCCAGCGAACCATTCTATCTCTCTCATCAATTGCGATTTCAATTACATTGTCACCCATGTTCGCAGAATCAAATGTGCTGTTGTCACCAAGTGGTGATGTGCTAACTGAATCATACCCCATTTCATAACCATAGAATACGACATATCCATTTTGGACTCCAACAGTACGTGTTGTTAGAATGTTAACCCAATTGTCTGTCATATCTCCAGTTCCCGTTGAGTTTGTCCAAGTGATTTGTGCATCATCCCAAATGATGATGTCCTCGTCGCTGATTCCTCCATTGAGAGTAGAATCTACGACAGTAATCTCACCGAATACTTCGATAGGCCCTGTGCTGCTCATGTTTGCACCATCTAGTGAGCACATTCCATGGCAAGTGATTCCTGCGCCGAATACAGAGCCAGAAACAATCAAAGTTCCTTGGACATCGATGCTCCAAGCATTTAGTCTGTCAGGAATAACTAGCGATGTCCCGTTTCCTGAAAGCTGGTCTGCAGTCAGCAATACTGGGGAATTCATTTGTGGAGACAGGGTTACAGATTCTATTGAAGAAATCTGGAAAGGATTGGTAGTAATGTTTACTGTTATCGAGTCAACATCCAAACTTCCATTCCAGTCGAACTGAGTTCCAGTCCAATCTTCTGTAGTTTCGTTATTTATCTCGATATCAATGCCGTAGAGAATTTCCTCTGCAAATTCAATTCTGAGGACACCTTGTTCTCCCAAGTAGTCTACGTCAACCAACACATTTGCTGTTCCAGCAAGATTTAGCATTGGCTCGGCAACTGCATTCATTGATCCTGAAATGACCATAGTTGCTCCATCATCAACTGTTACAGTTGTACCTTCCTCAATATCGTAGTCACCAGACACTGTCCATGTTGCCCCACTCTCAACGGTATAGTTTCCTGAAAGTATTCCTGATGTACTATCTTCAGTATCGGCAGAAATCTGGGTTGCATTAGCGATTGGTAGACCAATCAAAATTATCAGAGTCAAGAATAGGGCTCTTCGCATAACACACGCTCTATCTAAAGAGCAAATGAATCATACCCCTCTTTTATTCATCAATATGGTACATCTTTCCACCCAATCTTGTATCCGATTAGGTTGAATGACCTGTGTAAAACAGGGGTGATTACAACTAACAAGACCATTGGTAGAATCAAATCTCTATCGCCGTGTGCAGTTCCAGTCAGGAAGATTTGACCAAAGACGAAGACAGAAATTGCGAAAGGTAGAGTGTCCAACAGCGGCGCTTTACTTGAGACATTTCCTTCCCTCTTCATGCCTTTACGTCTCTTGAAATAAGAACCAGTTGAATCTCCAACAAGGCTGGTAAATCCGAGGAAGGTACCCATCACGAAGGCGCTTGCAGCCCATCCTGTAGCAGCTTCGGTGGGTGAAATGAAAACCCAATTTTCAGGAACCAATGTCATGAGGTAACATAGCAGTCCACTGGTTATCGAGCCTCCAATCAGACCATTCCATGTCTTACCATCTCCAAGTAGTCGATTACCATCCTTGTGTAATCTCCCTCCGTCAATAGGCCATGGTCCATAACCGGTTTTCGGTAGCCATTTACCCCACATCATCGCAAAGGTATTGACCAAAAATCCTGGCAAGTAAATCCACAAAGTGAACAACATCATTTCGAAGACGTTGAAATCTTCCATGATATCATGCTGTACGATTAGGCCTTTGAACTCAGTGGATAAAATTCCCTCGCGATGGGCTTATGAGCCTCACTAATATGGAAGCAACATGGCAGGTATGACGGTCCTTGTTGTCGGCGGAGGGGGCAGGGAACACGCTCTTTGTCTCGGTCTTGCAAAGAGCCAATCCATCAGCGAAATTCACTGTGCTCCGGGAAATGCTGGAACCGCGGAAATCGCAACTAACCACTCCTTTAGCCAAGTTTCAGATTTAGTTCATCTTGCTTTCCAGTTACAGGTCGATTTTGTTGTTGCAGGTCCAGAGGCTCCATTGTGTGAAGGTCTGTCTGACAATTTAGCAAAAATGGACATTCCTTGCTTCGGTCCAGTCGCTGCACTAGCTAGGCTCGAGGGAAGTAAACTGCATGCAAAGCAAGTGATGAAAGAAAATGGAGTTCCAACAGCCGACTTCCACGTTTTAGACCAAAATAGCGATGTTGATTCAGCATTGGACGAATTCTCCAATAATCCGTGGGTAATCAAGAGGGATGTCCTTGCTGGCGGTAAAGGAGTTGTTGTCACAACAGATAGAGATGAAGCTAAAGAATTCATTACAGATTCAATTAGAACCGACGGCAAGGTACTGTTAGAGGCCTTCCTTCCTGGCGAAGAGGCAAGTATGCTTGTTGTAATGGACGGAAGTGGTTATGTTTGCTTGCCAGCAAGCCAAGACCATAAGCGTGAATTCGAAGGAGACAAAGGCCGAAATACCGGTGGAATGGGAGCTTATGCTCCTGCTCCAATTTACACGGATTCAGTCAAGGAAAAAACCGTGAAAAGAATAGTTGAGCCGATGTACAAAGCCCTCTCTTCCCGCAGAATCCCATACCGTGGGGTTCTGTACGTTGGACTGATGATCGATGAGCACGCAGACCCATATGTCGTAGAATTTAATGTCAGATTTGGGGACCCAGAATGCCAAATCACTATCCCGCTAATCGCTACAGATTTGGGGGATGTTCTACACTCTGCATCGGTAGACAAATTATCAACTTTGAATGTTGAATTCCACGACAAGCACGCAATGACGGTTGTCCTTGCAGCAGAAAACTATCCTGGGCCTGTAGAGAAGGGTAGGGAAATAAGAAATCTACCAAACTCCAACGAAGATTCTTGGGTAAATCATGCTGGTACAAAGATGGAAAATGGAGTCCTCCTTTCAAACGGTGGAAGAGTGTTGTCTTGCACAAGTATTGGCAATGATTTGCAAGAAGCCTCGGCGAAGGCGTACTCCCTGATTGAGCAAATTGAGTTAGCCGGCTCTCACTATCGCCGTGATATTGGTCACAGAGCCCTATAGGCATTAGAACAAAAAATACCATGCAGTGCCCCGTTTTTCAATATGCAATTCTATATCCAAATTTATTGGTAATAGGTAACGCATAAAAAGGGGTCTTTGGTGGCCGCAATGCTACAGCCTTTAGGCTGCACCTAGAAAACTAGAGGGAAACACAATGTCGACACAAAACGACGAAAAAATTGGAGCAACCAATCCAATGCTCGGGATGCTTATTGCACCCCTAGCAATTTTGGTTGCAATATTGGCTGACTTTGGCCTAGACTTCGGTCTAGTCCTTGATGTAGAAGGAATGGAACCATTTGCTGCAGTTGCAATTGCAGCGGTTCTCGCAATGGCACCACGTGTCATGAAAGAAAACAACATCATTCAACAAGGCGCAGCACTTTCCCTCGTCACCCTTGTTGTATCACTGATTCTAGCAGAAGGGGTGGCTATGTTCACCGATTCAAACTTCCTAGGTTTGATTTTCTTTATCGTGATGTTTGGTGGATATCTACTTGATTCCAACGGACGTCATGAGTGGAACACAGTCCTTGTGTTCTCTTTCACAGGACTTTGGGCTGCAATGATTGCAGCAGGCAACTTCGCTGACAACCAAACCAAATTGTTCACCCTTGATGGCCAAGAGTACATTAGGACTGCAGCTTGGCAGGAAGCAATTGGATTCGTGTTCTTCAACACACTGGCAATCTTCGTCATCCTTGGATTATTGGCAGCAGTACTACTGCGCGGCGTTCTAACGCCTGCCACCGACAAAGGATGGTTTGGATACATCAAGCCACACGATGGTGGATGGAATAACGCAACTCTTCCACTTCAGGTCGCTCTGGCAGTTTGGGCAGCAACCCACATTGCTATCATGTACTACTTCAACTCGCTAGGTGACCTTGACATCCTAGCAATATGGTCCGAAGAAAACTATCACGGATACATTGGCTTCTGGCCTGCTGCTCTAACTGGAGTTGTGGCGCTAACCTGTGCATGGATGTGTGCAGAGCGATGGTTTACTCGTGCAATCTTCATCGGCTCAATGTGGACTCTATACGTCGTTTCTTCACTGTTCGAATCCGGACACTGGTCTAACGACAACCTGTCTGGAACTTGGGCTGTTTGGATTTGGTTCGGAATTACCTTCTTCATTGGCGTTCTAATCTACTGGTTCGCAACACACGAAGACTACGGTGGTTGGATGAACAGAGAACTTCACGAGCCTAGCCAGGCTAGAGTATTCTGGTCAAACCACTGGGCAGGAATCATGACCTTCATGGCTTTCATTGTTGCACTTGCAATCAGAGTTCAGTGGTACTTTGTACCGTCAATGAATTCTGCAGGACTAGAATCCTGGGACCTTACTGGAGGTTCTGATCCATGGTACATGAAGAGAGTAGTGGACTACGTTATTGCAGAAAATGCTCACTTGATTTTCGATGCAGACCGAAACTATCCGGTCGGAGGAATCAATCCTCGACCGCCATTGTTCTCTTGGTCTATGGCATTGGGCGCTATGCTGCTTACAAAACTAGGACTATCCTCGGATGAGTCCGTTTGGTATGCAATGCTTGCACTACCTGCAATCTTCGGTGCACTAATCGTATTCCCAATGGCGGCAATTGCAAAAGACCATTTCGGGAAGGGTGCAGGAGTAATCGCAGCGTGGTTAATCGCATTCATGCCAACACACGTTCAGAAGTCAACATGGGCAATGGCTGACCACGATTCTTATGTTCTTCTTTTCCTGACTGCAGCGTTTATGTTCTATCTGCGTGCAGTCAAAGCAGGTGGAGATGAAAGGCTTTCAAGGCACACAAACGCATCTCCGTCCGGAATAATCAAGGCTATGGCTGAAGTTCTCAAGCAGCGCAGAAAAGCTTCCGCTAATGCAATTGCTGCTGGTGTATGTTTCAGCATCGTAGCACTTGGATGGAAAGGATTCGTATACGGTCCAGCAATCATTTTCCTTGCTTACTTTATTCAAGTTGCAATGAACATGTTCAGAAGAAAGGACAGCACAATTCTTTCAGCGCTAAACATCATGATGCTTGGAACAATTTACCTGATGGTACTTCCGTTCTATGCTCACCCTCAACTGAACCTTGTTTTGAACAGTACCGGTCTAACTCCACTTCTGTTCGTTACTTTGTTCACAGTGGCTATCGCATGGATCACAACAGGATTCAGAGACAAACCATGGCTGCTCGTATTGGGTTCCCTATTCACAGGTGGTCTTGTGTTTGGAGTGGTTCTATACTTGCTACAAATCTCCGACCAGTCCAACGCTTGGAATATTTTGACAACCGGTTCAGGATACTTCACAAAGAACAAGATTTTCGGAACAATTGCTGAAGCAAGCGCGCCTAGTAGAGGGCAACTCTTCGCATCCTTTGGACCGATTGTATTCGTCTTAGCTATTGTTATGGGTATTATTGCCCTATGGGATGGAATAGTAAAGAAGAGTCAGACAAAACTCGTTCTAGGAATGTGGGTCATCGTCGCAGCATACATGGCATGGTCCGCAGGAAGATTCCTGTTCAACGCTGCACCTGCAATGGCAATCATGGGTGCTTGGGGAATCGTAACGCTTTGGGGTGCTAGCGGTGCTTCCAACATGGCTCGCTCGTGGAGACGCATGGGAATCAGAACACCAGGCGAAAGAATCTCCAATGCTAGGAAGGCTGTTTGGAAAACCCCGCAATTCAGTGCAATCGGTTTGGTTCTAATTATGCTGATTGGACAACATGCAACATACGGTATTGACGCTGCTATGCCTGGTTCTTCTCGACACGAAGCAGAAATGGATGAAACAATTTACAACATTGCTCCTGATATCCTAAGATGGAATGACTTTGGTTTCTCGCTCCTAGACGATAGTACATATGATGAGAATTCTCGATGGTACCTCGGATCATTTGGTTCGGGTTACAACGACCGTGGTTGGAACCTGGCATACGACTGGCTGAAGAATCAAGACACAGATGAACCATATTCTGACCGACCAGCATTTGTATCTTGGTGGGATTATGGTTTCCAAGCTCTAGAAACAGGAGACCACCCGTCTGTCTCTGACAACTTCCAGTCAGGTATTCCTTCTAGTGGTAACATGCTACTAGCAAGAAGCCAGGACGACTTAGTTGCTATGTTCATCTGGAGATTGTCGAATGCTGACCTCGCATATAACGAGGCAAGAACAGGAGAAGCAGTTCACACATCTTCATTCCTAGACACACTTTCAAGCCATTTGACTGACGAGCAGAAATCTGAGTTTGTCACAATCGAGACAAATATGGATGCAAAAGGAATCGAAGACCGTTCATTCAAGGTCACACAGGTCAACGGCGACGTTGTAATGGCTGAAGGTAAATTGATTGAAGATGGTGTATTTGGCAAGGATGTTAACACATACTACATTGTATATGAAGACGGTGAAGCAATACCTTGTCCTATCTCTGCAGATTGTGTAGGAGACTTCGCATTTGCAAACGAGGGCGAAGCGCAACCAGTATTCAACAACAACATCCGTGCTGCTTCAGATACTGAAGCCAACACAACTCACTACATCTTCGGTGACTATTGGTACACTTCTGATTTGGTAGAGGAATACGATTCTGTTAGCACAAATATTCACCGCAAGAACGCTGGAATTGCTCTAGTCACGCAGATGATAACATCTGCATTAGATTCCGAAGAAATCCACGCACTATACACTGACTTATCCAACAACGCAGTTTACACAGTCCAAGATTACGAAGGTGCACCGGGTAAAACAATCACCCGTGACCACGAAATTAGGTACTTCGCTGTTGATAACAGACTTTACCCGAGGGCAGGTTTGTACAGTTCAGAATACAGCGGTGGTAGCCCAACTGGAATTTTTGGAGCACCAACTATTCTGTCTGGCCAAGATTTCGACACGTTCATGGATGAGGTCTACATGACTACTCGTGGACAGTTCAATGATGAAATGACAAGAGAAGAGTTCGATGAAGAAATGCGAAAGGACGTTCTAAACCAACAGTCTGGGGCAACATTTGATCCACTCAGCCTAGTTGACATTAGAATCGACCACACGCCTGCGTTCTTCGATACAATGCTAGCACGTGCATACGTTGGATATGGCGCATCCTCTCTTGGATTCGCTACAACAGAACAACCAGGACAACACTTCGGCCAGTCTGGTACTCCTAACTCCATAATGACGAATGCAGTTCCTCTGCCTGGTGCAATGATGAACCACTTTGTAATTGCAAACTGGTACAATGCAGAAGACCCTGAAGATATGTTGGGTTCTGCAAACACACTAGTGAAGATTCTGAAGTACTACCCTGGTGTTGAAGTTGGAGGAACAGTCAGTATGTCAGATGATGGCACACCTCTTCCAAACGTTAGAATCCTAATCGAGAGAGATGCATTCTCCGGTGAGGATGAGACCGACTTAGACGAAGATACTTACTGGGTTCCAATCGGTTACACAGATGCTGATGAAAACGGCGAATGGTCATTCACAGTTCCTGCTGGAAAGATTAGAGTCTCAGCATATGCAGGTGTATTCGACGATGCAGAAGCAAAGGACACAATTCAGACTGGCGAATACGCTGCTGGTTTGGGTGACTTGACTGTTAACACAAACGATAACCGTGAAACCAACTTGATTACTGCTTTACTAGGTAAGGTTGCCAACATGTCTTGGATGGGAGAGGTAACTCAAAACATCACAGGCGCACAAGCAGACCAAGAGGAAGGTACTTCCATAGACACAGACTTTGACATTGCAGTTGATTCAAGTGGAGTATCTGGTACAGTTACTTGGACAGGACACGAGTCTTTCGAAGGCGACGCTCTAGACGGAATGGACTTTATCTTACGCAACTTCTGGGGCATGTCCAATAATTACTCTGTCTCAACAACAAGTGGTTCTTTCACAACCGAAGCCGGTGATTCAAGAATTATTCAGGGAACTGGTGAAGTTGTGTTCACAGAGAATGGAACATTCGATACTCAGGGTAATACTGGTATTGTTTACGGATTCACTGGCAACTACACCCGTAACGTCTTGGATGGCCGCTCATACACAGCTAACGCAACATTTACGGGTGCAGGTTCTATTGTCGCAGACTGGATCGATTATGACGCTCCAGCATGTGTTGAAGAGACAGTGGGTGACGAAACAATAGAATCACTGCCTACGTTTGAAGAAATAGTAGATGATGAAACTGTCAACTCAACTCACACTGCTTGTTTGACCTCTGAAGCAGACACTTACCTCTTCGAGGGCACAGTCGATGCAAACGGAAGAATGACCGCTGACGGAGAAGTAATCGTCGTCAAGTTCCTTGATGGAGAAACATTCGAGGGAACCGGGGTTTACGAAGGAATCGGAACCGTCAACGGTACAGGTCTATTCATTGGTGAGGGAACGTTCTCAGGACCAATGGTAGCACCAGGTTCATTCTACAAGACCGGATTAATGCCGGGTACATACAACATGATTGCTGTAATGGATAACGGTAGAGAAATACTGCTTCCAGATCCAGTCGAGGTAGGCGTTGAACCTACCACTGACTTGGAGATGAAGATGCCAGGTTCGATTTTCGAGGACACATTGTTTGCTGATTACTTCACAAATGGTGACCCAACACCACTTCCCAACGAGACTATCGAGTTAGTCGACTTTGGATTAGAAGATGGCTCAGAACCGGTACTGATTGAAACAGATGAAAACGGTAACTTCAGTTACGGTCCTCTCGCTACTGGTGACTACCAGTGGAGAGTCGACATAGATGATGATGGATGGTATGAAGTAGAGTATAATTTCAGTGTAGGTCTTGATTCGCAGAATATCAGTCTGGTTGTACCTGTGCCTACAATGCGTGATGTAACTATCCAGTTAAATGACGGAGGCTCTGGAATCGACCTATCCAATAGAACACTGACTTTCTCGAGTTCATTAGGAACAGACCTCAACGACATCAGTATAACCGCACAATCAAACGAAACCGGGTTCGTTCATGTAGAGATATTAATGGGCGACTGGGTCATTTCAGATGAAACAGATGAGAATTTCGTTTTATGGCATGAAGTGCAAGTTACAGAAGAAGATGTTGAATTGGATTTGACTTATGCAGTAAGCGCATGGGTGAATGGAACAGTCTGGGCAATTCCTGGACTAGCCGACCTAATGCAAGATCCTCAATACAACACTCCTTCAGATATTCCGATGGAGATGAGAGAACCTGCGACTGACGTGAATGTCGAAGCACGCTCTGGAAATATCATACTGAAGACGACCACGGATGGAGTAAACGGAACATATTCCATTAGAATGCCAGCGGGCGTTGAGTTCCACATCAACGTGGAAAGCTTTGCTGGAACAACAAGCAATGTTCTAACAGCGGGTATGCTAGTCACTGACGCATCACAAGATGTTGACAGAGACCTTATTCTGCAGGATTCCAATGCCCTACAGGGAACTGTTTGGTTGAGAGATTCACCGGTTAACGGAAGTGGTATTACTTGGGGAGATGGTATCGCAGGAGCGAGTGGCGCTGAAATCATTGTGACCGATGAAAACGGTCTTGAGTGGAGAGATGAGATAGACGATGCTGGAAATTTCTTCATGTACCTCACAAACGGAACATACACAATTTCAGCATCCGACTCTGACATGAATGTTCAGCCAGTATCCGTATCAACAGAGAACGATACTAACAGAGTGGATGTTGTGGCAGCACCAGCAAATGTTTCAGTTACATTCAGAATATTCTTAGATACAAATGATGACCTTGCGTGGGAGAATGGTACTGCAGTGTCGCCTACATTCAATATCACTTCAATCAATGATTTCGGTATTGATGTTGAAGTTACTGAAGATATGTATGACGCAAATACTGGTGAGTTGACAGTAGATTTGTCTGTTGGAAGCTATATCATCACCATGGCAGAAGATGACCCTAGGGATGAGAATGCAAGCGACTTCAGGAAGTTTGCACCCGGACTTCCTTCAATTAGCATTGGATTAGATGCAATAGAAGACCCTGTCGACATTGCAATAACACCTGAATATCTTGTGACAGGCACCGTACTGATGGAAAGTGGATTCCCACTTGAGAATTCAACAGTTTGGTTGAGAAACGAAGCAGGTGATGACTTCTATCCACTTGCAACCGATGAGAATGGTACGTTCGCTGAATACATTGCCGCAGGCGAATGGTTTGTAGAAGTTTCAGACTATATTGCAGACAGCAATGAGACTGAAATCTTCAGAGACGTCCTAGTACTCGATGGAGCAGTCACTGATTTGAACTGGAAGACCAAGACAGCGTTGAACGTTACAATGCAGTTGAAAGAATCGCTAACAGAATTAAACATCACCGCTACAAGAATTACAGCAGTAAGCCTTGATGGCCTTGGTAATGTAAGCCTAGGTCCTTCTGACAATGAAGGAATGATCAATGAAGTTCTCATGCCAGGTAACTGGACACTTATGCTAAACAGAACAGATACTCTTGAGATGTGGTCTCTGGATGTTGGTATCTACAACTCAGCAGACACTGTAGTCGGTAATACATGGGATGCAGGTACAGTCTACGTGGATAAGCATGTATTGGTAGGTGGAAAAATCTTCTGGGACCTAAATGAGGATGATAATCCGAACTCTGGTGAAGGAATCGAATCTGTCAATGTTTCAATTAGTTCTGCTAGTGGATTCTCTGAAGATGTAACAACCGATGAAGAGGGAACATGGAAACTATTCGTGCCAATTCGTGATAACTACACAGTGGTAGCCGAGAAGTCTGGATTCGATACAGTGACTTACGAAGATGGAAACTCATCCTTCTACGTCGTTAACGACACACACGAAAGCCGTGATTTCGAGATGAGCGCAGGACTTGTCGAAGTTTCTGGAAATGTAACAGACATTCTCGGAGATAGTGACAGGCTTTCCGGAGCAAGCATCACACTTTACCCAGCTAGTGGTATTGTAAGAGACACTTACTATCTACCATTTGACTCTGCAACTTATGATGACGAAACCCTCTCATGGTCTGCCCAAATTCAGCCAGGAAACTGGATTGTTGTTGTTGAAGGAACCGATGTCGATGAGAACGGTGGTGGAATAGCAATTGGATTACTAGAGGCCTCTGTTCAAGAAGGTGCAACTCTTGACCTTGTAATGGAGAAAGGTGGATTGATTTCCGTCTCTACAACATGGTTAACAATCGATAGCGATAAATTCCATGCAGGAGATGTTGCTGATGGAGTTGACGTCGAAATAGACCTCGGAGAAGGAGTAGCATGGGAAGTACCGTTCGATGCAAATGGTGAAATCGAAATGATTCTACCAGCAGGTAGCGTTTCATTCGACAGTGAATTCGAATCAACTCAACACGACCTAAACCTAGTAATGGAGTACAACGCTGGACTAACTGTGGAGGTCATCCAAGATACTGCTGAAGACCGCTTGCTAGAGTTCACACGCCGTGTTAACTCGGATCTTGTTGTAGAGATTATATCGGTCGATTCAGAAACAGCGGACTTTGACCCATCTGACTTAACAGATTTGACTGCTAAGGAAGACGGTGATGGTTACAAGGTAATCACAATGAAGTTGAGTCTAACATACGAAGGTACAGAGATATCTGACACTTTCACTGCATCTGGTTCTACAGGCGTAACTCAGGATGCTGAGTTCTGGACCATTGAGTACAAGAACTCAACAGGCGAATGGACCGAAGCAATGGACGTAGCAATGGGTATTGGAATGAACAACTCTGATACAGATCAACTATTGTACACTGAAGTCGATGTTAGAGTAACTCTACCTCTAAAGAATCAGTCCCAAACCTATGACGATGGGCACGCTGTGAACATGAGATTTACTGCAGACGCTGGAGCAAGTGAAGCAAGTGCAAGAGTATTCATTCCACAGCAGTACAACATCTCATTCGTCGATGCTCCAGAAAAGATTGGAGTCGGAGTCGGGGATGATACAATTGTTACCCTGAGAATTGTAAATGATGGAAACGGTGACGATAGTGTTACAGTTGAATCTCAACTTTCTTGTGAAGGATGGACTGTTGCGCCGCCAATTTCCAACGTAACTGTGGCAGCAAACAGTGAGAGAAGTCAATCATTCACAATTTACGCACCTGCAGACGCAGGGGCTGAAGATGAGTGTCCGGTTTCCTTCACTGCAAATAGCGAGGGTGACTTCGCTGAGCAGTCTCAGTCCACAACCGCAATTATCTCTGTGGCTAAATTAGTGATTGATGAGGGTGGAGTAGAACCAAGAAACGCAGATGCTAAGGCAAATGCAGATGGACAATTCATCATTCCAATTAGTAACGAAGGATTCCTAACAGCAAGTGATGTAATCGTCTACTTAGAAGCAGACGAACTCGGTGATACAGTCTATCCACAACAGCAAGTAACGATTACAATTCCAGCCAATGGTACTGCATATGCAACATTCGATTACTCCGACCTACCTCCTGGTAAGGCTAGGTTGAAGGTCACTTTGGATGTCATTGGAACGCCAACACACGTTGACAGTGCTGAATCGGAAATCATTACCATTACGTTCTCGAACATAGCGGATGAAGATGGTGACTCTGATTGGTTGGTTGTAGTAATTGTCCTACTAACCGGACTTGTAATGTACGGCGGATACAAGACTGCAAGAAGAGGATCCTCTGGTCGCTTCTGATATTCCGATAGAGATTCTGCCTCCAAAATGGAGGCAGAATCCTGTTGGTTTCAGACATATATTGAAGCCATTGACTTGGTAGTGTTGTTCTATGTGGGAGGAGAAAGAACTCGGAAATGTTGAGTTCATTCCTGAACCTTCCGATTACCGGATCTTATCGGCAGCAGACTCAGCAACCATTGGACATCAGGAAGGATGGAGAAGCGAAGTGTTGGGTTGGGCACCAACCCCAGTTCCAGTTGTATCTAGGCCGAAGCGACTGCGGCAGCGACTGATTAGCACTGGATTCTTCCTAGTTTTGATTTTAATTATGTGGGCCGTTTGGAGAAGTCAACTGCTTTTCATCGAGATACCACCGCCGAAATCCGAATGGGCTTTCGAGGACTCTGGTGCAAGGGAATTACAATCAATGGGTTACACAGGAGATGGGATTCAAGTTTGTATGGTTGACACCGGTATCGATCCAAGTCACTCCGACTTGGAATCAATCGATTTGATATTCAAGGATTTTATCACAGGTTCCAACCAAGTTTCTGATCAAGGGTCTCTAGCTCACGGTACCATGATGGCAGGAATTTTGGTTTCAGATGGATACCTCAAAGGTGTTGCTCCGGGTGTAACTCTTGGTATGGCGGCAGCCCTTGGAGATGATGGTGAAGGTGGGAATAGCGGTGACCAGAACGTAGTGGCTAGTGCCATCGAGTGGTGTTGGAAAACATTCCAAGCCGACATTATCTCTCTATCCTTGGGTGGGGAAAGCAATCCAAATGCAACCAGTGATGGCCCTACCTCTAATGCTGTAAAGCAAGCGATTGCAAATGGAGTATACGTTGTGGCTGCAGCTGGAAATGATGGTGGGCCAGATGATGACGGTAGAGTGGCAACGCCCTCGGATGTACCAGGAGTAATTTCGGTCGGTGCTTTGGATATTAAAGGAGATATTTGGGAAGGTTCTTCTCTTGGTTATTTTAATGATGATGGTTCTGAATTTTATCAAAACCCAAACAGGAAACCAGAGGTGTCCGCTCCTGGAGTATCAATCGTGTCTACAGCCTTCGATGATGAATACTACTCCTCAACAGGCACTAGTGATGCAACGGTTTTCGTTTCGGGAATTTTAGCTTTGATTCTAGAAGCAGAACCTGATTTGATCAGTCCTGATGAGGGATGCCTCACTCAAGTGAAAACAGCATTGATGAACTCTGCAGTTCCACTTGAAGAAGGAATTGAACATGATTCTCGCTGGGGCTATGGAGCGATTGATGGCAAAGCATGGTTGAATCAAATACAATCATCAGTTGACTGCTAAAATATGTCGTAAACGATGTACTGGGCAGGAAATAATTCACTCAATCTATGGTGATATTTTTTCTTCAAATTGATATTTTGTAATTTTTTTCGGTTGAAAAACATGATATTATGGGCTGAAATTGATACTTTTCAATTGAAATCTATCCCAATGTGTTAAGTCAGTCCAGTATTTGGACAACATGCCGAGGGTGTATTATGTCTGTAAACGTCCAAAAAAGTAAGAGTTTAGGTTTAGTGAGTTTATTCCTAGTTTCCATGTTTGTAACTATGGTGTCAACAGCTCCGTCAGCAATGGCTGTGAATGAGACATCATCTGGAACAATTACTGGTACAGAAACCTGGACTGGAGTCATGAACATGGACGGTGACTTGTTGGTTGCAGGTGGTGCAAAATTGATCATCAACGCAGGCACTACAATCAACATACCTGCGGACAAGAACATCAACATCCAAGGTTCGATTTGTGCGGGTGACAGTTCATGTGGGGCCTCCCAAGCAAGTACGGGCTCTCCCATCCGTTTCTTATGGGGTGCACCAGCAACACCAGCTCCTAACCAAACTGGCAGATGTTATGTAACAGGTATATTCAATCCAGACATGGCATGCGGTTCTGGAATATACCTAGATTCTACAATCGACCAATCACTGACCCGTCTGAACCACGTAACATTGGACGGTGCATACGGAATCCCTGTCGATATTGACGGTCAAGGGTCCATCAAGTACGGAGCATTGGTCTTTGACGGTGCAAGTTTGAATGTAAATAATCCAACATTCAAGGATATCAACACCACAAACGTGTTGGCAATCAACGGTGCATCACCTACCTTGGACGGAGGAACTTTTGAGGTCGGAATCGACGAGGAAGGTTACCACGGTGCTGCGATTCAGGCATACGGGGCAGGAGCAGGGCTTGTGGTTATGCAAGTTTTGAACTCTGCTTTCACTGGGGAGGAGACCGACTGTGGTGCCCAAGGTGGAGGTCGCTCAGCGATTTATCTCGAGAATTCTTTCGTGAAGATGGATACTATTTCAGTCACGCAGAATTCTTACGGTGCGTTTTTACGTTCAAGCAGTGGGTATCTAACAAACTCCACAGTTACTACAAAGTGTAATGCTATTGATACAAACTCGCATTTGTCTGCTAATGGCCAAAATTACACATTCGTAATTTCAGACAATGTAATCACTCCTACTGATGGGGCAGGAATTACTGCCTACGATGGGGCAATTGTTCTTGCAGAAAGGAACACAATTTCAGGTTCCGCAGAAGGTTCCGGATTTGGTATCCGCTCTTCATTCGTGACAGCGAATGGCAACACAATCGGTCCAATCGGTGGATGGAACGGTTTGTGGGTTTATGGTGAATCTGATGTAAGTGCGGAAAACAACACGATTCTTAACACTGCAAAAGAACCGGTTCTGATTGGAGAATACCATCACAAAGACCAGGGGTGGAACGTTCCATCCCCTAGCAAAGCACGTCTATACTTTGCAAATAACATAATTTCTAACAATACTGGGACATGTAATTCTGTTGAGATGTATGGCGGTGACTTCCCTTGTCCCGCATTCCACGTTTACATGGCCTCTGCTACATTTATGGACAACACTGTAACAAATAACGTAGGAGATGGATTCAGAATCAAGGGCGGGATTGTAAACGCTCAAAACAACGACATAGAGGTAGGCGGTTTCGCTGCTAATGTATCGTTGTATGATGACAACTACGGAAACAAATACGGTTCAATCGCTTACTTCTCTGGTAACTCTTACACCAATGCATCACAGATTTACAACGTCACAGAATCCCGTGTTGCTGTACAGAGCGAATTCATGCCAGACCCTGGTGGCAATGCAATGTATCCTGTAATGCTAACTTGGGATGATAGAGAATGCCCATGGGACTCTTCAGTGTGCTTACAAGTTCCACTTACTGGTGTATGGCCTCCTAAGTTCATGCCTCTTGCTATGGAACTAAATCAGAATGCTACAACATTCACTTATTCTGATGTGCAAAACTTCGATAGGTCGAAGATCCACATCCAAAATCAAAACACCCCATGGGGTGTCCAAGTCGAGCAAGGAGAACTCGTAAGGTATCAAGTCAAAGCAGATAATTCACAAGTTTCCGACGCTCTTGTAACAATCAAGGATGCAAATGGAAAGCCATTGTACAACATGACTACCGATCCTTACGGTTACACTCCGTGGGTTACACTTCCATCAAACTTCCACATCGATAGAAACTGGAACCACCAAGCAACTGACCAAAATGAAGACTCCTGTAGTGACGGTATCGACAATGATGGTGACACACTAGCTGATAACCAAGATCCGGACTGTCAATCCGGAAACCGTGAATTGCCAACATATTCTGTTGAAGCAAAGAAGTTTAGCAAGGGAACTTCTACACATGATTTTACATTAACTGGTATGGTTGATGAAGTCATCAATCTGGTTAACATTGCACCTTCAGTAGATGTCGACCAAAATGACGGTACCTCATTCGCAAGAACCATTTCTTTGACCGGATCTGCGCACGATGGCCAATCTGGTCCGTACTTCAATGATTATGATTCATGGCTGAAGCAATTCGGTGACATCACGAGAGTTGAAATCCAACCTCACGGAAGCCAAGATTGGTATCTAGCAACAGATACTTCTGGCGCTAACGGAGAAGTTACCATGACTAACTGGCCATTCAAGACATGGAGTTTCGAATGGGATATGGCAAACCACTTCGAAGAAGATGTTACATTCAGAGTTAGGTCCTACGATGGACTAGAAGAGTCGATTGTAAGTACTCGAGTATTCAAACTTAATATCAATCCTCCAACAATTAACCTTGATACCCCGCTGGATGGATCTACTCATGATGGTCAGGAAGTTCTCTTTACAGGAACTGCCTCTGATGACTATCAGGGTGTCCAAGGAAGCGATATCAGAGACATCTGGTTCAGCGTTCAAGGACCTAACAATTACTCGGCAAACTACCCTGCGAATGCAGGTGGGGCCGCTGCTTGGGCAGACACATGGAACTTCTCTTCTCTACCAAGTGGTGACTACACATTCACAGTGTGGGCAAGTGATTCAAACTATTGCCATGAAGTTATGGACGTGTGTGACCCAGAAGTTATCACCATCACAATCGATAATGATAACCGTATTCCAATTGTCCAAGTCAGCGAACCACTTCCAATGGAGAGTGTAAGAGCATCAGATGATACAGTAATCAGTGGAGTAGCAAGAGATAATGACGGACAAGTTACACGTGTCGAGATTACAATCATTGACCTCGCCAGTGGAATCGAGTTAAACAACGGTCCAAATCCAATCACCTCGTTCCAGCCTAACGGTGCATGGTACACATACTGGGACACAAGCAATCTGATCCACGACCAGCAATATGAAGTTCAAGTTAGGGCTTACGATGGCGTAGACTACTCATTGATGGAAACGGTACGTATCGTAATCGATAACCCCGCAGATGCAGACAATGTCAAGCCAACATTCAATCCAACTGGTTGGGTTGATACTATCACAATCTTCTGTGACGAGAAATCCAGTGCTTTCGATAAGTGTGGAGTTGGGGCAGAAATCAATCTACTAGACTTCTTCAATGATTCTGATGGTGTAGGTCCACAATCTAGCCACATGGTATTCGATATCTACGATGATCCATCGTCTGCTTTGGATGATGATTATGCATACCATATCAGAATCACCCCTGAGGGTAAAGCGATTTACAATCCGATGGATTCGATGTACCAAACATCGAGTGAAATTTCTGAGTGGTCCATGCAGGGTGTAATGTTTGAAGCAAGAGATGCCTTTGATTCTGTGGAATACTCATATCAGGTTAATTTCATTGTCCGTGGTGTCGAGTTTACTGCTGAGAGAACGGATGAAGGTGCAGTGAAGTTTGGGGACTCAGCTGAGTTCGTGGGCACAGGATTACCAAATTCTATCGTCACAGCAAGACTTGTGAAGGGTGACATCAAACTGAATGACACCGTTGTTGGAGAAGACGGCCTGTGGCAGATGGACATTAGTTCCTCGGCTCTTGATAGAGATGGTAGTTTCGAGATATACTTTGAACAAGACGGTCAATTCATTGGAAAAGACGATGGTAACTCAATCATCCTAAAGAAAGGAGAATCCGTAACCGAGGGTGTTTCATCTTGGGTTTGGATTGTCATTGCGGTGGTAGTCATAGCAATACTACTTGCAGTTGGTGCATTCTTCTTCCTAGAGTTTGAGGAAGAGTTTGAAGATGATGAAGAAGCCCTGGCTGAGATGCAAAAAGAGGAAGACCCGTATGCATGGGCAAAAGCAAGGGCTGCAGAACAAGCAGCGGCTTCTGCAGGTGAACTAACACCTGCTCCAGCACCTGTACCTGCTGCTCAACCTCAACACCCTGGATGGATTTGGGACGCTCAATCCAACCAGTGGGTTGCAGATCCGAACTACAGGCCTCCTCAGCAGTGATTTCCAGGACGGAAATACACAACACTCTAAGAGGACTAGGAGAATGATTAGCCATGGCGACAAGACCAAAGCCGGGTGTTCAGGAGAGAATTCTACTACATCTCTCCGATTTTTCTGATTTCATGAATTCAGTTGAAGTGCCATTTGCTCTATCACAAATGGGGATTGCAAATGCAGTTGCGATTGCTCGCTCCAACGTGCCTAGGGCCATTGCTGGATTGAAGGATCAAGGACTTCTAATTGAGAGACAAGCTCACGTCCAAGGTGTTAGCAGAAAACGGAAAGCCTACTTTTTGACAGAATCTGGGATGAAGTTGGCTGACGAGACATGGAAGAACCTTAGAGAATTCCAACTTAGAGCGATCCTTCCGGGTGGGAACACAATTGCATCTACACTTGGAGAAATCCAAGATAAGTTGCCATTTACTATGAGGCCTGTCGATGTCATAAGATATCTAGATGACAATGGAGTCTTGGACGTTAGGTCACTTTCTGCTGATCTTGTCGAAAGAGATCTCTCGAAGCATGTTGAGAAACAACTCGTCACTAGTCTTGGTGACCTGCCAAGACTGAGGCATTTCTATGGTCGTTCTACCGAATTAGAAAACATGGTCAACCTTCTTGAAGCTAGGTCAACGACTTTGATGGTACCCGGGATAGCAGGTATAGGGAAAACTTCAATGGCAGCAAAAGTGATTGAATCATTCATGCATCGAAGGAACTTGATGTATCATAGATGCCAGGATTGGGAGGGAAGTCGTGCATTCTTGGAGAGCATTGCTGACTGGTTGTCAAATATTGGAGATTCAATGTTAGCTGATTACATCTCTGCTACTCCAGTTCCAAAGTCTGCTGATGCAGCAAAAATAATCGTTGATTCTCTTGCTAATTCACCCGCTCTAATCGTTATCGATGATTACCACAAAGTAAGTGATAAGACTCTACATCAAACAATTCAAGCATTATCAAGGAGTCTTGTGGAGTGTGAAGGTGATGTCGGATTAGTAATATTTTCACGCTCCTTCAAAGAGGTCGTTCCCCTCAAAGACGCTGATGGTAGAATCGTTTCATTGGTTCTCCCCCTAGAAGGATTAGACCAAGAATCAACTAGATCCCTTCTCTCTGCCTTTGAGGACTTAGACCAAGAAAAATTACTTTACATACACTCCTTAAGTCGTGGCCACCCTCTTGTATTGGAATTGATCAACCGTGGAGCATCAGCAGGTGCGTTCCACGAATCTCTTGAAAATTATGTCAATATCGAAATTTTCTCTAAACTTTCAGGTGAGCAGAAGCGTTTACTTGGAGCCCTATCGATATTCCGTGAACCTATCGAATTAGCGGCTCTAACTGAACAAGGTCTGAATACTGACGAACTAGATTCACTAGTCGAATCCGGTCTAGCACGCAATGCTGATTCAGGCACTTACGATGTTCACGACCTAATCAGAGAATTCCTTCTACAAAGTCTGGACAAACAGTCAAAAGAAGATCTTCACAACAAAGCAGTTGCTTGGTACACCAAACAAACCAATTCAAGCCAAATTGCTCTTGAGTTAATCTACCACCTAATTTCTTCTTCAAGGCATGAAGATGCTACAAAATTGGTGGTAGAGAAAGGTAGAGACTTGATTAAAGAAGGACACATTGAGTTGTTGGGGTTGCTGGAGTCTATCGATACAAAATCCGTAGGTGCAGATAGCGCATGTAGGGTTGATAGACTCAGGGGAGAGGTACTGGCCCTTCTCGGTCGCTTCGATGAAGCAGAAGAAGCATTCAATCAAGCAAAACCACCAGCCGAGGCAGCTGGTTTAGACGACGTTATCGCAGACATTGTTTCGAATCTAGCAGACATCGCTCTGAAGAGGGGTGATTCAGAGGGAAGCCTTGGTATGCATAGAAAGGCTCTAGAATTATTCATCTCCATGGGAGATGCAATAGGTGCGGCTCGCTCCTACAACAACATGGGCTATATTCTTAGAAGAAACGGCGACAAAGCAAAGGCACTGGAGGCTTATGGTGAAGTCGAGAGTATTCTATCTAGTAATGATTCTACCGAATTGATTCCTGCTCAGATTGTACTGGCAAGAGCGTTACTTGATTTGGGTGAGAGTGATAGAGCAAGAGACCACGCTCTGTCTTCCTATGAGAGGTCTGAATCAAGTGATGACGCAATATTGCATGCTAGAGCAAGAGCTGTACTTGGAAGATATTACGCAAAGACTGGAGATTCAGATTTGGCTTTACATCATTACACGGATGCTCTATCAACGATGGGAGAAGCAGGCGACCCGCTTGCATTGGTGGAAGTGTCAATTTTGTTGGGTGAGGTTCTCCAAGACAGCGGTAGAATCGAAGAAGCCTTGGAAAGATATCGAGAAGCATTAGTTCTCTCTGAAGCGAACGATTTGCGAATGCAAATCGGTGAACTATTGGCAAGATTAGGCGGAGTTGCCCCCGATAGACAACGAAGGATGGAATATCTACAGAGAGCACTATCGGTCTTTAGAGAATTAGGTGCTCAGACAAGGATGCGGGAAGTACAGATGATGGTACATACCGCAGTAATGGGCAGATGATCAGAAATCTGGTCGAGTTGTTGATAGATAGGTCACACCTTCGTGGTAGACAACCCAAACCTCTGCAGTTCCTGAAAGATTGATTCTTCCATCATATGTGCCATATCCTGTTCCTGATATTGAAACCTCTCTATCCAGTTCATTTTCACTATGGTCAAGTGATAGTCCTGTGTCATCCAATGTGAGAACAAATTCCGTTTCGTCCGCTTCGGTTAATCTCCATGTCACAACTTCTGCGTAACTCACAGTGGAGTCTTCTCTGCTTGCCAAATCGGCCCTTTCAACTGCAGCAGCAATATCTGCCATGTTGACATCAACAGCTGTTGTATTCCAGTTCTCCCTAGTTGACGTTTCTAAGCCAAATGCCCAGACGCTAAACATTGAGAGGAACAAAACTCCAAGCATGAATGTGAAAATGTACCCAAGTTCAGTACTTGCTCCTGACTCGTCCTCGACCAATCTACTCGTCATGACCCCGCCTCCGAAATTTCAACATTCAGGCTACTTATTTGCAGATTGAACTGTATTGGCTGACCTGCTGTATGCCATACCGCTTCGCTAGGTCCGACTGTAGGGACAGGGACCCAGCCAACATAGTCATTCAATAATTCAATTCTACCAGGGTTAACTATCCAGTCTTCGGATGTCTCTAAGCTCGTACTTGCCCAAGAAGCAACCGCGTCTCCGTACGGACCCACCCATCCTCTCCTGACATCAAAGGCTGTAGTTGAGGCTAAACTTTCTCTCATCGAAAGTTCAATGTCAAGATTCATTATACCGCTGCCAGTAACTGATGTTTTAGTAGGATGCATAGATGGTATTGTTGCGCTAAACCTTGGTCCGGGACCTTGCCTGTCTGTTGGCCCAACTAGTATAGTCGGGTCTAACTCGGGATGATTTGTAACGACTGCACCGGCAGACCATGCAACCTCAAGGCCAGTTATCGATGTATCAAATTCGTAAGTTAGTCTAGATATGTGAAATGCCCATGCTGTGGCTAGGTTGGCGTGGGTTGCATCTCCTTCTGTCCCAATCAAAGTTATCTCAATACTTGCCGGGTGATCTCCGTCCCTCCAAGCAGTGATGATTTGCCCCTCTGGTATACCATTCATTGATTTCCATGGTAAAGTAGTTGAAATCCATCCTGATGCAGTTTGGTCTATTGCAATACAACGCATGGCTCCATCATCCTCTAGGGCAAGAACTCCTGAATTCCCATCTTTTGCTAATTTTGATTGATAGTCATCATATTCAGAGGAGTAGTTGATAATCGTCTGTGAATCATCTTCAAGGAATTCTAGACCAGTGATTTGACCTGTATCGGTTGCTGGTAAGTATGTCATTCCTTTGTCATTCAGTTTCCACTGAACAAAAATATTCTCACTACTTTCTAAGATTGCAGCGCTATCGATATTCGATGGAGGCCACTCAACTTCGATGGTTTGGTTTGCAGGTACGGATATACCTCCATTTTTCCATGTAACCGTTGCAGCATTTTGATTAGGATTAGTGAATGACAGGTTTCCTGATTGAGAGGGCGATATGAAATGCTTAGAGAGATAATTTCCCTCTTCTCCCAACAGAGATGTTTTGCCAGCATCGCCATGGTTAATTATCAGATGAGCGTCTACGTCAGTAACTATCTCCACTAAACTAATCTCTGATACATTGAATGTTTTTGTCCATGAATTGGCTATTCTAACAGCATTGGTTTGGGGTACTGCTTCTTGCCCAGAATCCGTGAGAGTATGCCACTGAACGAGGATATCATCGTTTGCGAAGACTTCGATTGTAGTTTCTCCGGATGGTAGAGGAATTGCCCAATGTTGCCCCTTACCATTAGCGGGATTTGCCTTAGAAGGTGGCATTAGTGCAACTCCGGAATCTCCTTTTATCTGCAAGCCAACCAAATCATGACTTGATTTGATTTGGTTGTTTGAATCTAAACTCATGACCTCTCCTATCGAAAGGGAGTGCTCTATCCCAGCGTGTTGAATTTGTACAGGGCCAAGCGGTATTGTCAAACCGTGTTTGGGCGTTACAAGTACAGTATCGGTTTGATTACTCGGGGAGAAAATAAATGGTCTATCCGGGCCTAGTCGCATGTCTTCATAGCAAATGGCTTGTACATTACTTTCAGCATGCCTCACGTCGATGTTTCTATCTAAGTCTAAAGCCCCTTGGATTCTGAAAGTGTCACCTTCATACCAAGATGCAGAATACCACATTCCTCCTCTGAATCTATCCCATCTTAGTTCTCCATCAACCGGAATAAGTTCAACTTCACTTGAGTCGCCGGGTAATCCGGATTCAGATAGTAATGTGACTTCGTGTGCCATTATCTGCATTTGTGCTTGCATATCATTTCTCTTAAGAGAACCCTCTAATTCTTGTATAATTGGCATCAGTGAAAGTAACATAATTCCAATAATTGAGATTACTCCTCCAAAGAGCAAAACTGTGGCAACAGCAGCGCTTACCGCTTCCTCGTCTCTACGGAGGTTATTACGAATCATTTGCTAACCTCCACCAATTGCAATTCGATTTCTAAATCGATAACAGAATTGCCGTGATCTATTGTTAGACCATCGATTCCGCTTGCCCTTAACCACGGACTAATTCCTCTATGCTGGTCCAGGGTGTTAGATGCTCTGTGGAGGTTGTAATCGGTTAACCATCCTTCAGTCATCTGTGGGGCTACTGTTGGCCCCAATGATGATTCAAATGTAAATCTGAAGTTCCATGCATCACCACTAAAGAGGGTAATTGGACCTTCTGAGCGAATATCAAAGACTGCGTTTCTGCCGTCAGGAATAGCACCGGCAGTATCTACGTCTCTAAGAGACAAACTAGCTCTCATTGTGCCGTCGAATAACTCTTCTATATTCATGTCAGGGAATGAAGTAATACTCCAGGTTTCATCAGAGAATTTGTCGTAACGAGCATCGTTCAATAGCCCAATTGAATGCTCACCTGTCTGAACTTTGGTCTTAACCATTAGTCCTGAAATTGGTATCTTTGCATGCTTGTGAATCTCGTTTTCTCCATCGAATACTGTTACAATGTATATGTCTGATATACTCAAATTGTGGGTTAACATAACTTCTTCGTAAGTTTCATTGAATGATATTTCTACTTCCCCGCCTTCAGTCCAAATTATAGCACGGTCAGCTGTTTCATTTTCCGACATTATACTGAATGTTGTTTGATTGATGTAATCGACTGTGACAATTTCTCCCGCAGTCAAATCTGCTGAAACAGTCCACACTTCTGCGCTAATGATAGGAGAAATTGAGCTCATGGTCAGGGGAATTGTAGTTCTAAGTCCAGTGTCAGCACTTGCTCCTGCGACGACATCAATCCTCCCATCTAGCCTTTCAGCAATCCCATTTGCGTTTGACCAGGCGGTGTTATCTTGGAAATCGTTAACATATGGGGTTAGGAATACGAATACTCCTCCCATCATTGTGATTACCATCGCAAGTAGCATCACAACACCGATGACTTCACTGACTGCGAGGTCACTATCGGACTTGGGTTGTGACCTCATTGTACGAGAGAGAGCGAACCACCCTCTTAGGGTTTCACCAAAAACAAGCCCTTGCAGGGCTTATCCTCGGAGTGTTAATCCCCGCCGAGCAACTTGCTCACTTTCAGTTTGTCCGATGTGGTGTGAGAATTCAGGACCATCTTGCAGAGAAATCTGAATGTCTCCTTCGAACATTTCGTCGATGTGGTACAGGACGGTAGATTCAGCAATGTGTGGCGCGTTGTTCTTTTCTGAGAGGTGTGTTAGAACAAGAGATCTGGTGTTTTTGTCAACTACCTGTGAGAGAAATTGTCCTGTTTGGTCGTTGGAGAGGTGGCCCCCCCTTCCAGAGATGCGGTCTTTTAGTCGTCTAGGATAAGGACCGTTCCACAACCTGTTGTGGTCATAGTTCGCTTCTATTGAGATATGTTGGCATCCTGCAACATGAGTTACCAATTCATCAGTCCATGATCCTAAATCTGTGATTACAGCACCCCTCTCTCCTCTGTGGCTTGCAATGAATGCGACATTGTCTGCGCCACTATGAGGTACTGGGACAGGTAAAAGTGCTAAGTCATCTGCGAAATTTAGTGCTTCTAGACTCTCAAAAAGTTGAACACCTTTCAAGTCTAGATTCAGTGCGGTCGCTGTTCTGTCATTGCAAAAGATGGGTATATTCCATCTCCTTTGTGCGATTGATGCGCCTCCTCCATGGTCGCCATGATGGTGGGTTAGAACGATCGCATCAATTTCTGTTGGCTTGATTTCCATTCTCGCAAGTCTAGTTTCGAGTTGTTTGCCGGAGAAACCTTGGTCAATCAGTACTTTTGCGTCACCACTCTCTACTAGAGTCGCATTACCGCGACTACCAGTTCCAAGGTGGGTGAATGTGAGGGACATCTCGAACTAAGGGACGGCAACGCGTTGGGCCCTTGAACTCACCCCTTGAATTTCTTATTTTGTGTTGATTTGCTCAATCGTTTTAGATTACCAAAGGTAATCTGAGTATGAACATTGCTCCATCACTCTATTAAGGCTGATTCAGTAGTAACAATCTGTATGGGTGCTGCCGCGCCCATAGGTGATGACAATGCGACGCTCTCAATCAACGCTTCTCATGACTGTTCTTGTGGTACTAGGATTGTTCTTCGTTTCACAATTACCCGCTATCTCCAACGTGGGTACAACCAATCCTAATCTTACGGAGGGTGAAAGGCCTCCGGCTACAGATTCAGATGGAGACAATATTCCAGATGTGCATGAGAATCTGTTTAGCGAGTGGATAAATTTCTCCTCACCTGATGACAGAGCTGTAGCAATGAAAGGTTTGGATAAAGACGATGCTTCCGACGCTTACATTGACATCGACCTTGATGGCCTTAATGCTACGGAGGAATATTGTTGGCCTTACCCAGCAGAATGTGTTGACCCCGGATTTACTAGAGGCCTTACAGGGGTCATCAACGAGTCTGGTGAACGTTGGTATCTCGACCCTAGGGTTGCAGATACCGACGGAGACGGAATGCCAGATGGCTATGAGGTTCACATGTGCGAAAAACTCGGCGGGTTTGATACCGAAGAACAGAGATACGTCTGTGAAATGTTTGACCCATTGAACGCTAGTGATGCTGATTTAGATCCTGATGACGATGGATTCGACGTAAACCGTGATGGATTCATGAGTGTAAATGAGTTGCTCACCTCTCCTGAGGAATACCTCTATGGCGCACCGACAAATTGGACAAATGAACTGGATGGTCTTAGATGCCATGCACCAAATCCAGAGTCATCGCTATTGAGTGAATGGCCGTTTATTACAGAGAACAGCAACTCCACTAAGCTCACTAACATTCTAGATGCTTGTGCAAGAAATGGAACCGATGGCGTTATCGATGAATATGTTTGGTTGGGTACCAACCCAATTGAAGATGACAGTGACAGATTCAACTACGATGGTGTAAAGCACCGTCGTTTATTCCCATCTAGCGGAGATGGGATCACAGACGGTTGGGAAATTCACTTTGGTCTTGACCCTCTAAATCGTTCTAACGCATTGATCGACTTAGATAACGATGGTTGGGATGCTAACAGAGATGGAATTATCAGTCTTGATTTACAACGCTCGACAGAAGCATTAGCCCTCGGTGAACAATTATCCACTCTTGAAGAATACTTCGTACATTTAGACGATGGAAACATGGTGAAATCAGGAATGAGGTCAGCAGATCTAAGTGCTACTGAGGGTACTTACACAGAATACCTTCTATCCCAAGAAGCGGATGAAGATGAAGTCTCTGTAATGCACCACGACATAAGAGGATTCCATGATGACGGTGAAAGATTGTGGGTTGGTACTAAGTTAGGAATTTCGATTATAGACTTCGAAAACGATGTTTCAACCGATTATGAATTACCTCAAGGACACGACCTTCATGACATGATTGTCTTGGATAATCATGTAGTCATGGTAACTGAGGCTGGAGTTTGGATTTCAGAATACAGTGAGGGTGAAATCGAGCCAATCACTCAATGGGAATTTTACTCCGGAAGATACACAGCTGGTGCTAAGTTAATTGCAGATGGCGGAGATGATTATGTCCTAGCGCTTGGTTATTCTGGATTCGGGTCTGTATTCCAGATTAACGAGGTTTCTGTGTCCCAACTAAGTGTTGGAACCGGTATCACAAACGCATTGAACACCGGGAATGCTACAGCGACCTCTATTGTACATGTAGATGCGACAGGTGGTTCTCTGACTCTATTCGTAGGAACTGATGTAGGATTGCTGACCGTTGAAACAACAACTGCTAGAGATGCAGCAACACCTAACTGGAGATTCTACTTCTCACCGGAACCAACTCTGATAGCAACGGATATTGACGAACTAAGAACCATAGGTGCTGAAGTTAATAAAAATCCAGCACATGTAAACGCTCTACTCGGTGACGGCCCAGAAGGTGGTCAAGAACAAGTCGTATGGATTGGAACACCTTCAGGAC
>Ga0213865_10000443_pt1 | contig 28449 bp, 32 predicted proteins | sample PICome_6_FD_160100 | JGI IMG/M metagenome (GOLD analysis project Ga0213865, IMG submission 160100) | Coastal seawater microbial communities near Pivers Island, North Carolina, United States - PICO282 | ecosystem: Environmental > Aquatic > Marine > Coastal | place: USA: North Carolina...
ATTCAGATGATAAACATATTAATTTTGAAAGACATAAAGACAGATTAACAATTCACATGGATTGGTCAGAAGAAGTTGTTGTAGGTGATAAGCTTGTAGTAGAATGTTATAGGATCATTGATCCCGACACATACACACAAGTGTATAACGATTATTATTTGAAAAAATATTGTACAGCATTAATTAAAAAGCAATGGGGTTTAAACTTATTGAAGTTTGAAGGTATGCAAATGCCAGGTGGTGTAACATTTAATGGAAGACAATTATATGATGATGCCATCGCAGATTTAGAAAGATTAGAAGAAGAAGCAAGACTCAATTGGGAAGCGCCAGTTGATTTTTATACAGGATAATATATGCCAAGAAATGTATATTTCAGTCAGGCGGTAAAGTCAGAGCAAAATCTATATGAAGATTTAATTATAGAATCTTTAAAGATATATGGACAGGATGTCTATTATATACCTCGTACTTTAGTAAACCGTGATAATATTTTAGGTGAAGACCCGGCTTCGAGTTTTGATGATGCCTATTTGATTGAAATGTATTTTGAAAATGTTGAAGGGTTTGAAGGTCAAGGAGATTTATATTCTAAGTTTGGATTAGAGATACGAGATGAAGCTACATTCGTGGTATCACGTAAAATGTGGAATCAATCTATTGGAAGATTTGATACAAGAACAGACCCTAGACCACAAGAAGGTGATTTAATATTCCTACCTATGACAAACTCATTCTTTGAGATTTCATATGTTGAAGATGATTCACCATTCTTCCAGTTATCAAACTTACCTACATATAAAATGCAATGTAGATTATTTGAATATAATGATGAAGATTTTGAAACTGGACTGGATATTATTGATAATAAAATATCACAAAGTAGTTTCCAAGTTGTGGTTGATGTATCAGTCACAGGTGGCAATCATCCAGAAGTAGGAGAAGTATTAAGGCAAACACAAGTAGATGCTGTGGGAGATACTCCAGCAATCGTAGTATTTGGAGAAGTTGCTTCAAGAGATAAAGTTTCAGATACAGTAGGTAAACTCTACTTACAAAACATAGGTGTCACTGGTTCCAATGATGCTCGAGACTTTATTGTATCAGCTACACGACCTTTAGTTGGAGATGACTCAGGATATAGTGTGAATATTACAAAGATATATGGATTGGCTGATGAATCTGGAGAAGCATTTATAACTGATGGTGGTGCAGAGAATATTGCCTTTGAAGCTTTTGAGTCAGGATTTATGGACTTCAGTGAAAGTAATCCATTTGGAGAACCCTAATGTTTGGAGATCATTTTTATCACGCTACAATGAGAAAGTCCGTTGCGGTCTTTGGTACTTTATTTAATAATATTCGAGTAATCAGAAAAGCATCAGGTGGAGGTGTACTTAATCAAGTTAAAGTACCATTAGCCTATGGGCCTAAACAAAAGTTCTTAGCACGTTTAGATCAGGAAACTGGTATTGATGCTCCATTAGCAATTAAACTACCAAGAATGGCATTTGAAATTACAAGTTTATCATTAGATAATACTTCTAAATTAACTCGCAGAAATGCAATATCAGAAACACATGGTAGTGATGTAACAAAAAAGAAAACAATAAAACATTATACATCATATGATATAGGTATGTCTCTATACGCAATGGTCAAAAACCAAGACGATGGTTTACAAATAGTAGAACAAATACTACCATACTTTCAACCAGAATACTCAGTATCTATTAAACCAGTAGATGGATTTGATCATAAACAAGATGTTCAGATTATATTAGGTGCTGTTAATATCGATGATCAATATGAAGGTGACTTTACCGAAAGAAGAGTTTTAATATATCAACTCGATTTTATAATGAAAATGAAATTTTATGGTCCAACTCAAGATGTTAATATTATACGTGAAGTCAATTTAGATTTCCATGATACAGTTAATACAACTCAAACATTTGAACAAATGGATTTTACAGTGGGTGCAACAGATGATGCTGATGACTATACTGTAACAAAAACAATTACTGAAGGCGAATAATGGATAAAGATAAGATGATGAAAAACTTAGAGAAGAATGTTCCGACAACTTTGAAGGACAGACCGATTAAGCTTGATAAAGATGTGAAAGATGATTATGATTTTTCAAGAAGAACCTATAAAGATTTAATCACAATCGGTACTAGGTCCTTAGATGTTTTAGCTGAACTTGCGCGCGAGAGCGAGCACCCACGGGCATTCGAAGTTTTATCAAAAACTATAAAAGATATTGGTGATACTACTGAGAAACTGATGAAATTACAGAAAGATAAGGTAGATATAACCAAAGATGAAAGGGAAGAGGCTAAGAAAATAACTAATAATAATGTGTTTGTTGGTAGTACTACTGATTTACAAAGGATGTTATTAGATAAGGACAAAGTAATCGATGCAGAAGCTCAAGAATAGCGAATTTGGATATTTAGGCAATCCCTCTGTAAAGAGAGACGGCGTTGAATCTTCGTTTACTAAGGAAGAAATAATTGAATACCATAAGTGTATGGAAGACCCTTGTTACTTTGCACGAAAATATATTAAAGTAATATCCCTTGATGAAGGTTTAGTACCTTTTGATTTATATCCATATCAGGAAAAGATGTTTAATCATTTTAATGAAAATAGATTTAATATCGTATTAGCATGTAGACAAAGTGGTAAATCAATATCATCAGTAGTATTTCTATTATGGTATGCATGTTTTCATCCAGAAAAAACAATTGCTATATTGGCAAATAAGGGTGCAGTTGCAAGAGAGATGTTGGCTCGTATTACATTAGCTCTTGAGAACTTACCATTCTTTTTACAACCTGGATGTAAAGCATTAAATAAAGGTTCAATAGAATTTAGTAATAATTCAAAGATTATTGCAGCTGCCACATCGGGTAGTTCTATTAGGGGTTTATCTATTAACTTACTATTCCTTGATGAGTTTGCCTTTGTAGAAAACGATGCTCAATTCTATACATCTACTTATCCAGTAGTTTCAGCCGGTAAAGATACAAAGGTTATAGTAACATCAACAGCAAATGGTATTGGTAATGTATATCACAAATTGTGGGAAGGCGCATTACAAAGCACTAATGAATTTAAACCATTCCGAGTTGATTGGTGGGATGTACCTGGAAGAGATGAAGAATGGAAAAGACAAACTATAGCAAATACATCTGAATTACAATTCGACCAAGAATTTGGTAATACATTTCATGGTAAAGGTAATACATTAATATCAGCTGATGTTTTATTAGGTCAAAAAAGTATTGATCCTTTATATTATAAAGAAAATATTAATGTTTATAAAGAACCAATTGAAAATCATGAATATGTGATGACAGTTGATGTATCTAAGGGAAGAGCACAAGACTATAGTACTTTTTCTTTATTTGATGTTACACAAACACCTTTTGAGCAGGTATTAACTTTTAGAGACAATAATATATCTCCTATGCTTATGCCTGATTTAATATACAAATATGCAAAAACATATAATGATGCATATGTTATTGTAGAAAGTAATGACCAAGGTGGTGTAGTTTGTAATGGATTATATTATGATTTAGAATATGAAAATATGTTTGTAGAATCTACAGTGAAAGCTAATGCTTTAGGGGCGACAATGACCCGAAGAGTAAAGCGTATTGGTTGTTCTACTGTAAAGGATTTAATTGAACAAAAGAAATTAAATATATATGATTCACAAACAATTATTGAAATGAGTACTTTTGTTTCAAGAGGAAATTCATGGCAAGCATTACCACCTAATCATGATGATTTAATGATGAACCTTGTTTTATTTTCATGGTTCACAACAACTGACATATTCCAATCATTAACTAATATTGATATGAAGAATATGTTATATAAAGAAAGATTAAAAGCAATACAAGACGACATGTTACCCTTTGGATTTATTGAAGGTAGAGAATCTGAAACAGATAAATATACTAAGGATAACGACGGAAATATATGGTTTGAAACAGAATGGAAAAATTCACAGAATATTTAACAGAAGATGTAACTCCAGCTAAGGATTTGCATGTAGTAATTATGGGCCTCGGAGATGAGGAGGGCACCTTTGCGGAATTGATGCAGAAGGTTTGCGATAAAAGAAAAATTAAAAATACACTCATTGATATTGATGAAGCTTATATGGTTTCAAGTGATGTTGAAATAGGTTCAGTTAAGATTCGTAATTATGATAGTAAGGACAACGAAATAGACTTAACTGTTCAAAATACTATTATATTTGTCAGAGCTGGTGCTCTAAAATCATTAACATCTCAAGCTCTAATATCCACATTGCAGAACATTGGTTTCTTTTTAATAAACGATTTAGAAACAATGCTACTATGTGATAATAAAATGACATCTACTCTTGCACTTGAAAGAAATAATATATCAGTACCAAGAACTGCTATAGTTAATAATGTTAAATCTATTGAGGAAGCACATAAAAGAATAGGTGGTAAGTTTCCTGTAATTATTAAAACATTAAGAGGAACACAAGGTATTGGTGTATCAAAGGTAAATGATATGAGTTCATTAATATCAGTAGCTCAATCCCTTTGGAAATTTAAAGCTGACTTATTGATACAAGAATACTTTAAACTCGAATCAGATATTCGAACACTTGTTATTAATAATAAAATAGTAGGTTCAGCTGAAAGAAGAAAAAAAGAAGACAATAAAGAATTTAGAAACAATGTCCATTTAGGTGCAGAAACATTACCATATCAATTATCAGATGAAGAAAAAGAACTGGTAATTAATGCCGCAAGGTGTACTGGAGCTTCCTATGTTGGTGTTGACCATTGTAAAGTAGGCGATAAGTTTTATATACTCGAAGTCAATGGAAGCCCAGGTATACGATCGCACTTCTTAGGATATGATTTAGAAACTGGAAAGAAAACTAAAAAGATTTCAGATTTTGAAGTATTAGATCAAATACTATTATGGTTTAGTGATGATCATAATAGAAGACCACTAATGAGACAAGAAGTTGGATATATTGAAAGTATACAACTTGATGGTATGGAAAAGAATCTTATAAGAGCAAAATTTGATACTGGTAATTCAGCATCAGCAACTATGCTACATGTTGATAAAATGGATATCGATGGAGATACAGTAACTTGGAAAAAGAATGGTCTTACATTTACAAGTGATATAATTGATATATCTGAACCAAGAAGAGGTGGACAACCATTTGATAAAAGACCAGTAATAGAGCATGGAATCACATTCAATAATAAAAAATATATAATGGAGATTGGATTAACTGAAAAGGATACAGCATCCGAAATGTTAGTTAATCGTAAAGACATGACCAAATTCAGAGTAAGTGTACATCCTAATAGATTGTTTATGGTAAGTGACTATGCGGCTAGGGATGATGATTATACAATAGATTGAGCTCTTAAAGGGAGTAAAATTATAAATAATACTAGTGAATATAACCGTATTATGTATAACATATTAACTAACTCAAATAAAAGAGGATAAAGCGATGGCATTTCAAGTATCACCCGGCGTAAGTATCAAAGAGATCGACGCCACAAATGTTGTACCTGTGACATCTTCATCAGTAGGTGGATTTGCAGGTGCATTTAATTGGGGTCCGGCGGAACAGGCTGTTTTAGTAAGTAGTGAAAACGAACTTGCTGAAAAGTTTGGTACACCAGACGAATCCAATTATAATCACTTTTTAGTCGCTGCTTCATTTTTAAAGTATGGCAATGCGTTACAAGTCGTTAGGGCGTCCGGAACAGGACAAGTTAATGCTGGTGTAACTGCTGGTTTACTTATTAAAAATGATTCTGATTATTTGACAAAATCTTCAGCTCAATTAGCTGCTGCAGGAGAATTTATTGCTAGACACCCAGGTGCTTTAGGAAATTCTCTTAAAGTATCAATTGTAAGTAATGCTACATCTTTTGGTGCTGCTTCTGCTGCTATTCAAGCTGAATTAAATGGAGCTCCTGGAACTAGTGCTTATGCTGCAAAGTATGGGTCAACTGGTGATGAGCTACATATTATTGTCGAAGATCAAGACGGACTAATTAGTGGTACCAAAGGAACAATATTGGAAGTATTCCAATATTTATCACAAGCATCAGATGCTAAAAAAGAAGATGGTACTTCAATATATTATAAAGATGTGATTAATAATCAATCTGAATATGTATATTGGGGAGAGCATAATAGTAACTTAACCAATGCGGGTTCAGCCGCAACTGGTGATGTAACTTATGCTACTGTTGACACAGTAATAGAATTAGTACTAGCTAATGGTGCTGATATTACTACTATATCTACAGGAAATCTTCAAACTGCATTCGATGTATTAAAAGATAAACAAACTATAGACATTAGTCTATTATTTGGAGCACCAGATGCTGATGGTTCAAAACTAATGGCTGAATATTTAATAGATATTGCAGCTGATAGAAAAGACTGTTTAGCATTTGTTTCACCACCTATTGCAGATTCAGTAAGTGGCGGAGCATCTACTGTTGCAACATATGCAGCTGGAATTAAGTCAAGCTCTTATGGAGTACTTGATTCAAGTGCAGTATATGTATATGACAAATACAGCGATGTTTATAGATACATAGGAGCAGCAGGTCATATTGCTGGTCTATGTGCTCAAACAGATAACACTGCAGATGCATGGTTCTCACCAGCTGGTCAGAATAGAGGTGTATTAAAAGGTATAGTTAAACTAGCATATAACCCACAACAAGCTGAAAGGGATTCATTATATAAAGCTAGAGTTAACCCACTGGTTTCATTCCCAGGACAAGGTACAATCTTGTTTGGAGATAAAACATTATTAAATAGACCAAGTGCATTTGATAGAATTAACGTAAGAAGATTATTCTTAGCATTAGAAAAATCAATAAGTGCTGCAGCTGAAGCTCAACTATTTGAATTCAATGATGAATTCACAAGAGCTCAGTTTAAGAACTTAGTTGAACCATTCTTAAGAGACGTTAAAGGAAGAAGAGGTCTCACCGACTTTAGAGTTGTGTGTGATGAAACAAATAACACTGGTCAAGTGATTGATAGTAATAAGTTTGTAGCTGACATTTTTGTTAAGCCTGCAAGAGCTATTAACTTCATTCAATTGAACTTTGTTGCTACAAGGTCCGGTGCAGAATTCACCGAGATCGCAGGTTAAGGGGGTAAATCATGGCAATACTAGGCATAGACGATTTTAAATCAAAATTGGTAGCTGGCGGAGCTAGAGGTAACCTCTTTAAGGTAACACTTAACTTCCCAGGATACGCTCAAGGAGACGTAGAACTAACATCATTCATGTGTAAAGGTGCTCAGATGCCTGCTTCAATTATTGGATTAATTGAAGTACCATTTAGAGGTAGAAAACTCAAAATGGCAGGTGACAGAGAATTTGAACCATGGACCGTAACTGTTATTAATGATGCAGCTATGGAAGTTAGAAATGGCTTAGAAAGATGGAGTAATGGTATTAATGCTCATAACGCTAATGACGGACTTGTAAATCCAGTTGACTATATGGCAGACGCTGTAGTAGAACAACTTGATAAAGGTGGAAACGTAACTAAAAGATATGATTTTAGAGGCATTTTCCCAAGTAATATAGCGGCTATCGATGTTTCATATGATAATGAAAATCAGATAGAAGAGTTTACTGTAGAATTCCAAGTACAATATTGGGAATCTAATACAACTTCTTAAGGTATATAAATAATAATAGAGGAGGGGCAGTAGTCCCTCCAATATTATAGGATAAAACATGGCAGAATTTTTTGGATTTGAAATAAAGAGAAAATCGAAGGAAGCACCTTTAAGACCTTCGTTTGTTCCTAAGACTGAAGAAGACGGTGCCGGTGTAATAAAAGCCGGTGGACATTTTGGTGCATATATCGACATGGATGGCGACAAAGCCAAAACAGAAGTCGATTTAATATACAAATATAGAGATATCGCAACTCAACCAGAGTGTGATGCAGCAGTTGAAGATATTATAAATGAAGCTATTGTTGGTGATCATGATGAATCACCAGTAGATATTGTACTTGATCAACTTGAGGTAAGTGATAAGATTAAGGAAAGTATTAAGCATGAATTTGGATATCTTTTATCATTATTAAACTTTAATCAATACTCACATGACATTTTTAGAAAGTGGTATGTTGATGGTAGATTACCATATCACATTATTATCGATGGAGATAATACAAAGGGTGGTATTAAAGAATTAAGATATATTGACCCAACTTGTTTACGTAAAGTAAAAGAAGTTGAAGAAAAAGATGACCCTAAAACAGGGGCAAAGATTGTAACAAAAGTAGATGAATACTTTTTATATCAGGATAATAAATTAGGGAAATATAACCAAGGTGTTAAAATATACCCTGATGCAATAGCATATTGTACTTCTGGTGTAATGGATTCTCAAAAGAAAAGAATCTTATCGTATTTACAAAAGGCTGTTAAACCAGTCAACCAATTAAGAATGATGGAAGATTCTCTTGTTATTTACAGAATATCAAGAGCTCCAGAAAGAAGAATCTTTTATATTGATGTAGGTAACTTACCAAAAGGTAAGGCAGAAGAATACCTTAGAGGTATTATGAATCAGTATCGAAACAAGCTTGTTTATGATGCTACTACAGGTGATATTAAAGATACTAAAAAACATATGTCAATGTTGGAAGACTTTTTCCTACCAAGAAGAGAAGGTGGAAGAGGTACTGAAATATCAACATTACCAGGTGGTGAAAACCTTGGACAGATTGATGATATTATATATTTCCAAAAGAAACTATATAAGTCATTAAATGTTCCAGTAAATAGATTAGAGCAAGAAGCTCAGTTTAGTTTAGGTAGAACTACTGAAATAACAAGAGACGAAGTTAAGTTTAAGAAATTTATTGATAGACTAAGAAAGAGATTCTCTGACTTGTTTATGCAATTACTTAAAACACAACTTTTATTAAAAGGTATTATTACTAAAGAAGATTGGAAAGACTTTAAAGAAAAGATAGTATTTGACTTTATTGAAGATAACTATTTTTCTGAGTTAAAACAATCTGAAATGATAAGAGAAAGATTTGAGTTACTTGGTTCAATGCAAGATTATATAGGTAAGTTTATTTCAATAGAATGGGCTACTAAAAATATCTTAAAAATGGACGAAGATGATATTAAAGAAATGGAAAATCAAATCGATCAAGAAAGAAAAGCTGGTAAATATCCAGCAGAAGATGAATTTTAGTGCATTTAAACACTAAAAAATTATAAATAATAGTGGAGATATAAATTATGTCAGTAGAAAATTTAGTTAACCATTTAAAAAATGGTGATAACATTAAAGCTAATAAAGAGTTCGAAGGTCTTATGGGAGAGAAAATATCTGATGCCCTAGATGCTCGAAAAATAGATTTAGCATCTACTTTGATTCAAAGAAACAAAGAAGAACAGGAATAAAATGAAGCTTATTACTGAACACATAGATCAAGAATTAGATATCATATGTGAAGCCAAAAAGAATGGTGAAAAAGATTATTTCATCGAAGGCGTCTTTATGCAATCTAATCAAAAGAATAGGAATGGTCGTGTATACGAAAAGAAAACACTTGAAAAAGCTGTTGAAAAGTATGTGACCGAACAAGTTAAAACGGGTAGAGCTGTTGGGGAATTAAATCATCCAGAGGGTCCAACAGTAAACCTAGATAAAGTTTCGCACAAAATCAATTCGCTGCATTGGCAGGGTAATGATGTTGTAGGAAAAGCATCAATACTTAAAACCCCAATGGGTAAAATCGTCGAAGGTTTGCTCGAAGGTGGTGTTAAGCTTGGTGTGTCAAGTCGTGGTATGGGAAGTCTTGTAGCAAAGAATGGTGTCCAATATGTGGGGTCTGACTTTATGTTAGCCACTGTTGATATCGTTCAAGACCCATCTGCTCCATCTGCATTTGTAAATGGAGTTATGGAGGGTGTTGAATGGGTATGGGATAATGGAATCATTAAGCCGCAAGATATTGAATTAATTGAGACTGAAATAAAAAGTACTTCGAGTCAAAACCTCCCTGAGGTTGAAATTCGAGCATTTAAAAATTTCCTCTCTAAACTAAACTCTCAAAGATAATTAGGAGAATAATTATGTCAGAAGACGCTATTAAAAATGAACTAGCAGAAGACATAGCTACAGAAGAGGTAGTACTTTCAGAAGAGGAGAGTTCAGAAGAAGAGAACGTTGAAGTCAACGAGGAAACTGAAGAACTTGAAGAAGGTAAACATGGTGATGAGGAAGAGGAAGAAGAAGAGGAAGAGAAAGAATCTGTAAAAGAGGAAACTCCAGCCGTAACTATTCCTAAGACTAAAGCCGGTGTTATTCAAGCCGCTGTAGATATGCTTAAGAAAGCTAGAAAAGAAGACGCGCAAAAACTATATGCTAAAATGGCTAAAGTTGATGAAACTTCTGAGGAAGAATCAATCGCATCAGTTGATGCTGCTTTAAAGAAAGTTAAAAAGGCTGTAGAGCCAAAAGCTAAAGCTAAAGTAGAATCAGTTGATTTTGATGAAGATTTAGATGCATTAGTAAAAGAAGAAGCAACCCTTTCTGAAGAATTCAGAGGAAAGGCTGGAGCAATTTTTGAAGCTGTGCTTACATCTAAACTATCACAAGAAGTTGAAAGACTAGAAAGTGAATATGCGCAAAACCTTGAAGAAGAAGTATCTGACTTACAATCTTCACTCGTAGAAAAGGTAGATTCATACCTTAACTATGTAGTTGAAAATTGGATGAAAGAAAACGAATTAGCAATTCAAAACGGTTTAAGAACCGAAATTGCTGAAGAGTTTATGACTTCACTACAAGGTGTGTTCAAAGAACACTACATCGAAGTACCTGAAGGTAAGGTTGACTTAGTTGATGAACTCAACGAATCAGTCACTGAACTAGAAGAAACTTTAAATAAAACCACAGAAGATAATATCGAACTACACAATAAAGTTCAAGTTTTAGAAAGAGCTGAAGTTGTAAGAGATTTATCAGAAGGGCTTGCTGAAACTGAAGCAGAGAAATTAGCATCTTTAGTTGAAGATATCGAATTCGATAACAAAGAAACTTTCGAAATGAAAGTGAAAACTGTTAAAGAATCATACTTCAAACAAGAAGTTACTGAATCTGTTGATGAAGTGGATAGTCTATTAGGAGAAGGAACAGTCGATGTAGACGTTTCAGATTCTATGTCTAGATACACACAAGCTATAACAAAATTTACTAAATAAATTATAAGGGGAAACAGAAATGTTTAATGCAGACGCAAAACTTATGGAAAAATGGGGACCAGTTATAGAACACGAAAGTGCTCCAGTAATTGAAAACCAATACAAGAAAGCTGTTACAGCTAGATTGTTAGAAAACCAGGAAGTTGCTCTAAAAGAAGAAAGATATCAGGCTCAAGGTAATTACATCTCTGAAGCTGCAGCATCTAACAGTGTTGCTGGCGGTGGAGTAGATAACTTTGACCCAGTTCTTATTTCTTTAGTTAGAAGAGCAATGCCTAACTTAATTGCTTATGATATCGCTGGCGTTCAGCCAATGAGTGGTCCTACAGGACTTATCTTTGCAATGAAATCAAGATATGGTACTCAAGCAGGTGCTGAAGCTTTATTTGATGAAGCTGATACAACCTTCTCAGGTACAGGTACACATGATGCAGGCGGACCAACAGGTCTAGAAGGTATCACTGATGCTACCGGTTCAAACTCAGATTTATCTGATGAGACAAATACTCACGCATTTGGTACAGGTCTTTCAACAGCAGCTGTTGAAGCATACGGTACTAGTGGCGGAACAGCTTTCAATGAGATGTCATTCTCAATTGACAAGACAACTGTTACAGCTCAATCAAGAGCTTTAAAAGCTGAGTATACAATGGAACTTGCACAAGACCTTAAAGCTATCCACGGATTGGACGCTGAAGGTGAACTTGCTAATATTCTTTCTTCTGAAATCCTAGCGGAAATCAATAGAGAGCTTATTAGAACAATCCTAAATAAAGCTAAATTAGGTGCACAACAATCAAATGTTACTTTAAAAGGTGCATTTAGTGTTGACACTGATTCAGACGGCAGATGGATGGTTGAGAAGTTCAAAGGTCTTATCATGCAGATCGAAAGAGAAGCTAACATTATTGCTAAAGAAACAAGAAGAGGCAAAGGTAACTTTGTAATCGTTTCTTCAGACGTAGCTTCAGCTCTAGCAGCAGCTGGTCTATTAGACTATACTCCTGCTTTAAGTGCAAACTTAAATGTTGATGACACAGGTAATACATTTGCTGGTGTTCTTAACGGTAGAGTAAAAGTATATGTAGATCCGTATGCAGTATCCGACTATGCTTGCGTAGGTTATAGAGGAACAAACCCGTATGACGCTGGTATGTTCTACTGCCCATACGTTCCATTAACAATGGTTAAAGCAGTTGGTGAGCAAGATTTCCAACCAAGAATAGGCTTCAAAACTAGATACGGAATGGTTGCTAACCCATTCGTAGCTGGTGCAGGTACTGGTACAGACAGACAAAACCAATACTTTAGACTATTCAGAGTTGATGCAATCATGGAATCAGCATAAGCTTAGATTAGAATCTAATCATTTAAGGGGACTCTTCGGAGTCCCTTTTTTTGTTGTATAAATACTATTACTTAACAGCACAAGTTTATAAATAGATATATGAGCAATTTAACAACAAACAAAAACTTTCTAACACCAGTTGGATTTCAATTTAAAATTAATAGTACAAGGTATGCTAACCTAGAATATTTCTGTATTGGCGCATCATTACCAACTGTAGGATTAACACAAATAGATGTTGGACATAGAGGTGTTAACTTAGCAGTAACTGGCGATAGGTTAAGTTTTGAGGATTTAACCTTAAGAGTAAATGTAACTGAGGATATGGAAAACTATATTGAAACATTTAATTGGTTACATAATATAGCTCAAAAGGGTAATAGCGAAGATTTTAAAGAAGACGCTACTTTGCTTATACTTAGCTCTCATAATAATGTAAATAAACAAATTCGATTTAAGGGTGTATTCCCTACATCATTGGGTGGTATAGAATTTAATACACAAGGTGATACAGAATTTGCACAGGTTGATATAACCTTTGCATATACATACTTTGAAATCGAATAAACTATTTACTTTTTCATAAAACTGTGGTATAATATATAATATGAATAATTTGCAAGAAATACTGAAAATGTGGAAAGAAGACTCAGTCATAGATGACATGAATTTGGATGAGGCTTCAAGACAATCCGCAAAATTACATTCCAAATATCTCGAATTACTTTCTGTAAATCGTTTAAAGCTTAAAAAACTCGAACTTGAATTTAAGGTGCTACTTAGGGACAAATGGTTACATCTTAATGGCAAGATGAGTAAAGAAGATATTGACGAAAAAGGGTGGGACTATGATCCGCTTAAAGGACTTACAGTACTTAAAGGAGATATGGATTATTATTATGATTCAGATCCTGCCATTCAGGAACACCAAGCTAAGATGCAATATCTAGAAGAACTTTGTTCAACATTAAAAGAAATACTTGAAAATGTTAAGTGGAGACATCAGAACATTAAGAACATGATTGAATGGAGAAAATTCACTAGCGGAATCTAATGGACAATATTGTTATACAAAAGAAGAATGAAGTCTTCTTAAATGTACAGTGTGAACCTTCCATTGAAAAGGAATTATCAGAACACTTTTGTTTCTTTGTACCTGGTTATAAATTCATGCCTGCATACCGTAATCGTATGTGGGATGGAAAAATAAGGTTATTTGACCAAAGAAAGAAAACATTATACTGTGGATTACATAAATACCTTGAAGAGTTTTGCTCTGTGCGTGGTTATAACCTAGAAGTGGTAGAATCACCAAAATATAGTACCTTAGATCAACAACTTAAAATTGACCTCGAAGCCTTTTTGAAGGATATAAGCCTTTCGGTGAACGGGCAAGGTATTATCCCTAGAGACTACCAACTCGATGCACTCTCGCTGTCACTATCAAATGAAAAATCTTTATTATTGTCACCAACCGCCTCTGGCAAAAGCTTGATCATATATTTAGCCATAAGATATTTTTTAGAATACTTTGATCAGAATATATTAATTATTGTACCTACTACTTCATTGGTAGAACAAATGTATTCAGACTTTGCTGACTATTCAAGTACAGATCAATGGAGCGTTGAGGATAATTGTCATAGGATATATTCAGGTAAAGAAAAGTTTGGATTAAAACAAAGAGTATTAATTAGTACATGGCAATCAATATATAAGTTACCTGGTCAATGGTTCTTAGATTTTGGTATGGTAATAGGTGATGAAGCACATAACTTTAAAGCAAAATCATTAACATCTATTATGGAAAAATGTACTGAGGCAAAATACCGTATAGGAACTACTGGAACTCTTGATGGTTCACAAACACATCAGCTTGTATTGGAAGGTTTATTTGGTCCAGTATATCAGGTTACGACGACGAAAAAATTAATAGACAATCAGGACTTATCACAATTAAATATCAAAATATGTTTACTTAAATATAGTGATGAGATATGTAAAATAGTATCAGCACTAAAATACCAAGATGAACTTGATTTTATAGTCAAGTATGAAGAACGTAATCAGTTTATATGTAATTTGGCAAATGAAACATGTAAGAATGGTAATACCTTAATACTATTTCAATATGTAGAAAAACATGGTAAACCATTGCACTCTATGTTACAAGAAAAGATAAATAATAATAGGAAGCTTTTTTATGTATCAGGAGAAACAGATGTCGACACGAGGGAACAAATCCGTGAGATTACCGAGACCCAAAAAGATGCAATTATCGTTGCTAGTATGGGCACTTTTTCTACAGGCATTAATATTAAGCGTTTACATAACATCATCTTTGCTTCACCTAGTAAGTCGCAAATTAGGGTTCTCCAATCGATCGGACGAGGATTGAGAAAGAGTAATGATGGTATAGATACTGTTGTATATGATATAGCAGATGATTTACATTGGAAATCTAAAAAGAATTATACATTACAACATGCGGCAGAAAGAATAAAAATTTACAGTAAAGAAAAGTTTAACTATAAGTTGTTTGATTATAACTTATAAATAATAATATGCAGGAAAGTATAAAAGCACTCAATATAAGACACTTTAAACTCGTTAATGGAGATGAGATCGTTGCACTAGTATCAGTGAAAAACAATGACAATTGGATTCTCGAAAGACCGGTTACAGTATCATCTAATATTTTGGGCAGTTATCAATTTTCCCCGTGGTTTCCATTTTCTGATGCTAAGTTATTTAAAGTATTGAAAAGCCATGTAGTACAACATGTCTCTATAAATGACCTTGCTAAGGAAAGCTATGTGAAACTTGCATTATCAATGAAAAGTCATGTTCCAGAGAAACACCGTACAGAACAGGAAATACTTGAAGAATATGAACAAAGATTGATTGAAAAGTATGCTGATGAGGTTGAGCCTGAATCTGATGTACCAGAAACGATACATTAATTCTTTATATTCTACCCTCCCCGGTATACTATATTATTATACCACACATTTGAGTAAATGTAAATAGCTAAATTGAAAATAATTAAAAAAAATTAACTGTTTACTTTTCAGCAAAACTATGGTATAATATAATCTATTATGGAGGAATTGTAATGGCAGCGAAAGCTAAAAATAAAGCACATTATGTAAATAACAAGGAGTTCTCCCAGGCAGTTTACGATTATGCAGTAAATGTCCAGGAAGCTCGATCAAAAGAACAAGACATTCCAAAGGTAACTGATTATATCGCAAGATGTTTTATCAAAATTGCCGAGGGACTGTCGCACAGACCGAACTTCGTGAGGTATACTTATCGTGAAGAAATGGTAATGGATGCAGTGGAAAACTGTTTAAGGGCTATAGGTAATTATAATATCGAAACAGCAACAAGAACTGGTAAGCCAAATGCATTCTCATACTTTACTCAAATTTGTTACTTTGCTTTTATCAGAAGAATTACTAAAGAGAAAAGACAACAAGATATCAAGTTTAAGTTTATTGAAAAGATGGGTATTGAAGACTTTACACAAATGGGTATGGACGAATCCGGAGCTCAAGAAACTATGGCTTATGTAGATACTTTAAGACAAAGAATTAGTCAAGTCAGAACTAAGGATGAAGCTATCAAGGTATTTAAAAAAGAAGAAAAGCAAAGAGAAAAACTTGAGTTATTTATGCAATGAAAAAATTAAGTACTAAACAAAAACAAAGGGCTGAAACAAGAAGAAGAAAATTGTTTGCCAAAGAAATTAAACGTAAACCACATAGAGTTATGTTAAAAGCTCGTGATCAAAAAATTGCTATGCAATATCGTAAAGCTCTTAGAAAAGCAAGGTTAGGATTATGAAGGTAGCTATATTAAATGATACACACTGCGGTGTAAGAAATTCATCTGATATATTTTTAGAATACCAAGGTAGATTTTATAGTGAAATATTTTTTCCATATTGTCAAGAACATGGTATTAAGAATGTATTACATTTAGGTGATTATTATGAGCATCGTAAGTTTGTAAACTTTAAAGCATTAAATACTAATCGTAAGCATTTCCTAGAACCTTTAAAAGAATATGGTATGACTATGGATATTATTCCTGGTAACCATGATGTATATTATAAGAATACAAATGAATTATGTTCATTAAAAGAGCTATTAGGTTACTTTACTTCAAATGTAAATATATGTATGAAGCCAACTGTATTAGATTATGATGGTCTTAAAGTTGCAGTCATCCCTTGGATTAATAATGCTAACTATAAAGATTATATTGATTTTGCAATGAAATGTGATGCTCCAATTCTTGGTGCTCACCTTGAATTAAAAGGATTTGATATGATGGCAGGTATACCTAATCCACATGGAATGAATGCAGATATCTTTTCAAGATTTGAATCAGTATTAAGTGGTCACTTCCACACTAAATCACACCAAGGCAATGTGCATTATTTAGGATGTCAAATGGAATTTACCTGGGCTGATGTAGATGACCCTAAGTATTTTCATGTACTTGATACTGAGACAAGAGAACTTGAAGCGATAAGGAATCCTATTACGATATTTAAGAAAGTAATATATGATGACACTAAAATTGATTATGACAAAGTAGATATGAAACAATTCGAAAAGAAATTCATTAAACTCATTGTTATAAATAAAAATGACTTGTATATGTTCGATAAGTTTATTGATAGATTACAAAGCATAGATACATATGAACTCAAAATAGCAGAGTCCTTTGAAGAGTATCTTGGAGACAGCGTAGAAGACGAGAAGGTTTCCCTAGAAGATACTACGGAGCTACTTGATTCGTATGTTGAAGCTGTTGATACAGATTTAGACAAAGAACATTTAAAAATTGAATTGAGAAAGCTTTACACAGAAGCACAAAACTTAGAAGTAGTATGATACATTTTAAATCTTGCGAATGGCAGAATTTTCTGTCAACTGGAACAGATCCAATTAAAATCTTATTAGACCGTTCACCTACTACATTGATCGTAGGTCAGAATGGTGCAGGTAAATCAACTTTACTTGATGCATTATCATTTGGTTTATTTGGTAAAGCACATAGGGATATTAATAAATCTCAACTTATAAACTCTATAAATGGTAAGGGCACTCTTGTTACAATTGAATTTGACATTGGTGGTTCATCATTTAAAGTTGTAAGAGGTATAAAACCCAATAAGTTTGAAATATGGCAAAATGGTAATATGATTAATCAAGCATCAAATGCTCGTGACTATCAGAAAGTACTAGAACAAAACATTTTGAAATTAAATCATAAATCATTTCACCAGATAGTTGTTCTTGGAAGTAGTTCCTTCATACCATTTATGCAACTACCCGCGTGGTCACGTAGGCAAGTCATTGAAGATCTTTTAGACATTAATATATTCTCTAAAATGAATATGTTACTCAAAGAAAGAAATGCCAAAATACGTGAAGAGATATCAGATATTAGTCATCAGATTGATATTACCAAAACTAAAATTGAATCACAAAACAAATACATTAAGAGTTTACAATCGCTAAATAAAGATCAGATTGTAAATAAGCAAAAGTCAATGGATGTACATAAAGGTGAAATCAAAAAGTTATTTGAAGAAAGCAAAGAGATGTCTACTAACTTAACTGCTTCAATATCTTCAGAAGAAAAGTCATCCCAGGAACTCTTAAAGAAAATATCTGAAATGAATTCGTATGACATGCAGTTTAATAATAAGATACATGACATGGTTGAAGAAAGTAGATTCTATGAAGAGAATGATAACTGTCCAACATGTGATCAGGAAATTACTAAAGAATTAAAAACCGAAAAGATTAAATCTGTTAAAGATAAGGCTAAGGAAATACAAACTGCTAAATCTGAATTACAACAAAAGATTACTGAAGTAAAAGTAAACCAACAAGAGGTTGCACAAAATCTTAATAAGTTAAGACAAAAGCAACAAAAGATTAATTCAAATAATGATTCAATAGCTTTATTACAAAAGGAGATTGATAAGATACAAAAAGAAATCAATACTCTTCAAGGTCAAACTGGTGATGTGAAAAAGGCCAAGACAGAGCTTAATGAATTCAGAAAGAAAAACGAACAACATATTGAGAAGAAACTTGAGTATGTAGAGGAAAGAACTTATAATGAGGTTATAGGGGAAATGCTTAAAGATACTGGTATTAAGACGAAAGTTATCAAACAATACTTACCTGTGATGAATCGTCTTATCAACCAGTATCTGCAAGTGTTGGATTTCTTTGTATCGTTCCATCTTGATGAAAACTTTAATGAGACTATAAGGTCAAGACACAGAGATAGTTTTAATTATGCATCTTTTTCTGAGGGTGAGAAACAAAGAATTGACCTATCGTTATTATTCACTTGGAGACAAATCGCTAAAATGAAAAATAGTGCAGCAACAAATCTCCTCGTATTGGATGAAACATTTGACTCAAGTCTTGATGTTGATGGTGTCGATAATCTTATGAAGATACTTGATACATTGGACGAAGGAAGTAATACATTTATTATATCACATAAAGGTGATGTGCTTGAGAATAAATTCAGAAGTAAGATCGAATTCTTTAAGGATAAGAACTTTTCTAAAATCAGATAGTGGGGCTGTAGCTCAGTTGGGAGAGCATCTGCTTTGCACGCAGAGGGTCGGGGGTTCGAATCCCTTCAGCTCCACCACTACATATAAAAAATATATATAAAAAAAGTATACTTTTTTTCAGTTTAGCTATATACTTTTACACAAGACTGTGGTATAATAGTATACATAAAGGAGTGAAAAAATGAATAAAGGTATTCTACCAAAATTACTAGCAAAGGAAAACATTACCATTCAACATGGTAACTACAATACTGCTTGGTTCGATATTAAAAATAGAGTCCTAGGTCTTCCTAATTGGAAAGACATGGGTAAAGATGTATATGATTTATTAATAGGACATGAAGTAGGGCATGCTCTTGAAACACCGTTTGAAGGTTGGCATGATAGTCCTGAACAATTGGAAGGTTGTCCTAGATCATATATTAATGTAATCGAAGATGCTAGAATCGAAAGAAAAGTAAAATCAAGATATCCAGGTCTTGTGTATTCATTTAGTAAAGGTTATAAAAAGCTTTTTGATGATGAGTTCTTTGGTGATCTATCAGATATTGATTGGGACCAAACTAAACTTATTGATAAAATTAATCTTAAAGCAAAAATTGGTAGCTTAATTGATGTACCATTTACTGCTGATGAACAAGTCTATATGGATAGAGCTATGGCTACTGAAACATTTGAAGAAGTAGTTCAACTATGTAGAGATGTATTGGCTTATACAAAGGAAAATCAAGAAGACCTTTTAAAACCACCAGCTCCTTCACAAAACGACAACGAAGAAGATAATAATAACGAAGACCCTACACAGAATATGGGTCATGATGATATGGAGAGTAGCGATGAAGAATCTGAAGATAGAGAACAAGAGGCTAAGACTAATGGTACTACAGAAGAAAGCGAAACAAAGGCAGATAGTACTGAACAAGATCAAATTGGCCATGGCGGAGACGAAGATGTTTCAATCACCGATGAAAATTTTAGAAGGAATGAAGAAACATTAGTTGATCAACCAAACGAAGGCAATAAAGTCATGATTTGTAATGAACCAAATGCAGACATTCGTAAAAGAACTGTTATATCTTATAAGCAATTAGCTAGGGATAGAAAAGAAAGAATTGAAAAGCCAGGTAGAGATTACTATGATGAGTATTGGAATCAAGAAAAAAGAGATGAAGTTGACTTTCATTATAATGACTATATTAAAGAAGTCAAAAGAAATGTTAACTATGCTGTAAAAGAATTTGAAATGAGAAAAGCTGCTTACAGATATACGAGAGCAACTACTGCAAAAACAGGTTCAATTGATGTTAATAAATTATGGTCATATAAAACGAATGATGATATCTTTAATAGAATTACAAGATTAGCTGATGCTAAAAATCATGGTATGTTTATGTTAGTAGACTTTTCAGGTTCAATGTCACATACAATGCATAAAGTTATTGACCAACTTATTCACACAGTAGTATTTTGTAAAGCAGTAAATATTCCATTTGATGTCTATGGATTTACTACAACTAATTATGGATCAAGAGTTCATTTTGACCAAGAAATATCAGATGAACACCTTTCATTAGTACAACAAATTTCAAGTGAATTAAAGAAAAAAGATTATGAAGAAGCTCTTAAGTTTTTATATACAAGAGTTTACATGGCTGAAACTTGGCATAATGCAAGTATACGTGATTATGGTTCTCCATACGAAGACTGGGGTTCAACACCTTTAAATACATCACTTGTTATATGTACTCGCTTAATGGAAAACTTTAAAAGAAAGCATAACATTGATAATATGAACTTAGTTGTCTTAACTGACGGTGATACTAATAGCATGAGAATACATAAATCAGAAGCAGTATCAGATGATAAAAGACAAGACATTGATCAATATTGGTGTAATGATTATAGATTACACCTTAATGGTAAAATTGTAAAGCTCACAAACCTTGGACAAACAGGTACTAAAGAATTACTTAATCATTTAAGAAAAGAATATGATATCACAACTATTGGTTTCTTCCTTGGTGATAACCATTGGGATGTTAGAAGAAAACTTGATGATGTAAGATATGACATTGACAGATGGGCTGATGATTATGATTGGAAAAGAAAATGTCAAAAAATGTTTACTAAACATAAAGTTGCAATGTTTGATAATGCTCTTGGTTATGATAACTTCTATGTAATTAAATCAAAGCAAATGACAACAGATGCAGATGAATTTGAAATTAATGATGATGCTTCAAAAGCTCAAATTACACAAGCTTTTAAGAAACACAGTAAGTCAAAGAAACTCAATAAATCTTTATTGACTAACTTTGGTAAGGCGGTAGCATTGTGAAAATAATGGCCACTTTTTTCACTCCGGCTATTTACAATGCTACCCAACTGTGGTATAATAGAACTATAAATTGATAAGGAGAAAAATTATATTATGAACGAGATGAAAATATCCACAAGAAAAATTGTCGAAGAATTGGCTAAAAGGTATCCAGACACCGAAACTTTTAGAAAGTCAACTATTGTTGATATCGCTAAAGAATTTGGTTATAGTGGAAAAGACTTTAGTCCATTACTTACGACTGACAATAGAGTCAAAATTGGTACATACGATTTAGCATCGGTGATTATACCAATAAGAGAAACAATAAGCAATACAGTAAGCACACCACAACCTGCTACTGCTATGGCTATGCAATCAATTGTAAATGATGAAAAGAACTTTGCAGTTAAAGATGAAACATTTGTACCTTGGGGTTCATTCTCAGATATAGTCAAAATTTTAAAGTCACAAATGTTCTATCCAACATATATTTCAGGTTTATCAGGTAATGGTAAAACATTTATGGTAGAACAAGCATGTGCTAAACTCAATAGAGAATTTATTAGAGTACAGATTAATCCAGAAACAGATGAAGATGATCTAATCGGTGGGTTCAGATTAATTAATGGAGAAACTGTATTCTCAAAAGGACCAGTTCTTAAAGCTATGGAAAATGGCGCAGTCTTATTACTTGATGAGATTGATAGAGCTACAAACAAAATTATGTGTCTTCAAGGTATCCTCGAAGGTAAGCCAGTTATTGTCAAAAAGACTGGTGAAACAGTACATCCTGCTCCAGGGTTTAATGTAATTGCTACTGCAAACACAAAAGGTAAAGGTTCAGAAGACGGTAGATTTACTGCGGCTTCAATTATTGACGAAGCTTTCCTTGAAAGATTTACAGTTGCTATTGACCAACAGTTTCCATCATTAGTAATCGAAAAGAAAATTGTTAATAAGCACATGGAAAAATTTGGTGCAAGTGATGAAGACTTTGCAGATAAGTTAGTTACTTGGGCAGATGTTATTAGAAAGACATTCTATGATGATGGAGTCGATGAAGTAATCTCTACAAGAAGATTATGCCACATCGTTCAAACATTCTCTATCTTCGATAATAGAATGAAAGCAATCGATATGTGTATCTCAAGGTTTGACCTCGATACAAAAGAAGCGTTCCTTGATCTCTACACTAAAGTAGATACAGGTGCAATCACTAATGAGGAGGAAGCAAATGTTGAGGTATAATTTTAAAAAACAAGCTATACAAGAAGGTCTTCCTTGGAATGAATGGTCTTACTATGAAAAAGAAATATATCGAAAAAAGGTAAGATTAGAAAATACTAGACAAGATGAAATTAAATTTTGCAAAGAATTATTAAATGACCCAAACTATCAAAGCGATAGGTTAAACCTTCAAGCAGAACTTGATATATTAGAAAATAAAATGAATATGTATGATGCACTCAATCATAGAATAAATGCTGCAATACAAAAGTATATGGAGGCAACAAATGTTTAATAAAAAGAATAAAATCAATTATAAGTTTAATGAAGGAGCTCTTATCCAGGAGCTCCAGAATTATATAGACGGTACCTATGATGGTCACTACTCTAAAAATAGATTTCAATCAACGGAGTTTATTTCAGACTGTGGACATGGTATAGGATTTGCCATTGGTAACATACTTAAGTATGCACAAAGATATGGTAAAAAAGGTACCCCAGGTGACCACAGAAAAGATTTGCAAAAGGTATTGCATTATGCTATCATTGCTCTTAACGAACACGATAAGGCAAATTAGCGGTGTACTTTACAACGAAACTGTGGTATAATATTATTATTAATGAGGAAATGAAATGAATTTATCAAATGATACATTGAATGTTCTAAAGAACTTTGCTTCGATTAATCCGAACATTGTTTTTCAACCAGGGCAAAAACTTAAAACTATATCTGAATCAAAAACCATTATGGCACAAGCAGATATTATTGAGGATATGCCAAAAGAATTCGGGATATATGATCTTAACGAATTCTTATCGGTATTCAATCTAATTGAAAACCCAAGCCTTGAGTTTGAAGACAAATCGTTATTAATATCGAATCAAGTTGGTGGATGTAAATTACCTAATAGACAGAAAATAAGATATTACTTTTCTGAAATAGATATTTTAACATCACCACAAAAGGACATACAAATGCCTAATGCAGAAGTTGGTATACCTCTATCTGAAGATATATTAAATCAGATAAGAAAAGCCGCTGCTGTCCTAGGGCATACAGAACTTTCTCTTAAAGGTGAGAATGGCGTGGTAAGTGCATCAGTAGTTAATACTCAAGATGCAACATCCAATGCTTATACAATAGAGTTAGAACAAGAAATTACTTGTAATAACGACTTCAACTTTATTGTAAGTATTCCTAATTTGAAATTGCTACCAGGCGATTACTTTGTAAGTATATCTTCAAAGCTAATCTCTAACTGGACTAATAGTAATTATCCAATAGAATATTTTATCGCTTTAGAGAAAAACTCAACTTTTAATGTATAAATATATTAGAAGTTATTCTCCATTTAATTATGGAGATAAGTATGGAGGTGCTCATGGGGAGGCCTCTGAATTTAGTCTAAACTTTGCAAAGGAGAAAAAAAATGACTGAAGAAAATGTAAACGTAGAAGCACCTCAACAAGAAGGTGTACAGCTAGGTCTTAACGACATCGCTACTATGGTTCAAATTATCGACTTGGTTTCAAGACGAGGTGGGTTTGAAGGACCAGAATTAGAAGCAGTTGGTGGACTTAGGTCAAGAATCGTTGCTTTCCTTCAAGCTGCGCAAGAAGCACAAGGACAAGAAAATGTCCAAGGTGATTTGCCAGTAGAAGGCGGTGATGATGACGTTGAACCAGAAGGTTCAGCTGACTAATTTGAGGGGGAGCAATTCCCCCTTTATTTTGAATAGGATTATATTATGCAACAAACAGAAAAACAAAAACTATTAAACGCTCTTAAGACAGGTATCGTAACTGTAACATTTGAAAAAGTAGGAACAGGTGAACTAAGGATTATGCCTTGTACGCTTTCACCTAATGTATTGAAAGAAAATGGTATCGATGTAAAAGTCGAAATGAATGCAGAATCTGACAACTTCGCATGCTGGGCTCTCGATAAGAAAGCTTGGAGAAGTTTCAGATTGGACACAGTTAAACAATGGGATACTAATTAATGAATGAGTTTTTATGGGTAGAAAAGTATAGACCACAAACGGTCGATGATTGTATTCTCTCTGCAGATTTACACAAAACATTTAGTGAAATCATTAAAGCAGGTGAAATACAAAACATGTTATTCACTGGCACCGCAGGTGTCGGTAAGACAACAATCGCTAAAGCATTAGCGAAAGAATTAGATTTAGATTATATAATAATAAACGGATCCGAAGAAGGAAATATTGATACACTTCGTAATAAGATAAAACAATTTGCATCAACTGTTTCGTTATCGGGTGGACACAAGTTGGTCATCTTAGATGAAGCTGATTATCTGAACCCACAGTCCACCCAACCTGCTTTACGTGGGTTTATCGAAGAGTTCAGCGAAAACTGTAGGTTCATTCTTACTTGTAATTTCAAGAATAGAATCATTGAACCTTTACACAGTCGATGCTCTGTCATTGAGTTTGCTTTACCAAGAGGAGAAAAAGATAGATTAGCCTCAGTCTTTATGGCTAGGTTAATGTATATCCTTGGTGAAGAAAAGATTGAATATGACAAACAAGTCTTAGTACAGTTTATCATTAAACACTTTCCGGATTTTAGAAGAATTATAAATGAGTTACAAAGATACGCAGTAGGTGGTGTAATTGACTCAGGCATTTTAGTTAATGTATCTGATGTTTCAATTGATTCACTTGTTAATCATCTTAAAATTAAAAACTTCAAAGGTATGCGTAAATGGGTAGTTGATAACATTGATATCGAACCAACTGCTATTTTTAGAAAGCTATATGATAATATGAATGAGTATGTGGACCCACAATCGATTCCACAATTGGTACTCATACTTGCTGATTATCAATATAAAGATAGCTTTGTTGCAGATCATGAACTCAACATGGTTGCATGTCTTACAGAAGTTATGGCGGGGGTGAACTTTAAATGAGTCCATTCGATTATGTAAATGCAATTAATTATAGTAAGAAAGATATTATGGTTGATGATCTATCAGAAAAAGAATACAATCCTTTTATAATCAATAAGGCATTATCATTCTTTCCTGATACGATACTGTTTGCAAATGAAATGAATAAGTATCATCACCTCGATAGCCGTCTTCAATTCGATTTTTTTATAAATATAATTAAGAAGAAACAAAGGTTCTCCAAATGGTTAAAACCGAGTGAGGTGGAGAATCTAGAACTCATTAAGAATTATTATGGTTATAGCAACGAAAAAGCTAAATCCGTTTTAACAGTACTTAGTAATGAACAAATTGATGAGTTAAAAACAAGGATGAACAAAGGTGGAAGAACAAAATCAAATTAACAACTGGACTTCAGCTGATATGCTTGAAGTTACACTTAACGAACCCGATGACTTTCTTAAGATAAGAGAAACATTAACTCGTATTGGAGTTGCATCGCGTAAAGACAACAAACTATACCAATCTTGTCATATATTACATAAACAAGGTAGGTACTTTATAGTACATTTTAAAGAATTATTTTTATTAGACGGAAAGCCATCCAATCTAATAGAAAACGATTTACAGCGTAGGAATACAATTGCTACTCTGTTAGCTGACTGGGGTTTAGTCTCTATAGTCAAACCTGAATCAGCAAAGGACTTAGCTCCATTGAGACAAATAAAGGTCATTCCTTTTAAAGAGAAATCTCAATGGGAATTATGTCCAAAATATAATATAGGAAATTCTCAAACTGAGAGTTAAACCTGTATAAATAAAATAGGAATGCCGAATGGTTCGGGTTCCACAACCTTGCTAATAATAGGAGGAAATTAAAATGGTAAGAAATACTTTGAACGTACCTCGTTCATTATTCGTTGGCTTTGATACTTTATTTGAAGACTTAGAAAGAATTCATACAAGTGCTAGAGCTGGAACAGATAACTACCCACCACATAACATTGTGAAAATCGATGAAGAGAAATTCTTAATCGAAATGGCTGTGGCAGGTTTCTCAATGGATGATATTGATATCGAACTGAAAGACGGTATCCTTAAAATCAAAGGAGCTGTTGAGAATGATGATAGAGAATATGCTTATAAAGGAATCTCATCTCGCAAATTCGAGAAAAGCTTCCGACTCTCTGAATTTGTCGTTATAGATGGTGCTGATCTTGTGGATGGAATACTCGTGGTGTATGCCAGAGTTGAACTCCCAGAAGAGAAGCGTCCTAGGAAGATCGAAATAGGGTCTGCTGGGGCATCAAAGAAAAAGCAATATTTGAAAGGCTAACATCAGCGAAAACCCAGTAGATAGTAATAAACTTTTTACTGGAGAAACAGAATGAAATACATCATTTCGAAATATGATGATATTGCAGAGGCCCTAGGTATGATGATTATTGGCGGTGTTATTATAGGTTTAGCACCACTCACAATCTACTTAGCCTGGGTAAGCTTCTAAAAATTGAAATCATGCGGGGGTAAGAAATTACCCCCAATCTTATGAATGAAAATAATGGTTTACATTATCACTAAACTATGGTATAATATATTATATGTCAAAATTCTACACTAATGTCTCACGTTACGGTAATATGATATTACTTCGTGGATATGATCATAACAAAAGAATTACAGAAAAGATTAAATACGGACCAAAGCTTTACGTAAGTACGAACCGTCCAACAAAGTGGAAATCTCTTGAAGGTGTCCCTGTTGCAGAGGTTCCATTTGAAACTATGCGTGAAGCAAATGAATGGGTCCAAAGAAACAAACAAGTTGCCGGGCTCCATATTTTCGGTAACACTCGATATATCTCAACTTTCATCAATGACCACTATCCTGGTCAACTCGAATTCGATAGGAACAAAATAAATGTGACTACTATTGATATCGAGGTTGCGTCGGATGATGGCTTCCCCGAGCCAGACAAAGCTGAGCATAAAGTGATATCAATCACTATGAAAAACAATATCGATAACACATATCATATATGGGGCCTTGGTGATTATGACATTGAAAAGTCATATATGAAAACTCATCGTGTTGTGTATAACAAATATGCAACTGAAGCCGATTTACTTATTAACTTTATTACTCACTGGTCACAACCATCGAATGTGCCTGATGTAGTAACAGGTTGGAATACAAGGTTCTTTGATGTACCTTATCTTGTCAATCGTATACATAAACTTCTTGGTGAAGCATATGTTAAAAGGTTGTCACCCTGGGGAATGATTGAACGTAGAGATATTACAACTATGGGTAGAACTCAAACATCATATGAATTGAAAGGTATTTCAAATCTGGATTACCTTGACTTATTCAAAAAGTTTGGTTACTCTTATGGTCCACAAGAATCATATAAACTTGATCATATCGCCCATGTTGTCCTAGGTGAAAAGAAACTATCATACGAAGAATATGGTAACCTTCATACTCTATACAAACACAATCATCAAAAGTTTATTGACTATAACATTAAGGATGTAGAGTTAGTTGATCGTATCGAAGATAAGATGGGACTCATTACTTTATGTATGACTATGGCATATAAAGGTGGTGTAAACTATAATGACACATTTGGCACTACTGCAATATGGGACACAATCATTTATCGTAAGCTACATGAAAATAATATTGTAATACCATTCATTGAA
>Ga0213865_10000445_pt1 | contig 28307 bp, 27 predicted proteins | sample PICome_6_FD_160100 | JGI IMG/M metagenome (GOLD analysis project Ga0213865, IMG submission 160100) | Coastal seawater microbial communities near Pivers Island, North Carolina, United States - PICO282 | ecosystem: Environmental > Aquatic > Marine > Coastal | place: USA: North Carolina...
GTTCGTGAGAAGTTGATTCTTGTTCGTGAGAAGTTGATTCTTGTTCGTGAGAAGTTGATTCTTGTTCGTGAGAAGTTGATTCTTGTTCGTGAGAAGTTGATTCTTGTTCGTGAGAAGTTGATTCTTGTTCGTGAGAAGTTGATTCTTGTTCGTGAGAAGTTGATTCTTGCGATGAAATTTCATTTGATGTATCAACTGAGCTAGATGTATCATAATTTTTACACATATCTAGTTTCGATATGTTAAAATATTCATTATTTGGTGTTAAATTAAGTTTATTTTCTTCCATTATATTGTTAATAAATATTATTTACTTTTTAAATATTTTATTAACAAATATCCTATCAAGATTACAATTAAGATTGCAATTAAGATTTCTTTCCAAAAATATGTATAATATATTTTAACTGCATTACTTGAAAAATCTTCACGAAAAATTTTGTTTGTTGAATTTAAATTATATTTTTGTACCACAAAATCTAAATTGGTATTACCAGGACCATGTAAGAAATTTACTTCTTGTAAATTGTGGTTAACAAACTTGTTGTTAATCAATTTTTTACTTGTTTTTTGTGTAAACAAAGAGTCTGGAAAAATGTTATAAAATACCTTTCTTTCAACATCTATTGCTATGTAATCACAAAAAAATTTGTTTTTGTAATTACAAAATTCATTTAATATAACCTGATCATCTGTTTTAGAACTATGTAGATTTGCTTTACTACTCAATTTCTGTAACATAATCAGCAAATACTTAGCATATCCCATATATAATCCAGAATTAATGTGTATTTTATCTTTGGTATCTAATTGACAAGATGGAAAAACTTTTGTATATAAATATTTATGTAACAGTGTTTTAGGTAATGGTTCACAACTTAGTAGTATCTGTTTATTGTAAGACCTAAACCTTTCTAATAATTTGTCTTTGTTTAAGAAAATAACATCATAAGCATCCATAAAAACTACTATCTCATCAGGATTTTGTTTTTTTAAAAATTCTATCATTTTTAAATATTTGAAACCAAATCCAGTCCATTTTTCATTTAAACCCAAAATTTCGAGTTTTAAGTCGTGTTTTATAAAGCTTTCTTGTAACACAGGTAAATATCCTTTAATTTCTGTAGCAACAGTTATAAATTTCATCGTTTGTTTTTATGTAGAATTTTTTAAATCTCTTAATTTTTATTTTTAAGAAGTATTAATGCCATTGCCGCATAGTTGTGTAAATCTAATAGTGTATCTTGTATTTTCTCATCATCAACTAAAGATATTTGGTTTTGGGTAATAGTGATAGATCTTTGTATTTTATCTTCTATTCTTACTAATACACCTATCAATCCATATTTTGCAAAGGCATCACCATAATCATTGTTTTTTTTAATGAATAATTCTAATCCTTTGTCTTGTATTTCTGAAAATTGAGAAATTCTATCTTGTTGTTCCATTTTAACTACCTAGTTAATCTTTTAAGTATGCAATACATTAATTACTTCCTCAGCTATGGCTTTACTCAAATTAACAGGAACAGCATTACCAATTTGTTTATAAATTTGATTAATAGATCCTGAAAATTTATAATTATCTGGAAATGTTTGAATTCGTGCATATTCAAGTGTTTGGAGAGGTCGTGTTTCTGTTGGATGACATCTTTCTGTTTGTTTTTGAGAAGGGGTAGTCAATAAAGTAAGACTTGGTTTATTCATATCTAATCGTTTAAGAAAACCTCGTCTTCCTCCACCAGATTCATAACTTTTACCCATATATTGTTTAGCAATTTCATTGGATATATCTACCCAACATCCTCCTTCTGGAACTAATTTCATTATATCATATTTATCTTTTTTATAAACTGCACCAGGAGATTCAGGGCAATCTTCCAAAACATCTTTTAATATGGGTTTATATTTGTGTGGTTGTGGAAAATTAAATGTTTTATTTATGATATTATTTATACCTACTATAATAAGTCGTTTCCTATTTTGAGGGACAGAATAATCATTGGCATTTAATACTTTGTAACTTATATTATACTTACCTATTTTATTAATCTCATTAATAATGAGTTGTAAAGTATTTCCCTTATCATGTGTTACAAGACCTTGTACATTTTCAATTAAAAATACATTCGGGTTTAAAATAGTTATCATTTTGATAAAATGAAGAATTAATTTTCCTCTATCATCTTTTATACCTTTTCGTTTTCCCGCTTGTGAAAATGATTGACACGGAACTCCACCCATTAAAACATCTATTTTTTTATCTTTGTATTTTTCCAAATCTAAATCTACCATACTACCCTTTATAATATTTGTATCTGGATGATTCATTTTAAGAGTTTCTACACAATATTTATTTGTATCATTTAACAATAAAGCTTTGAAACCATGTTCAATAAATCCTTGACTTAATCCACCAGCACCGGCACAAACTTCTATAAATGTTAATTGCTTATTACAAGATCTCTTTTGGATTACATTGTTATTTGATATCATTGTAGTTGCCATTTTATACTATTAATAAACATTTTAATTTATAATTAAATTCAATTTTAATTAATACTTGCTGATATAGTGTTTTACAACATTAATTATTTGTGAAGAATAATTAATATTTCCAACACTGAATACTAATTTAAACAACTCTATTCCTTGTATTTTTTCAATTTCAACACCATCATAAATTATTTTTTCATGTAATTTTTTACATTTAGGTTTTGGGTTAACAATAGCCCAAACACATCGTGTTTGTGGATTTTTCTTTTTATATGTTGATAATTTATCAAATAATGCTTTTTGACTACTTGAATTACAAGTATTCCATTTATTTTTAACTTCCATGATAATAGACATATCTTTTTTACAACAATCTAATCCACTTGAATGACCCGTTCCCAAATCTTTCCAACCAAACCAATTACCTATCACTATTTGAGCCAATTCACCCTCTTTCATTTGTTTTTGTCTTTGTTTGAATGCTATTTCAAGCATTTTAATGTTTTCATTGCTATTATTACCAAATATCGTTGATTCATGTACATATTTCTTGTTTTTCCTCTTGAACAATATATTTATAAGGGTAATAATATGCTTAATATAAGGCATTAACCAATATCGTCGCTTTATTAAAGATTGAATTTTTATTATTTTATCAACATTAGCATTGTAATGTTCTCTTTTATCTTGCGTAAGTTGATAATCCATTGTAGAATTATAATATGTAAAATTTGTATTTAAAACTCAATTTTAATTTAAATCAAGTTTAAGTGTGTTAGATAATTCAGTTTATCCAAAGTCTAATATATTAGTAGATTATATAATAAATAAATTTGATTATTCTAGAATATAATTCAAAAAATTATCTACGATACAAATAAAATGAATAAACTTATGGAAATAGAATATCAAAATACTAAAATTTATATTCCTAATGTTAAATTTGGTAAAGTAATTAAAGTATATGATGGTGATACTATTACAGTTGGAACATGTATAGAAGGTGATGACAATCTTTACAGATTTTCTGTTAGACTAAAGGGTATAGATTGTCCGGAAATGAGAACACAAGATACTGATGAAAAACAATGTGCGATATTGGCTAAAAATTTTGTTAAAGATAAAATTATGGACAAAATAGTTGAATTACGAGACATAGAATTGGAAAAATACGGAAGACTATTAGCAAATGTGTTTTGCGAAGATATGTGTATAAATGATGAGTTGTGTAAAAACCATTTGGCAGTTAAATATAGCGGTGGTACAAAACAATGTCCGGAAAATTGGTTAGAATATTATAATCTAATTAATAAATGTCAAGATTAACACAACACATAATTATCACACTAATCATAGTGCTGATAGATGTTTTATGGATTACATTAGTTATGAAAAAACATTATTCAACACAAATTAGAGATATTCAAGGAGGACAAAACATGAAAACAAATGCTGTTTATGCTATTATAGCATATATATTTTTATTAATAGGACTTTATCATTTTGTATTACCTAACATATCAAAAACAAACAGATTACATGATAGTATAAAATATGGTTTTGTATATGGTGTAATAGTGTATGGTATATACGATTTTACATCAGCTGCCGTTTTTGATAAATGGAATATTAAAATGGCATTGGTTGATGTCTTATGGGGAGGTACTATAGCAACATTTAGTGCTTATGTTCTTTCTCTACTAGAATAAATAGTATTTAAAAATTCATATAAATTAATTATAATATGAATTTTTTAAATTATACTAATAAACCAGAAAATAATCAAGGTAATGTAGAGTATAAATTTAAACTAATCGAAAAAAATAATGATAGAATTAACAACTTAGTTACACAAATGAGATATAGAGTAGACGAAGGAAACGGAGAAGCAATATATGTAATAGGTATTATGGACGATGGAGAAATGGTAGGGATCACAAACCAAGAATACACTGAAACCATAAAGACTTTAAAGTCTTGTGCTGATAAAAACAATTATGTAATAAAATTACTATCAAAAACACAGAAAAATAATAAATTTGTATATGAAATTTTAATAAGAGAAAACAACAATAACGAGTACATTGATATAAAAGTAGCAGTTGCGGGTAATGTAGATTCCGGTAAAAGTAGTACAATTGGTACTCTTATTTCCGGTCGACTAGATGACGGAAGAGGACTCAATAGATTAAAAGTATTTAACCATCAACATGAAGTCAATAGCGGTAGAACTAGTTCTGTAAGCCAAAGCATTTTGGGATTTGACATTGAAAGCAATATCGTAAACTACAATGATATTGGTAAAAAAATGTCTTGGGAAGATATTGTTAAAACAAGCCAAAAAATTATATCATTTTTTGACTTGTGCGGTCACAAAAAATATTTCAAAACCACTATTCGAGGATTAACTTCGTCTTTACCAGATGTTTGTTTAGTAATGGTAGGAGGCAATATGGGACTTTCAAGAATGACTCGAGAACACATTTTTTTATGTATAACGATGAATATACCATTTTGTATAGTCGTTACAAAAATGGATTTGTGTGAAACAAGAAAAAATGTATTGAAAGAAACAACAGAAAAAATTAATAAGTTACTTAAATTACCAGGTGTTAGAAGAATTCCTTATAATGTAAACAAATTTGATGATGTACTTGTTGCTAGCAAAAACATACACAGCGAAAGCATTGTACCTATTTTTAAAATATCAAATGTAACTGGGATTGGTTTAGACAATCTCAAACATTTCTTAAATTTATTACAAAAAAAACAAAACAAATCGAAAGATGATAATGTAGAATTTTACATAGACACCATATTTAATGTAAAAGGAGTAGGAATTGTGGTAGGTGGTAACATCACATCTGGTACTATAAAAACTGGTGATAAACTATTATTAGGTCCCATAATGGGAAAATACAAACCTATTACTATCAAAAGTATACACGATAAAAAAATGTTGGTTGACAAAATTAGTTGTGATAAATATGCTTGCTTTTCTATCAAAAAAATACAAAGAAATGAATTACGGAAAGGACAAGTTATTATTAATGGACCACCTGTTTGTGTTACAGAGTTTGATGCTGAAATTTTGATTTTAAAATCGAATCATACAACTATTAGAGTTGGTTACGAACCTGTCTTACACACAGGTTCTATTAGACAAATAGCAAAAATCATAGATATTTCAAACAAAATCAATTATAGAAAAACTACTGATAACGATGACAATATACTGAGAACTGGTGATAAAGCAAATGTTAGATTTAAGTTTAAGTTTAGATCAGAATTTATGAAACCAAACACAAAAATTTTATTTACAGAAGGAAATATAAAAGTTGTTGGTGTTGTAAAAAATGTTTTTCAATAAATATATTTAAATAATCTAAATATATTTATTCAACTATCCATGTTACAAAATTTATTATAGGATCTAGTGTTAAATATTCACAAATGTTAGAATAACCATTACTACTTAGATATTCCTTTATTTTGTAATTTATCAATAAACTGGCATCTACTATTTTTTTATTGTGTTCAAAAAATAACTCTTCTGGTGTCTTTTCCCTTTCAACATCAGAATGTGATTCCGATGGGGTGTCTACTTCTCCTATTATTCCATTCGTTTCAACGGAATTAAACTGTTTAATTGCATTATATGTATACGAACTCATTTCATTATAGTTATATAATTTTATTCTTTAATTAAACTATCAATGTATTTCGACGAATGACTATAGAGCAATTTTGATAAATTATGAAATGTTCTTGTTTTATCTATACCAATTTCTGGAAAATAATCTTTTATAATCGATTCAATTATATAATAAATATCGATTAATATGTGTTGATAATGGTTATGCCATTTTTTTCTAGTAACACAGCTTTGTTGTTTTTTCGGTACTGTTAAATTATTAATTTCTCGAGTCTTTTGTTTAGGAAAAGTTTTGATTGGTACAATTATTTTATTAGTTTCTCTAGATTTTTCTCTAGACTTGTTTTTAGGCATGTCTTTAGGTAAATTTTTGAGTGGTATAATTTTTGACATTGTTTGTATAATATTATAAGTAACACCCTTTTAAATTATACAAACAATGTTAATTTCTATTTATAAATATTTATAAATATATAAAATGAAAACATCAATTGAAAGTATAACATTACATGACACATCTAGTGATAGTGAAAGTGAACAAGAAATAATAGAACTAACTCAACAAAACTTGTCTCGACTTATATTAGATTTGTCTATTCCTACTAACACGAGAATACGATACTTAGACGAGTTTTTTAAACTATACAAAGACGATTCAACATTTGAATTGTTGTGTACTCAAGAAGGTATGTATATGATGAGCGAATCCTCAGTAATTAAATCTACCTTACTAATGATATGTCAAAACAGCAATTTATCTTCAATGTTGAAATTGAAATGTGCTAATATTTTGGTAGACTATGATAACGAATACAATGCCTTAGACATAGTGTGTAGCGACTTCGATAATATAATTTCATCATCTTGTAAAGTAGATGCTATTGTTACTCTATATAGAAATGAATGTTACAGAGAAAATGCCAAAAAATATTTTATAAATTTTATTAATGATTTAACAATGAAATCAGAGTTTAGATACAAAACAATACTATCAATAGAAAAGTTTATATTAAATCAAATGATAGAAAACATGATCGAACACCAAGACAAAAACTTTTTTATGATTATTTACGATAAACATAAAGACATTATAAATAATTTATTTGATAAATCTTTTACATTTAATGTATTGTATGAAAAGAGAAAACGACTTTTTAGAAAGATTTTATCTAATATTAGTTATACTGATGTAAGGTATCTATATAAAATGGAAATAAAAAAACCTATATTTTGGGAAGATTTACTTTACAATCTGCAATTTAATTTTTTAATAAATGAAAACAATAGTGATCATTACACAATTTTATCTGGACAATATTTATTACAATTTTATTGTGAAAACAACATGAATCTTAGTCTAACAATTCAACATATTATGTTAACTATCGCAGAGGATACTACTAGAGATTACAATACAAGAGCTGATGCAGCAGATACTATACTAACATACTCTATTAACACAGAGATATTAGAACAAGCTCAATCAATAATTATTCAACTAGGTATTACATCACAAAAAGACATTACAGTTTTCGATAACAAACAAAATGTTCACACACAAGAAATTGAACAATCAGCAATACAAATACTAGAATTTCTTAACAACACAACAATCAAAAAACAAATAACTTTTGAAGATGTTTCATTAGAAATAAGTAAAATGTTGTCGATAAACAAACAAGAAACTCATGTTGATAATAAACCAACAAAGACGACTTGTAAATTTTGTGAAAGCTATTTAATTAATGATAAATTTTGTAATTCAACTTGTGAAATGTTGTTGGATAAGCATGAGAAAATTGAGGTTTCTTTGAATAGGATCAAGTTGGATAGATGTTTGTATTCTAAGTTTAGTAATACTTTAGAAAACATTTTGTTGAAAGTATGGAATTATATTTCTACGAGTGAGTTTAAAGAAGAACTAAAAATTCGTTTATTAGATGAATTACAAGACATGAGTGGAACTTGCTCTAGTGGATTTTTAACTAGACTGGTAAATGTAATTTCCGGTTATGAAGATAATTTAAACATAAAAATTTCATGGGAACAACAAATAATAGCTAATTTTGTAGGTAGAATGAATTATCAACTCAAACAAATAATTAGAAACAACAACAATAGTTTATTTGTTGATAAAATAGATGAAATTGTATTAATATGGTTAAATAATTGGGAAAACGAAGAATTACTCAATAGTTTAAAACAACAATTAGAAAAAGATAGTAACACGGATGAGAAAAAACAACTGGTTTCTTTATTTTTACAAGATGATAAAGAAGCCAAAATACAAGAATGTTTCATGGAATTTACTAACAACATAATAGAGGAATTATCTGGTAATATGTCTAGATATGATTTAAGACAAAACTATAATTTATTTTTTAATGTAAGTTGTGATAAAATTAGAATAGAACTATACGAAGAATTTAAAGAATACATAACAGATGTTGATTTTGATTTATATTTCAAAAAAGCTATCATCGCATACGAAGGTACTATTTAACATTATAATATTTATTAGAAAAAACAACAAATAAGTCTACCCAATCCCATATTACATTTTTATCATCATCATCTAGTTCTCCAGACAACCATAAATTTTTTAGGAGATTTATATTTTCTTCGTAATCACCAAACATTTTTATCTGTTCTTCATCGTAATTACCTAACATTTCTAGTATGTTGTAATTGATGAAAAATATATCGTTTCTTTCTGATATCATTTTTTTGATTTCTTGATCGTTACGGTTTAATAAATCATTGAAAATATACACTACTTGTTCCATATTAACTTTGTTTGCTACTACAAATCTACACAAAACAAATGGTGCTCCTTTTGATGGAAACTGAGCTATTAGTTCATCAAAAAAAATTATTAATTGTTCCCGAAACTTATTTAAAATTTTTTGTTTACTGCTCATAGTTAGTTATTATATTATATTGTGTTATTCTTTAAGTTTTCCAAAACAACAAAATTTATGGTTACTGTATTTTATATCTAAGATGATTAGTTCAACACAACTCATCTCATCTATTGTGGTGTTATTAGTTATATGACGAAATACATTATGTGTTTTATCATATTTGTAATTTGACAGTGTTTTAGTAGATATCAAGACTTTTTGAATGTTTAAAACATCAACAAATATACCATCTTTGAATATCATACACACATTGCCTTGTAATTCTTGATTTTTTTCAGGTTTAAACACCTCTGCTTGAAATAAAACATTAAATATATTTTCTTTGTTATCTAGTATTTTTATTATATTTTTAACACAAAGAATATAACCATATTCTTTACAACAAACTTGTTGAGTTTCTTGTCGTATTTTATCAATCAAGTGTAACATTATGTTTGAATTTAAATAACAAGATTCTATGTATATCCTTTTGTTTATCTCTATTAACATTTTTAATTATATAATTTATCTATTAAATTACATAATAAAATCATTTTTAAATTGCGAATAACCTTCTGAAAACAATTCTTGAATTATTGTTGAGTCGATATTAAAGTTGACAAAATTTACTTTATTACATTTTATGTAGTAAATTTTATGATTTTGTTTATCTTGTATAGATTTCAATTTGTTATTGTTTAATTCAATTACAGGTATCAACAATATGTTGAATATGTAATCTAATGTGTTGGTAGAATTAAAATTTAGTTGTCTTTTGTTGGCTACTAGTCCTAATATCGATGTACCAAGTTTGTAAGCAACATCTATAGGGAAATTATTACATACACCACCATCCATATACTGCATATCATTATAGAAAAAATTATCAAATATAAACGGTAAATTAGATGTCATTCGTAGTGCGGTTAAACAATCTAAATCACCATAATTACAATGCGATATTTCTTGACTTTGTTTTAATGTCATATTGTATGTTATTAAAACTAAAACCTTGTTAAATTTAGTATATAAATCATTAAGTGTAGGTATGTATCCTATTTTGTTTAATGTCATTTGTTTTAGATGTTCGAAAATATATGTAGCACTATAGGCACCTTTACCTTGAAACATATTTTCTAAACTAAACTTATCCATTTTTGTAAAAACATTATTAGAAACCAAATATATAATTACATCAATTGGTTTATAACCAATTATTAATAAATATGAGATAATTGCTCCAGATGATGTTCCTATATATTTATCTATTGTCAATAGCTTATCGTTTTCATATAAAAATTGTAAAGCTCCTAAAAGTAAAATCCCATTGATAGAAGATCCTCCTAAAACAATCGTATCATAACTACTAGTCATTATTTACTACTACTTCTTCTTTCTTTAAAATGTCTTTCAAATATGTACTTAATTAAAAACAAGATTACCACTAATAATACAATTATTATAACTATACTTAGTGTATTGTTATTATTATAAAATTTTGAACAAATAGGGCACATCATAATGTGATCGGCAATAGTACGACAACTAATGTTATCACAATCTTTATCTAAATTTTCTTTTACATACATTTCTTTTGGTATATCTTTATCATCTATTTCTATCATGTGTTGTTGCTGCTGATTTCCCATCATGTGCTGCTGCTGATTTCCCATCATATACTGCTGCTGATTTCCCATCATTTGCTGCTGCTGATTTCCCATCATTTGCTGCTGCTGATTTCCCATCATTTGCTGCTGCTGATTTCCCATCATGTGATAATCGTTCATAGAATTCATCATGTTATTATTTTGCATACCTGCCATTTCTGAAGGAACATGTTTATTTACAATATGTTTTTTTCTTATCTTTTGTTGTAAAGATGTATCTTCCATATCATCTAAATCTAAATAATCTATAGATGTAGTTCGCATTGGTCTTTGCATTATTTATTATATAAAAATAATATTATAAAAACATTATATCATTGGTATCAATAATACTATCATTAAACACAAAATCATAAGCTTGATATAATCCTACATCTTTTTCATTTAATATTAAATTATTCAATATTTCATTAAAGCTAGATTCTACTTTTTTGTGTTGTATTTCGTTAAGTTTTTTATGTTTAAATACAACTTTTGTACCATCTTCTACTATTTGTTTGTATTGTTGAGATTTCTTAAATGTTTTGAATTCCTCATAGTTACCACTAATTGTTAGTTTAATTTTGTCGTTGGTTTGTTTTTTTGTGTAAGTATAGACATCTTCTACATCCATATAGATTATTTGTTTTCTAGGTAATTTTAAATCAATCTCATCGCATACATATCTATCTTGGTCTACATAAAATGTTAAACTTGCTATAATATTTTTTTTGCTTTCACCAAAAGCATGTTGTAATGCTGAACCAGTATAGTATATATTGTCTTGTGGTTTTTGTCTAGAATGGATATGACCTGATATAACATCAGGTAGTGATAAATCCCATTTATCACCTTCTTCTGAAGTTATTGCTCCCATTTTACATCCAAAAAATTCTTGATGAGCAAAAATACATTTGCTCGTCTTCCAAATATCACCAATTGTATTTAAAGCTTCTTTGAATCTACCATTAGGAACATAAGGAGCAAAAATAAATAGTTCACTATTGGTTTGGAATGATATAACTCTATCTACAATTGTAACATTTTCCCATTCTTTCATCCCATTCAACCAATGATTATCAGATAAAAATTGTTGATTATTACACATATCATGATTACCTACTAGTACAAATGTTTTAGTTAGTTGTCTGACTTTGTTTATAAATTCATATGCTTTGTTTAATGCGAGTGTGTGTAGTCTTTCGTGAGTATGTAGGACATCTCCCAATATACATACAAAATCAGGTTTTATTTCTATTATTTTGTCTAATAGTTTTTCTATAAACATGTTAAATTCTGGAATATTATTAGTTTGAATATGAGGATCACCTATACATATTACTTTTGTTTTTGACATAATTATATTATCTATATTATTAATATAAAAAATAATTTTATATTAATAAATGGCAAAAAAATCAAAAAAAAATAAATCTATAAAAAAATGTAATCATGATTCTGATTCTGCTTGTATTAAATGTACAAGAAATATAGTTTCTCATGTTTCTGATACTGGTGAATCTAAAGGGGAAGAATACCTAGAAGAAAATTCTAATCTTGGTGATTTTGCTGGTACTGGTGATGTTGCTGGTGAGGATGATATTCTTTCTGGTGTTTATATTACTAATAATGAGTATTCTCAGATATGGAATAATAAATATTTACACTCAACTAAAAGACACGAAAATCATTCTATAAATTTTTCAGATCATAGAATATTAGAATCCCAAGATCCAAATAATGCAAATGTTCATTATATTACATTTAATACAGAAAGATATCAAGAATTATCACATAGATTAGATAAAAATTTATCACCAAGACAAATAACCGTTGCAATGAATGAAAAAAACAAAGGTATTTTTAACATATTACAAAATAGATTAAATGTGTTAAATAATACTGACATTACGACAATAATTGTAAATCTTCAAGAATGTGATTGTTCTCTTTACTTAAAATTATTTAATTTACAATTTAATAATAATTTTCCTGATGTTACTCGATTAGTACCACAGACATTATATGAACTTTTTCCTACAAAAACCGACTATTCTCCCGGAAGACATTACAATGAAAGTTGTTTTGTTACATTAATATTTTATAAACATAAATCATCAGATTCGAGAAGTGTATACGAAAGTTTATATAATACAATGCTAAAAAATAAAGAAGAAACATATAAAAATCGTGAAATAAGATTATCTAATAAGATTAATAATACAAATATAGACAAAACAAAGAATTTGTTAAATACAGAACCTATTTTAGTTTATAAACGAACATATAAAAGTAAAAAACATGGTATACAACCAGGAACTACTTTAATAAAATGTAAAGGAATAAGAATTATATACGACTATACTATTGTATTAAACTTACATTTAGACCAAAAATATAGTATAAAGGATTTAAAAAAAATCAAAGATAATAATTCGACAATATTTGATGATGTTGGAGAACAAATAATTAGTGATGAAAAATTAAAAAATATAATTATCGAAGATTATTATTCTAATCATAATCATATTCCTACATATTATGAATTACAAGACCAACTTAAATCAGAAAAAAATAATTTAGAAACAGAAAAAAATAAATGTTCTATATTTGAAAAAAAATTAAAAAAAGTAGAAAAAGAGTTGTCTTCTGAAATTAATAATTTCCGCCAATTTAAATTGGCAGAAGAAGAATGTAGAAGACTACTAAACGAAATTATTATAATTGACAACGGATTAAGTTCTAACAGATATAAAAAGAAATCACAAAAAAACTTGATTATACAAAGACAAAAACATCAAGACGATTTTTATGATGCAGTAGTCGGAATATTTCACGACCAAGATAAACAAGAAATTTTACACAAATTGTTTCATAGTGATAAAGATGATCTTACCAAACTAGATGACGAATTTGATTTTGAAGTTAAACAAACACCCGAAGTTTTAGACTACGTTTTAACAAAATCTATTGAATCACAAAAGAAAACTCTAACAAACACGAAAAAAAGATATAAGTTTACAAAAAATCTATATAATGAATCTGCTGAAAAAATAAATGAAATTGAAAAAAGTATAAAAATATTAACGCCTATCATAGAAAACCCTGATGAATATAAATTCATTATTCTCGATGAATACAATGAGGATATTAAAGTAAATGGTATTAAAAAAGTTTATGCTGGTGATTTAAATTTAAGATGTAATAGATTTAAACAACAAATTATTAATTTGTTAAATTCTGATAATTTAAAATTAGTATGTGATCATCTAGACTATATTATTATTAAAACATTATACTAATATATTGTTAAAATACAATTTATTATTTAAAAATCATAATTTTTAAATAAATGGAAGATAATAGCCATGAAATAATAAGTAAACTCAAATTTTTAGGAAAGATTAAAAAAGGTGAAAAAATTAACACCAGATATATGTATGTTCAACCTAACGGAATCAGTACAACATTTTCTAGAACATTTCTATACCAAGATAACAGAGGAAATGCATTAAACTTTGTACAAGAAACAATCTACAGAGCATTTGAGCTTTTAATTAGTTATGATAGACTCAATACAAACGATCCTAAATATTTGATAGGACAACACATAGTACACGATTTAGATAAAGCAACAATAGGTTTACAAAACTTAAAATTTACATATGTTTCAGATACAAAATTTTGTTGTGATATGGACACTTTACTACAATTAATAGTCGCAAAATTACAAAAATACAAAAAGAAAAAAGAAAAAACAGAAGAGAAAAAATACGATTCATCATCAGAAGTTTATTCACATGAAGAAGACTCATACGAACAAGATAAACATAATTAGACATTGACTACATTATCATATTTACCATTGATAGTTTGATGTGCTATTATCAATGTATATTTCCCTTTAAAATTTTGTTTAATAGATTCGATAATTTCTTCGTTCAAGTCTTGATCTAAACTCGATGTACATTCATCTAACAACATGATAGGACTACTAAATATTTCTCCTAATGCTAGTGTAAATGCTAATATAACTCTACTTATTTCACCTCCACTCAACATAGATAAATCTGCTTCCATACTTTTATAATTAATTAACAAATTTATTTGTGGTTTAATTTTTTTAGATGTTTTCTTATAAGTTTGTAGTTCTACTATAATCGGATTTTCACTAAAAAAATTATCGAGATACATTTTAGCATGTATGTTAATAAGATTAATAATGTTAATCATATACACACTTTCTGCCTCAATAATCTTTTCCTTGAGTTTTAACGATGAATTATATTTATTTCTACACGAAATTTCTAATTGTTCTAATTGTTTAATTTTCTGATTTAGACTATTGTAATTATCTAATTCTGATTTATATTTTTTCCAATATTCTATCTTTTGTAATAAAAGTTCAAATTTAGTTTTTTCTTGAATTGTCTTAGTGATATCTTGTGCTTGAATAGATATCATTTCTTCGACTTTTTCCGCATTTCTGATTTTTTTATACTTTAGCATATGAGATTTCTCTAGTCTAGAGATTTTACTGTTAATATCAATCAATTCTTTTTGTTGTTTCTCTATTTGTGTGGTGTTTATTTCCAAATCATGTTTTAATGTGTTTTGTTGTATAATGTCATTTCTTAACGACTCTTCATCATTAATATCAAACTCTAGCAATTCAACTTCGGTGTTTACATTGCTATTACACAAAGATTCTAGTCGTTTCTGTTTCTTTTCTAGTTTTCTTTTGAAATTAAAATACGATGATGATAAATTTTTATTTGTAATATTTTCTACTATTTCATTTAGTTTGTTTTGATACATTTTTTGTTGTGTTTTGTAGTCTTCAAAATATTTAATATCATCGTCAACTTGGTCTACACTTATTATTTCTTCATACATTTGAGTTATATCATCAATTTTTTTGGTTAATTCAATATTGGATTCTAGTTTTTTCTTGTTAGAATAGTTTTTATTTTCAAGTAAACTAATTTCATTAGATATATTTGTAATAGCACTAGCAATTGTGTCTCGAGTTTCATTATTACTTTCGATATAGGTTGCTGTGTATTTAACCAAACGATCTGTTTCTAATTTCAATACAACATTACAGCATGGACATTCATATGTATTTTGCTGTTTTTGTAACTCTTTGTAATATTTGAGTTGTTGTTTGAGACGAATTATTTCATTTTCATTGTCTGTTATTTCTTGTTGGTCTATGGTATTTTCACTGATTTGAGATTTGTACATTTCTATTTTTAACATATCAGCTTTAAAACTTTTGAGTTCTTGTAAATTTGTGTTTAAATCTTGACTAGACATTTCTTTCCACAACTTTTTTTCTAGTTTAAGTTTTTTGAGATTTAAATGTTCGATTTCTTCTTGATACATATCATCCAAGCTTGTCTTACCTTGTTTTATCTCATCTTTTAATAGTAAAATTTTCTTTGATATTAAAAATAATTCTAGTTTTTTTTGTAAAGACGACAAGCTATCATCGCCTTTGTATTTTTCTAAGATTTCGTCTCTTTCTTTGTTTTTTTCCATTATATCATTATTGATTTTTTCTATTTGTTGTTGTTTGTTAGCTAATTCTGTTGATAGAATCATTATATTACTTAATTGTTTTTTGAGCTTTTCTAGTTTGTCGTTTAGTTTAACTAATTTTTGTTGTTGTTGTCGAGATCTGGTTTCTACATTTTTGATAACTACAGGTATTTGATTTGGTTTACATTTAACAGGAAATACAGACTTAGTTGGATAGATCATGTTATTAAATATCTGTCGTGTCGTATCTAACTTAGTACTAGAGATTGACAAATTTTGACTACAATCACTTATGTATCTTTTTAGTTTTAACTTGATTTCTGATAGGTTTACATTGTTGAATGCTATGTTTTCGATAAAATTTAACTTATCAAGAGGACTCATCAACACAAAATTTTTGTAAGAATTTTGAGCAATGTAGCTACATATATCGAATTTTTCCCCAAACTTTTCATTTATGATATGCTGACCTGATTCATCTTCGTAAACATCATTTACTAAAAGTCTGTTGGGTCTTCTTGTTCGAACTATTTTTATATTATCTAAATGTAGTTCTACTTTACAACTAGTTTTTCCATAACTAGGTAGTTTAGTTCCGTTATTAGTTATAGCAAAATTAATCGCTAAAAATATAGTAGATTTACCAACACCAGAAACTCCGGAAATTAAACTTAATCCTTCGTTAAATATAAATGTTTTATCTTGATAACATCTAAAATTTTTCAATATCAATTTCATTTTACTTTATATTAACTTAATAATTAGATAAATAATCAATTTTAATTAAAATTGATTTATCTATTAATAACAAAGTAAATATATATTATATCAACAAAATGAAAAAATCATATTCACAAGCATTTAATAAAGATAATATTGTAATAGGAATTAGTGGAATAATAGGTGTAGGAAAATCTACATTAACACAGCAATTATCTGTTGCTATGAATGCCGAGTCTTTATTTGAACCAGTAGAAAGCAACCCATATTTAACTCATTTTTATCAAGATATACCAAAGTATGCTTTTCCTATGCAAGTTTTCTTGTTAAACCATAGGTTTACACAACATCAACAAATGGTTTGGTCTAAAAAAAATACGATTCAAGACAGAACTATTTATGAAGATGTAATTTTTGCTAAGATGTTGTATGAAGATGGTCACATAAGTGAATTAGATTTTAAAACATACTGCGATTTATATCACAATATGTCAAATTTTCTACACAGACCAGACTTGATCATCTACTTAGATGTTGAACCAGAAGTAGCATTAGATAGAATAAAACTAAGAGAAAGAGATTGTGAATCAAATGTTCCTATTGAATATCTACAAAAACTTAAGCAAGGTTATGAAGAATGGCTTGAAGATATACAACCAAGAATTCCTGTCTTAAGAATAAACTGGAATGAGTTTCAATCTATTGATTATGTAATTAATGAGATTAACAAAATCACCAAAAAAACTAAAGGATTAATTGTTTAAAGATTCTAATGAATATATTATAAATGGATGTTAAATGTAGTATATGTTTAGACAATATAGATAATAACTATGTTTTAACAAAATGTAATCATTATTTTCACTTAGAATGCTATATACAAAATTTAAAATATAGAAACACATGCCCTAATTGTAGAAATAACATAAAAACTTTAGTTGTTAAATATATGGTTAAAAACACTAAATTATCTCTAATATACAATAATAAATTAGATTTGATTGGTTCTATTCCTATTTGGATTTTTAATTAGTTATTATAATTTAAAAAAATTATAATAATTACTAAATGACTTTAACATATAAACATTACAAAAATAATAAGTTAGCAGTTTGGGGTGATTTTGATAAGTACAAAACCCCTCTTAAATCAATGGGTGCTAGATGGAATCCAAGAATGAAAGGTGGAAAAGGTTGGTTGCTACCTATTGATCAAAAAGAAAAATTAGACGAATTGATCAATAGTCTAGAAGAAATTACTTTTATCAATCAAGATTTACCCCAACAAAGTTTAAATAATAAACCTATGTTACAAGATACAAATTTAGTTAATGAAAATATTATACAAGATAAACCATTAGAAATAGTTCAGGATGAGATAATTGATGTTGAGAATCAAGAAAGACTTGAGCATGAGAGACTCGAGCATGAGAGACTCGATCAAGAAAGACTTGAACATGAGAGACTCGAGCATGAGAGACGCGAGCATGAGAGACTCGAGCATGAGAGACTCGAGCATGAGAGACTCGAGCATGAGAGACTCGAGCATGAGAGACTCGAGCATGAGAGACTCGAGCATGAGAGAAAAGAACATGAGAGAAAAGAACATGAGAGAAAAGAACATGAGAGAAGAGAGAATGAGAGAGAACAAGAAAGACTTGAGCAAGAAAGACTTGAGCAGGAAAGACTTGAGCAGGAAAGACTTGAACAGGAAAGACTTGAGCAGGAAAGACTTGAACAAGAAAGACTTGAGCAGGAAAGACTTGAACAGGAAAGACTTGAACAGGAAAGACTTGAACAAGAAAGACTTGAGCAGGAAAGACTTGAACAGGAAAGACTTGAACAAGAAAGACTTGAACAAGAAAGACTAGAGCAAGAAAGACTTGAGAATAAGAGAAAACAAGAAAGACTTGAGAATAAGAGAAAACAAGAAAGACTTGAGAATAAGAGAAAACAAGAAAGACTTGAGAATAAGAGAAAACAAGAAAGACTTGAGAATAATAGAGAAAAAACCATATTTGAATATGAAAAACAGAGACTTATGAAAGAAAGCCAAGAACATAGTTTAAGATTGCAAAATTGGGAAAAAGAACTATTAGATAGAGAAAGAAAGTTGTTATTAAAAGAAAAATTATTATCTGAAAAAACACAAAATAATAATTTAGAACTATTAGATAAAGAAAGAAAGTTGTTATTAAAAGAAAAATTATTATCTGAAAAAACACAAAATAATAATTTAGAACAATTAGAAACACTTAAAAAACAAGAACATAATATAACTAATGAAAGAAACAAATTGAATAAACTGCTATTAAGATTTAACAATGAAGAAGACCAAGATATTGACAATTTAGATACAAGAGAATCCAAAAAAGATAAAAAAAGAGAATCTAGAAAGTCTCATAGAGAGAAGTCTCATAGAGAGAAGTCTCATAGAGAGAAGTCTCATAGAGAGAAGTCTCATAGAGAGAAGTCTCATAGAGAGAAGTCTAATAGAGAAAAGTCTCATAGAGAGAGACCTAGTAGAGAGAAGTCTCATAGAGAGAAGTCTCGTAGAGAAAGAACTAACAAAGAGGAGTTGTAATAAATAATAAATTAGTTAATATTTAGTATTAATAAATAATGAATAAATATACTGTTTTATTAATACTAAACTTGTTAATTTTATGTGTAATATTGCTACAATATTACGGTATAATAAGGTACATAAAATTACACTTAAATAGCACAGAAAATTATATTGAAAATTTTAAGAAACTAAAATCTAATAAAGATAAAAAATTATCAGTATTTATCAATACATCTAAAGACAATTTACATAAGCTTAAGCCTATAATAAACTCGTTATTAGATCAAACTATAAAAATTAATGATATAAGTCTAATAGTAAATCTAGAAAATGCTGATGATTATAATAGTTTACAAATACCTAGTTATATTAAATTAACTAGTAATGTGATTCCGAGTTATGACAACAGTAATCTGTTACAAAAAGTTTTTACTCACGAAAAAAACAAGAATACTATCTTGTTAAAGTTAGATGATAAAAAAGTATATGGCAAAGATTACATAGAAAGCTTATTAGATGAATATAAAAAGTGTAGTAGTGATGAATCTGTTGTAATGTGTGGTGATGATATGTTACTTAAAAACAGTGGTAATTTACCTGATTCTAATAAAGGAAATGTTAAAAAAATAAATTATAGTGAAAATTATAGTTTATTTTTTTAACAAAAAAAATACTCAAAACACATAGTAAAGTGTTTATTAAATTTAATAAGATTATTAAATTTATTTTGTTTAATACAATTAATGTTAATCCATCCAATTCCATTCGCATCATTATCTAGTATGTGGTTTTGAATGTTAACATTACATTCTTTCATATTTATATAAAAATACATATTGCTTGATTTTATCTGAATAGAATTTTGTGTATTAATTTGATGTTTTTCTAACATAATACCTGTTTCTTCATAAAGTTCTCTAATAGCACAATCTACAAATGTTTCATTAATTTTAAGTGAACCTTTGGGAAATCCCCATAAATTACCACGAGATTGTATAATTAATAATTTGTTTTGTGTTTTGTCATGTACTATAACCCCTGCTTTCTTTCTTTTTTTGTATTCATAATTGTGTTTTTTAGAATACTCTATACTCATAAGACTACAACATTTATCTTGACATGTATAGGTAGTTGTCATAAATAACTCTATATTTTATGTTTATTGTTCTTTAAATTTTATATATAATTGATGTATATACAATTGTTGTTTTCTTCCTATTCTATTAGCTCTTCCTATAATCTGTATTTTTGTGTCTTCAGAAAGTTGATTATATAGTATAATATCTGTTGTTTTTTGTAGATTTATACCTGCTCCATCTGTGCTAGAATTAAGCAACATGGTTGAAACAATTCCATTATTGTAATCATCAATTTGTTTTTGTCTTTGTTTATATGTTCCTTTGATAGTGGTGTATGAAATATTATTTCTGTCTAAAACTTTATTAATGTTTTCCAATGTATTTTTATATTGCGAAAATATAATGAAACTACCTTTCTCTCTAGACAATATAATAGATACTATCGTTTCTAACTTAGTTTTTGTTTGAGACTCTTGAATCAGTGTTGATGTTTCTAGGTTGCTTTCATACATAATAAGATTTTCTTTGTTAATAGTTGATCGACACAACGGACAGCTATCTTTTTGTTCTAACCATAGTAAAATACATTTTCCACAGAAAAAGTTGTTACAGTTAGTTTCCAAAATTGGTTTGTGAATAGTATCCATACATATATTACAAATTGATTTATTTTGTTGTAGTTTTAATTTAATATTTCCTAATTGCTTAATAATATTTTGTTTTTTTTCTTTATATTTTTCTACTTTTTTCTTGTTGTTTTTCTTGATAAAGTACTCAATATCCATATCTAGGTTCATTATTTGTTGTGTCTTTTGTTGTGTAATAACTTTTATGATGTTATCTGTTGTTTTACAACCTAATTGATTCATGACATCTTGTATGTTGTCTGCTTCTATCATGTTATACAAATTTTTGTCGATAGAACCTTTAAGTGTGGTTAGTACATTGTTTTTACAATAATATTTTTCATATATAACTCCTGGTAACTGATACGATTTTTCAATAAAATCTTTGCTGTTTTTTATGATAACATATTTAAAATGATTTTCGAAATCACACCATAATTCTCCTATAATTTTTTTCATAAAACTTTTCTTACAATTTTTGTGGTTGTATATAATGTGTTCTGGTGTAGAAGAAATTAACCAAGTAAAACCTGCTACAACATCTTTCATACTTGGTACTTTAATATGTCCTGGTTCATCGTATATAAACCTTTTCCATGCATAGCCTTCATAGCATTCTATTACTTTATTATACATTGATGTATTAACCAAAATACAATCGTAGTTTTCAGGAATTATTGATTTCAATTCTTTATTGTTTGTTATTGTACTAAAAGATAAACTAGTTTTACTTAACTCATTTATCCATTGAGCTATTATAGAATTGGAAACCAAAATTAAATTGGTTTTTAACCTGTAATAGCTAACTTTATGTATTTTTTTAATTAAATTAGCAGACTCTAAAATGTAATGTTTTTTTGTAAAATTTTGTGTTGTATCCCATTTCATTTTATCTCTAGACAACAAACCTAACATAGAAAATGTATTATGAGTCACCGTTAAATCTTTTAGTAAATATCTATGGTTATTTCCTATTGTGAAACCATAATAGGTATCATAATTTAACGGTTCTATCGTTATTTTAGATAAAGAGTAATCTATATCCGTGTAATAGTCTAGTTTTTTAAGAAAATTTAGGTATAAGTTTGATGCGAATTTTGAATTATGAATTTTTATCTCGTAACTAGATATAATTGTTACATATATTCCTAAACTCCTACACAAAAAAACAACAATATTGATAATAGCCTCATCGCATAAACAAATTTCATAATATGTTTGATTTTGTTTACCTATACAATCAATTATCCCTGATAGAAACAACAACCGAACTTTACTTGAATTAAAAATATAATTGTTAATTGATTCATCTAGCTGATTTGGTTGACAAAAAAATACAGACTTGAAATGTATGTTTTTCAACAATATATCTTGTTGAGTAAAATCATACACTAAGTAGATACCTTTGAAATATGGATCAAATTGTGTTGGTTTTTGTTTAAATTCGAGTTGAGATTTATATCCAACAAGATTTTGCTTAAATTCATCATCTAGTTTTAAATAGTCTCGCAAACAAATATCTATTTTGTTATCTACATTGATTTTATCATACACATTTTTGATAATAGTCTTTAACGAATCGTAATCAATGTTATTTTTAGAATACTTAACTTGGTCGAAATTCAACTTTGACTTACAAAAAAATTTTATGATAAAATGATCTTGAGTTTCTATTAGTTGTTTGCTTTTGAAAACTTGTAACGACAAGATATGAGATTCATTAACGGTGTAATCACAACCATACTCTTGATGTATTTTATACATTTTTTCGCTACCTGAAGTAATACTTAAAACTTTACGAGATTTACTATCATCGCCCATCAACAAATCACCAACTTTGATATCTTGTACTTTTTTTAAACTACAATCGTACATTAAAATTTCAGTGTTTTTCCCGTGACATTTACCAGAACCAACAGGATCAGCAAAAACACCAATTGATGTTTTGATTGATTTATTGTTGTCTCTTAGCACTATTTCATTGTTTTCTAAATGTTCTAAATTATATATAGACGACAATTGGTGTTTATATAGATTTACACTTAAATTTTCTGGTTGTAAAACAATTTTTTCACAAGTATCCATTATTTCCTATTTACTATTAATTATTAAATAGAAAATTAAATTTATTTATATGTTAATGATTTAAGAATTAATCTACAATAACCATATAATGACAATGACATTAAACCTATTAAGCGACTCATATATATCTCAACTAAAATTTTTTGAAAACAACAAAACTCGAGATTATAACGAGTGGTTGATTTTTCTAAAAAAATTTAAAAATAAGGGAAAACAAGGTATTACAGGTTTGACACTAATCGACAATCAAAAGTGTGTCTTTAAAATATCTAGATATTTCAACTACACTATACTTAACGAATACATAGTAACTAACAGTTTAAAATCAGTAACACGATTTTGTATTAACTTTGTTAACACGATAGGGAGTATCAATTGTTTTTTTAACACAAGCCACGATACACAAGACAATCCTTTCATGCTAAAAGACAAACAATATAAATTAGAAAAAGAAATTATGTTAACAGAGTATATACCAACAGATAAACACTTATACGATTTGATTAGAGACAACACCATAAAAGATCAAATTATAATATCAGCTATCAAACAAGTTTTGTTGGCAATATTAATCGCACAAAAACACAAAAAATTCGTCCATTACGATTTACATTCTCTTAATATTTTGATGAAAAAATGTGATAAAAACTTAGTTATGCTATATGTATTAGATAAAGATAATCAGTTTAGCATACCTACATTTGGGTATTATCCAGTTATCATCGATTATGGATTTTCTTATAGTAGCGACTTACAAGACGAATACTTGTATTCATCTATGAATCATACACATGTTGGATTTAACAGTTATAGATTTGATGAGATTTCTGATTTCAAATTGTTTTTAATATCTATTAGTAATGAACTAACTAAACACAGAAACAACAGTGTTTATAAAAGCTTCCGAACACATGTATTGGATATATTTAAAAATTTAGATGTTGATACTAAGTCTGGTTGGGATTTGTCTTTAACTGATTCTTACAGAGAAAAAAGTATAACACGACAATTAATAAAAACACTAGATTACACTAAATCACGATTATTTGATGACTACACTAGTTACTGTATTGACATTATTCAGTCATTGATTATTTTACCGTTTGAGAAAACAAGTTATAAAAATATCAACAAACATTATAAAGATTTTATCGAACAATGGTTAATTATAGAAAATCAATTCAACTATGTACATTCTATTTACATACTCAAAATGATAGTAGATACCGCTAGAATTATGAGATCAGATTTTTTAAACAACAAACTAAAAAAATTTGTCGTTAATGAATTCTATAAAAATATAGTTAGCATAACACATGATTTAAGTATCTATTGTAACATTAAGAAACTTGATTGTGAAAAAATGCTAAGTTGTTTGTATAAGTTAGCAGATTGTATTGAGGGAAAGTTTTATAGTTTACTTAGAGACGAAATGGGTACTTCTACTCGATACGATTGTCAAAAACCGTCTCATATTTTTGCGATAGTCCATTCTACTTTAGTTGATAACTATAGATACACTGATAAGACAAAAATATTGGTTATTAACTCACTACACGAATCAAATAAGATAATAGATGTTGATAGAGATGAGGGAAAAATGATTAATAACCAACATAATGTGTGTAAAGGTACATATATATATGATAATCTTTATGATTGACTATGTCTGATTTAATATTTAAAAATTACTCTAAATATATAAATGATTGAAAAATTTATTAATTATATACATGACAAAGACAAACCATATATAATTTTTGATATAGGTTCTAGAGATTGTCAGCAAAGTATTGAATTTTATAAAACATTTCCAAATGCAAAAATATATGCTTTCGAGTGTAACCCAAATACTCTAGAATTATGCCAACAAAATATAGTTTGTTATCAAGACAGAATTACATTAATAAAAGGTGCTGTTTGCGATTATGATGGAAGTATAACTTTCTACCCAATTAATCAAGAAAAAACAACAACAACATGGAAAGATGGTAATCCTGGAGCATCATCTTTATTCAAAAGTAATGGGAAATATACGATTGAAACTTATGTTCAAGATGAAATTACTACAAATTGTCATCGATTAGATACTATTATGAATAAATATAATATTCCTTGTGTTGATATTATTTGGATGGATTTACAAGGTGCTGAATTATTGGCTTTGAAAGGATTAGGAAATAAATTGTCTTGTGTTGAATATATTTATACAGAAGTTTCTCATAAAGAAATGTACACTGGACAAGTGATGTACAAAGAAATTAACGATTATGTGACTAACAATAATTTTTCAATTTTGAATAATTTATCTTTTCATGGATGGCAAGAAGATGTGATTTATAAAAAAAATTCTAGTAGAGACTTGAGTTATCAAAATAATATTGATCTAACACATTTTAAATATAATAAATATTCTCAAAGAGGACATGATGGAATCATAGAAAAAATTATGACAGAATTAAACATAAAAAATGGTTTTTTTATTGAATTTGGTGGAATATATTTATCAAATTGTAGAAATTTATTTGAACAAGGATGGAATGGATGTTTCATAGAAGCAGATCAAAACAAATATTCAGAATTAGTAGCAAATTATAAAAATAGTAATGTGATATGTTTAAACAAATTTGTTTATCCAATATCATTAGAAGGTGACACACTTGATAGCTTATATAAACAATATATGAATGATATTGAAGTTGATTTACTATCCATTGATATAGATGGTAGGGATTATGAAATTTTTGAAAATTTAAATTTAAGACCAAAATTAATAATCATCGAAGGCGGATTTTTGTTTCATCCTTGTTTAAGATCTAAAATACCATATCACATTGCCAAAAATAATGTACAACAACCATTATATGAATTGTTTAAACTAGCTAAAATCAAGAATTATGTACCAATTTGTTTTAATCAAGACACCTTTTTATTAAGAAAAGATTTATACGAAACAAACACGATTTTCCAACAAATAAATAATGATTGTGTTTCTTTGTGGTCATCAGCATTCTTTAATATATTTTCTGAAAATGATAGATTATGGTTACAAAACTATAGAAAACAACATGATGTAGTTAAGAGATATGAACATAATTACTATCTAGATATTGAGCATTCATTATACAATATTTTTGATATAGTGATACCAGTTGGACCAAATGATAAATCAGTTATCGAACAGCAAATAACATACACAAGAAAAAATATAATTGGTTATAGAAATATATATTTGATTTCTTACGATCCATCAATAACAATTGATGGATGTATTACCATTAACGAAAATATTTTCCCATTTAATATAGAAACAGTTGCGAAATATCACGGAAAATTACAGAGGAATGGATGGTATTTACAACAATTATTGAAATTATATGCAGGTAAAATAATTCCAAATATTTTAGACATGTATTTAGTAATTGATAGTGATACATTTTTCTTGAAACCAACTACTTTTGTAGAAAATAACAAATGCTTGTATAATTACGACACATTATACCATGAACCATATTTTAATCATATGAAAAAATTAGATAAAAACTTAATTAAAATGGATACAAACAAGTCTGGTATTTGTCATCATATGATGTTTGAAAAAAAATACATAGATAAACTCATTTCTACAATTGAAATAAATCATAATGATTTATTTTACAATATATTTTTAAACAAAGTAATAGATAAAAATGATTCTGGTGCTTCAGAATATGAAATTTATTTTAACTATATGTTGAAGTATAACCCTGATAAAATACAATTTAGAAAATTAAATTGGGAAGACACTAATATACTAAACACAAATAGTAATTTAGATTATATATCATATCATTGGTATATGCGATAAAGCAAACATTTTTAAAATAAATTTGAAAATAATATAAATATTATTTTCAAATTAACAATGAGTATCAACAAAGAAATTCAACTTGGACTATGTTGTTTAAATACTAAGCTAAGAGCACAAAAACCTAGTGTGTTTTGCTCAAGAAAAATAATATTAAAAACTTTTGAAACCAAGGGAGTAGACCACTTAAAAGATAAAATAAGACAAAATTTAAAAGATGTTTTAACTATGATGGAATGGAACGAACTAAACGGAATTAAAGTGTTTAGATTAAGCAGTGAATTGTTTCCTCACAAATCAAATCCTAAAGCACCCGACTATACTTTTGATTTTGCTATAGACTTACTTAAACAAATAGGAGAAAAATCAAAACTACTAAACCAAAGATTGACTTTTCATCCAGGTCAATACAATGTAATAGGCACACCAAATCAACAAACATTCGAAAAAACTTGTTTAGACTTAAAATATCATGCTGATGTGTTAGATTTAATGGAATTAGACCAAGATTCGGTAATGGTTATTCATGGAGGAGGCACTTATAAAGATAAACAACTCACAAAAGATAGATGGTGTCAACAATTTGAAATGTTACCAGAAAATGTTAAACAAAGAATTGTATTAGAAAATTGCGAAAAAAGTTTTTCGATCATAGATTGTTTAGAGATATCTCAAAGAGTAAATATACCAGTCGTGTTTGATACTCATCATTTTGAATGCTATAAACTACTACATCCTGATGAAGTATTTCAACAACCAGAATTCTACATTCCACATATTTTAGAAACATGGAACAACAGACAGATTAAACCCAAGTTTCATGTAAGCGAACAAGGGTCTGGAAAGTGTGGACATCATAGTGATTATATCGAAACAATACCTGACTATTTACTTGAAATACCGGAAAAATTTAATCAACACATAGATATTATGGTAGAGGCAAAAATGAAAGAACAGGCTATATTTAAGCTTTACACAAAATATCCACACCTAAATTGTAAACTACAAGATAATTAATAATTTATTTAAGTATATTTACTATTAAAATAAATGACTGATAACACACAAGAATTATTTAATCAACAAAAACAAGAAATTTTTTATCTACTCAAAGAAATGTTAAGTTGTTCTAAAGACAA
>Ga0213865_10000446_pt1 | contig 28295 bp, 44 predicted proteins | sample PICome_6_FD_160100 | JGI IMG/M metagenome (GOLD analysis project Ga0213865, IMG submission 160100) | Coastal seawater microbial communities near Pivers Island, North Carolina, United States - PICO282 | ecosystem: Environmental > Aquatic > Marine > Coastal | place: USA: North Carolina...
TCTTAAAACTAATAAACCTATAATGGCTAGTGGAGCTCAACATATGAGCGATAATTGTTGTAGGTTATTCAGTAGATATTATTTGTTTAAAGATTATAGAACAAAACATGTAGACAATCTATATGCTAAAGTAGATAACTTTCAAACTGATTTACATATGCTAGAAGAACTACAAGACGAGTATAAATTGTTTTTCTGGAGTCGTGATAAAGGAACAGGATTTTTTAAACGTATAAAAAAAGCAAGACCTGATATCTTTGATTCTTGGACTGTGCATGAAAAGCCTGTTGAGATATTATGGAAAGATAATATACAAGGCATTATCTATACAGGTGATATTTCTTATATAAATGAATTAGCGGTTAACGAATAATTTTTCTGCTATCCAACCACCAGTGTCCCATTTGTGTAATCTTACTCTACGGAAGTTTTCATGATGATTTTTGTGGTATCCTTCACCAGCAATAAAAAAGTTTAACCAAGGTACGTTAGCACCGCCTTCGGTTCTATGCCCTATTGTATTCAATAATCCAAACCCTACTTTTGCAAATACAAACGGTACTGCGGCATAAGCAAGCCAAAAATAAGGACTAATTATAAAACTTATTATGTTATGTGCCGCTAATATTTTCAAATGATGTTTATGAAAAAACACTAATCTAGGATTAGCGTAAAGGTCTTTTGCATATTTAGGAGGTATATTAGGTATATCCCAAATAGTTAATAGCACTTTCCAAAAGCCAACATGTTTAGCACTATGCGGATCTTTTTCGCTATCTGAATGATGATGATGCATACGATGACTAGCAATCCAACCAATAGGTGTTCTAATGTATGCTACTGAAAGCATAAACAAACCAACCCATTCAAACCATACAGGAACTTTGAATTGTTTGTGGCAATAGTGTCGATGCAAAAGAATACTTGCACCAAAATGACTTATTACTTGGCTCCATATAATACCGATTAGAATTGCTATAAAAATTTCCATTTGTACTCCTACAAATGTATTTATTTGGATTTAGGTTAGTGTTAAATTAAGTTGGCCCAAGCACCATTTTCGTAGCCTTGGAACTTGTTGTCTGTTGTATTGTATATGATCATACCGTTTGCGGCTGTTAGTGCATTACGTTCTGTAGTTGTCATATTACCTAAAAGCAGTTCAAACGCACCATTTACTTTAACGTTACCTGTTACTTCTAGTTGTGCATCTGGTTCTCTACTCATACCTTGATAACCTGAGCCGCCAGCTTCTCCGCCTACTTGTAATTTACCGTTATTCCAAACTTGTACAAATTTTGTGTAATCTGGTGTGCCAGTTGGGTTAGGGAAAATATTTAGGTAAGTTTTGTTAACTTCAATTTGGAATGGTGTTTGTGTACCATCTGTATCAGTCTTACTAAATGTTATACGTCCAATACTTGCTTCTGTTGCTACTTGTCCTGTTGATTCTGTTCTTGTAAAACTAAAAATTGGATTACCGTCTGTTTTACGAGAAAGGATAGTGTTACCTGCATCTAATCCAGCTGTTCCAGTGAATGATAAATTGTTGCCATTACCGTTAATGACAAGTCCATCAGTGTCATTGAATGTCATTGTGTTAGCACTACCGCCTGTTTGTTGAATTCTAATTCCAGTAGTACCTTGAAGTGTAAGTTGTCCAGCAGTATTATCAACTTTTGTTGTAAAAATTCTGTTGCCAAAAAACTCACCGTTAATTGCGTCAACCATTAAACCTGAATCTATAGCAAATACGCTACCTGTAATATCACCTGTATGATAACCTACTGAGTTACCTACTATGTTACCTGTAACATTACCAACAACATCACCTGTAACACCACCTGTAATATCGCCTACAAATGCGTTTGCTGTAATTGTTCCTGATGCTGTAACAGCATCTGTGCTTACTGTACCAGTGATTAGACCAGCGTTTGCGTCAACAAGTACACCTGAGTCTTTAGCAAATACGCTACCTGTTATATCAGTGTCAACAAATCTTGTTGCTTCCCATTTGCTTGCAGATGCGTTATAACCTAATAAATCACCGTCTTGTACAGATACAATGTTTGTATCACCTAAGTCTGCTAAAGTAACTCCGCCGGCACTAACAACAATACCACCTTGTGTGGCACCATCGCCAACAAATACTGTTTTAGTATCCGTAGTGAATATAAGTTCGCCCGCTTCTGGCGTTATTGCTAGACGTTCGCCGTCTGTACCTCTTCTCAAACGTAGTGACATTCTTTGTCTCCTGATTCTTTATTATATGTATTTATGCCTTATGTGCATTTATTTAATAATGTTATTTACATACCAATCTTCGTTATCACAGCGTATATGACGCTCAAAGCCTTGGTTTTCTAGTATATTTAATATCTTTTGACGATTTTTGTCGTTTTCAAATTCGACAGTCAAAGTGTTAATATGAACACTCCAATCAAATGCTTCTAATATTAAAGATTCACTTCCTTCGCAATCAAGACTAATATAATCTATAACCGGAGGTGCCTTATATAATTTTATCAAGTCTGATAGAGTAATGCTATACACATTCATATGTGCAAAGTCTTCTCCTGGATCCTCGATAATACCTTCAATACCTGATCTCAAATTCCAACCAAAAAACTGTGTTTGATCCTCTAAATACCGAAACGGTAGTATTTTTCCTGACTCATTATACACACAGAGATCGCTTATTACACTATCTCTTGCTCCGCATAAGCTCTTTAATGTGCTAGGATTAGGATCAACGCAAATACCTTGCCACCTGTAAAACTTCTCTAATATAAAAGTATTACTAGCAGTAACACCATCTGAAGCACCAATATCAATAAAATAACCGTTCTTTTTATATCCTAATTGATCTAAAACAAAAAACTCTTGGCCACTTTCTGATATGTTTAGGTTACTTCCTTCAGGTCCCATTACTTGCGTCTCTTAAGAAATTTTCTAGTTTCTTTTTGAATGTCTTTCTTAACTCTTCGACTGTCGATACGGAAGTCAATACCCTTTATAGCGTCACCGTACTGCTCGAATAAATCTTCTAGCTCTTTGGTAACGTTATTATTAGATATGCTCCGTTTTGCTTTACAATCAATGTCCCACGCTTTACCATTCTTAAACTCTACATGAATAGTGTTGATGTATTCCATCGGTACACTATGTACATCTATGTCTTTGAATACCTCGGGCCACTGTCGTATAACATCCGCAGGAAACTTCTTACGTTTCATTCATCAATCCGATGTGTTGCGGAAGAAAAAATTATGCTTCTTCTTTTTTCTTCTTCTTGGTTGGAACTAGCTCTTCAGCCTGTTCACGTAACCTTTTCGCTTCCTTGAACATTCTATCGGCTTGTGATCTATAACTTGCCGCCAGTTGTTCGTCGGAGATCACTCCATCGTCTGGTGCTTGAATACGTGCCGCATCAGCTTCTGCCGCAACTTCTGTTGTGGCTGGCATTTCGTTTACAGTACCTACAGTTTCTGTAGTAGTCTTAGGCACAGTATTGTCAGACATAGCAAGATCTGCTACTGTTACACCTTTTTGTTCTGCTACTGCTGAATTAATTTCAGACAATAAAACTGCTGTGGTGTTATTAGGTGTCATCTCAATTTCAGATGTTGGAATCTTTTGTAATCTTCCAGTTTGGTGAAATCTTGGTAACATACGAGCACCATCACTTAATACTGCTCTATCCATTGCTTCTGCAAGTTCATGTGCTTGCTGACCTGCATCAGATTCAATTAATTTCATTAAACTATCGTGATCTGCATCGCTTAGGGTTGCAGTATCTACAATAAGTGCATGATTTGGATCATCGGGTAGTACGCGAAAAGCCACTGCAACTTTACGTTGGTTTGACTTTATACGTCCTACATGTTTTACATTAGCCATTTGTTTTTTCTCCTTGCGCCTTTTCTTGAGCCGCTTTTGCCTCTTCAGATTTCTTCTGAACAGTTTCTAGAAAAGTTTCTAGCTTATTATATGTTTTACCAACTGCTTCCATTTCATTTGCTTTGAATGCACCGCGTTGGCTAGCCACGTCAATAATACTTCTAATGACGCCTAAGTCTTGAATTGTTAGTTCAACAGGCTCAGTAGGCTGTTGTGGTGCTGTTTGTGTACCCGCTACTTGTGGGTTCTTCTTTTCTTCAGTCATCTTTTACCTCCGTTAACTGTGTATATTATTTACTTGTATTTCAAAAGTGGACACGCCAAAACGAAATATGACATTTCTTTAGGATCTTCAAAACCTACTCTAAGTTTGAATCCTTGCTTATCTGTTATGGCCATAGTCTTTTTGATATAGAATCTGTTCTTACAGTTGTCTGTAATCCACTTTTCTAGACTATTTTCTATGTTATATGCGAATGGTAGATCGATATATTCAAGGTGAGGTGCTTCAAATTTTAACTTTCTAATTTGAAAAAAATCATTAGGATTTGGTGATTTAAACGGTTTCTTCATAGTGTGCAGTAACACCAAACGGTGCTTGAATATCCTTTTTACGGTTGCTATGTATTACAAATACTGTTTCACAGTAATCTTCTTCACCCCAACTGCCCCATGGGTAACCGTCTGTAAACATAATAAATTTCTTTGGAACAATGTCATTTTCTTTCATGTATTCCCAATTAACCATGAACTCTGTTCCGCCACCGCCTACAGGTTGATATTCTGAAATGTCATCGCCTTGATCTGAATGAAAATCTTGCTCTGCATATACAGATGTATCAAAACACCAAATTTTAATATTGTACTCTTTGAATTCATCACAAATACCTTTTACTTCACTTAGGAAGTCTCTAGGCATATCACCACCAATTGATCCGCTCATATCAAATGCAATACAAAGATCAATCTGCTCGTCAAAGTTCATACCTGGTAATACTACACCAGTATGCCAACCTTTACGTGATGGACGACTAAATGTATAGTCATTTCTTATAGTAGACTGTATCTGCTGACGGATAAGTTCACGCCAGTTCATTTTAGGTTCTGTAAGTTCAGATATCATTCGCTGAACTTCTTTAGGAAGGTTACCTGCGCCAGCGGCTTGTGCGGCCTGCATCATACCTTCTTTTACACTATCTCTAATCTTCTTTAGTTCTTCTTTGCTATACTTAGGTGCCTTTACACTCTTGTTACCTTCGTCATGATTAGTATCCTGTTCAGGATCTTTATTGTTTGCAGAGCCTCCTGAATCATCATCTAAATCAAGATGTTCGTCTAACAATTCACCTAATGCTTTAAGTTCTTCTTCATCATACTTTTGAAAAATATCTTCGTAAACTTCTTCTGAAGTCCAATCTTCATATTTAAAGTCTTGAAAACAATCTACTAGTTTAGGCTTAGTACCAATATTGTCTCTTACAAGTGTATTGTTTACAATATAATCTTGTGCAATATTACTAATATGAGGATCTAAGTTTCTACCCTGCCAAGCTCTACGTCCTAAATGATCAAATACACAATGCAAAATTTCGTGTGCAATTACAAACTCAATCTCTTTATTATCCATAGCATTAAAGAATTGAGTGTTAAAATATAAATTTTTACCGTCTACTGCGGCTGTAGGACACCAATCATCTGCACTTTTAATACGCAGACGTGTTGCCATATTACCAAAGAAAGGATGTCTAAGAAGTAAGCCAATACGTGCTACAATAATTCTGTCAAGAACATCAACACGCATTTCGTCCAGTTCTGCTGGAGTAATGTCTGGATTAGGTGACCAATGTTTTTTTCCTGCTACTGCACTCATCTTATTCTCCTTGCTATGTTACTTATTATAGTATCTTTACGTTTCAATGTCAAATAGTTTGGTAAAAAGAATAGGGGCTTTCACCCCTATTCTAATTTGGTTAAACCTTTTGTGCGGCAGTAATATACTTGCCAAAACGTTCATGGAACTCATCGAAACATTCGACTTCATCAGGATCGATAGGTAATGAGTATTGTGTGAGGGCTAATTTGATTCCCATTACAACCAACTCTGTGTCGAAGTTATCCATAGCAAAACGTAAAAAGTTATTAACTTTAGTATCAAACTTTTTATCGTTCTTGTCGCAGGCTTCTTTAAGCTCGTAGCAAAGAGACACTGTTAAGGAATACATCGCACTGATTTCCTTATTGTTGAGCTCCTTAACCTTACCTGACAAAATGTCTGTAGGGTTAGGCATCTGCCCAGCAACTTTTCTATGTGCCATAAACTTCACTGCAAGGCCTTCACCAACTGAACCACTTACAAGATCTGTAGTGGTTTCTTCGTCGTCGTCATCTTCAAGTAATTCTGATACAAACGACCAACTACGTGGTGTTGCAAAAGAACGACTCGGTGACTTCGGATCGAAATCGTATAAATCTTTCTTGCTAAAAGTTAGGTAACCAACTACGTCTTTGTGTTGGTTGTTTGCAACAGCCCAAGCAAACCAATCATCAAAATCCACAGCCATTTCTAAGTGGATAAATCTGTTTGCCAATGGTGCTGGCATTCTGTATGTAACGCCTTTATCTGCGTCACGGTTACCTGCCGCAACAATAAGAACATTGTCTGGCAGTGTATATGTACCAACCTTACGGTTAAGTATCAATTGATAAGCGGCCGCTTGTACAGCCGGTGCCGCTGAATTCATTTCATCTAGAAACAAAATAATCCATTTATGTTTCTTTGCAAATTCTTGTGTAGGAAGTTCTTGTGGCGGTGCCCAAGCCATACAGTTGTCATTTGCCGCATAGTAGGGAATACCTTTAATGTCTGTTGGTTCCCATAGCGATAGTCGAACATCAATTGTATATGCATCCATAGATGCTCCAATTTGATGTACAATGTCTGATTTGCCAATACCTGGAGGACCCCAAATAAAAACCGGACGTTGCTTTTTAAAAGCTCTTGCGATTGATTTTTTAGCCCCATTAGGAGTGACAGTACGTGTTGCGATATTTTCCATATTAGCCTCTCTAGTTGTAGTGTCTTTGCTCATTTACTATACTATTATAATACTATCACAAGGCCGAAAAGTCAACCTCTTTATTACCAAAATATTAATTTTCGTGTCTTTTAAGAGCTTTTGCTAGTCCGTATTTACGTAGATCTCCGCTAAAAAGGTGCAATTCCATGGCCTTTTTTTCGTTTGTTACAATGATACTATACGGTGAAAGGAAGTATGGACAGTCTATAAATTTGTCCAAAAATATAATAACTTGTGTAGTTACTTTGAAGTCTTTTGGAAATGGTACTTCATATGTTTGTATATCCAATTTTTCTGTAAGATGTATATACCCGTCTTCTGTAAGGCGCAATCCGCCTTCATCTTTTGCTCTAGTGTTTTGCCACCACAAAGGAAGATATTCCTTCATAGTAGCATCACTTAGTGCAATATTACTATTCTTCAAAAAGATTTTTGTATAGGTTTCTTTCCAGTTCATTCGACTGTTAGTTCACCTGTAGTAAGTTTATATACTGCAAAGTCTTCTGAATTAAATAGTTCGTTCAATTTTTGTGCTAGATTATGTGCATGTCCTGGATTTGAAAAAGATACTTTTTTGTATTTAGGTCCAGGGTAATTCGTGATAACGTTTAGAGACTTCAAATTGAAGGGCTTGCCTTTAAAAAACACTGCCCATATAGCTTCTGCTTCTAATACTTGTTCAGACTTATATGTCTTTTTATCTATATGTTCTAATATTACCGTAGGTTTTGGTCTACTCATTTGCGTACTCCATAAATTATGTACGCATATATTTATCTCTTTTTTAGGTTATATTAGTACTTATTACCAGCTTTGTCCACCATCCATATTGATGGTTACAGTTTCTTCGCCTTTAGGTGCATTTTCTTTTACAAACTTTTCTAAGTCACCATTCATACGTGCCATTACTTCACCTAGTGTAAGTGCTAGTTTACGTGCAGTCATAATATCTAGTTTGACTTCTTTTTGCTGAGAAGCATCTGCGCCTTTTACTTGATTAATAAATTGTTGTATTGGTGCAGTATTAATCGGCTCTATTGGCATTGCTTAACTCCGTTCTCATTTGTAAGTCTGTTTTAAAAGGACCTTTGAAAGGATATTTTTCAATAGTTACACTCTTAGGACAAAAACTTCTTACCCAGCCCTTGTCAAATCTTATAATGTAATAACCTGCCGCATATACACTTTTACTTTTAGGACTCTTTGTAAACAATGGTAACCTACGTTGTACGTCATACATTGTATTATAAGGAATACTACTTGTAGGAAATCCATATAGTTCTTTGTCTATATGAGATTCACTATCACTAATAGTTCCTACACTCCAAGTAATATTACCTAATGCAGTGTTTAATTCTTTTTCATTGTCATAGAATGTCGTTCCGGTACTGCAAGTATACATATACTTTTTGTCTTCTTCATTACGGTGTAGAGTGCCAATCTTATTGCCATCTTCTTCCATTATCCAGAACTTATTTTTTAGTACTGATTTTGCCTTTATCATATTGTTGCCTCCTGGTCGGGATATTTTGCGTTTAAGGGCTCTGCATATAGTTTTGCATTTTCTGCAATCCTTTGCATATCCCATTTAGCACAAAACTTCATAAGACGCATGCCGACCTGTTGTACGTCTTTCGGAGTCATGTGGTCTTCAATAACACCATTAATGATGTCACGAATATCATTCGGCTGTGCTGATAAATCACACAACACAACATTACGTTGATAATCATCTAGTACACGATGTTCTTCACCGTTATGATCTACCCAACGTTGTAACATAAGATTATTCCAATTGTAACCTTTTGTATCTTTGTCTGCAAATGCTTCTTGCAAACCTACTTTATTCTTAGTACCTTTTGTACGAACACCTGGATATGCACTAAACACATTATCACTTGTATCACCACGCATACATTTTTCAAATAGCATCCATTGTGGATTAGGTGCAGGTCTTGCTTCGCCTGTCTTTTTATCTATAATAGGTTGACGTTTCTTATCATCAAAATAACCTTCATGTGTTATAATAGTATTACTAACACCATTATACTGTTTTACATTCGGAGCAATAAGTTGTGCAAAGTCACCGTCAGTGCTAATGATTACGTGTGTATCATTAGGATGTGCTTGTACCCAACCTGCAATAAGATCATCTGCTTCTAGTTGCGGATGTTGCATCATTGTACAGTTAGTTTTACTACCAATAAAGTCTTTGAATTCATCGAATATCTCCCAGAACACTTTATCTTCTTCTGCTTGTTGCGGAGTCATTGCATCACGTGTTTCTTGTCTATTACGCTTGTATGGCTCATAAAAGTCTTTACGCCAACTGCGTCCTTCTAAACAAAATACAACATGATCAGCGTTAAAGTCGGCCCATGCCTTTTTTACACTATTAAGTGTAATATGCAATGCCATACCAACTTTATCATCAACGCTACCTCGTACTACGTGTCTAGCACGGAAGAATGTATTTGCTGTGTCTACTAGGATATATGTACTCATGATACTTCGCTCTTGTCCTTATCTAATGGTTTAACATTAATATAACCCATTTCGCGATTTTTGTCAACCCCTTGATCGTCCAAAACCTGCATTGCAATAGTTCTAAACCAAGCATCAACTATTTCTTCGTTTGTTTCACCTGAATAACCTGCATCAAGTAATTGTTCAATAAACTCATTATTCCAATCAAGTTCAAAGAAACCATTCTTAATATTATCAGGATTGACTTGTGTGTCTAAAACGCCTACCCACGGCTTACCTGCTTTTGTAGCCGCTTCTTTTTCTTTTGCCAGAACTGCTCTTCTTTCTTGTTCTGGTGTTTGTTTTACTTCTTCTTTAGGTTTTATACCTAAAGCCTTTTTCATTTTATCTAGCATTACCATCCTGCCTTTCTGATTGCATCGGAAGGATCTTCTTTTATCTCTGCCTTCATTGCTTTTTCATGTTGTTTATTTTTATAATGTGTTTTTGGCATATCAATCTTAGGTTCCCCAGGCATTTCCGAATAGGCTAATGTGGAGTCTTGGTGTGAAGCGCCAACCTCGCTCCATACATGCTTCGGCGACTTCTTTAACATTGAGGTTATATTCTTCCGAACGTCCGCCAAGCGGCATAAGATATACCGGACATTGTACCCCGGCATTTCTATAAGCCTCCACAGCTCTCGTAACTTCATCAAAGTCATCTTGAGTAGCGACAACAAACTTAAGATAAATGTCACTACCAGTAACACGACTATACTGCAAAGCAATATCAGGCTTAATAGCAGTATCCCAAGGTTCTCCGCTAACTGCAAGTTTCGGGGAACAACTCCAAGTGACTTCAAACCTGTCTTGATTGCTGAGATACTGGAAGAACTCTGGATATAGAGTTTGTGTAGTATTTGTTTCAAATGTAACATTTTTTAGATCTCGCATACGTGGATGTTCGAACAAATCAATATAAAGCCTCTGCCACGCTAACAAAGGTTCACCACCTGTCATTATCAAGTGTATGTCTTGTCCATTGTCTTGTGTCCACTTACCATTAGGAGTAAGTGATAACAAATGTTCAACCACTTCATCTACTGTTTTAAGCATATTGAAGTGTTTGAATTCTGGATAGATACTTGCATAAGTATCACAACCTGTATGTACAATAGGCAAGTCGTTAAACTCTTTTGTAGTTTCGTGGACTTTATTATCAATAAGGTCCTTTACTTCATCATTATATCGCTTGCCTTCTTTATGTAAAGTCCAACGATCTTTTTTCTCACCTGTACCAAAATTCATACAACGAAAGTTACAACCGAAAGTACGTAGGAATACACTTGGGACTCCTACAAATTTACCTTCACCTTGTACACTATAAAATGCTTCGGAGTACCTGAGTTGCTTAACCTTTTCTTTAGGTTTTTCTAAAACTTCTGGCATATTATACTCCACAAGCAAACTGTTGTTGCAGTTTTACGTTATCGATAAATTCTTTCTTAGTTGCAGGGTCTTTGCTGAAAGCACCACGCAATACAGTTGTTTGTGTCAAACTACTCTTTGCTCTAATACCTCTATTTTCGCAACAACCATGTGTTGCTTGTACATAGACACCAACGTGTTCACTACCTGTTTGTTCTTGAATTGCATCTGCAATCATAACATTAAGTTCTTCTTGTAGTGTTCCTCGCATAGCACACCATTGTGCAATTCGGGTATATTTACTTAGTCCTAGTAATTTAGGGCCTGCAATGATTCCAATGTATGCAACACCTTTTACAGTCTGATGATGATGCGAACACAAACTTGTAAGTTCGCTTCGCACAACAAGCATACCTTCATAACCACCTTCAATGTAGTTAGGAAATGCACTTGGGTTAGGCATTTTATCATAACGACCAGACATAATCTCATTGATATACATCTTAGCCATACGTCTTGCTGTATCTTGACTGTTAGGATCTGTTTTTGTATCAATTAATAGTGTCTGCAACACATTTTCAAAAGCAGGAATTGCTTCTTCAATTAATTGTTGCTTATCACCATCTTCAAGAACTGCACTAATATTATCATTTGCCCAGTATCTAATACCTGCATCTTCTAATTTCTTTTTTATTTGTTCTACTTTGCTCATTTTCGTTCTCCGATGTTAAGGCAGTGGATTGCCAATATTGTTATATTATACACTTTATTTAGGTCTGTGTCAAGCATTTTTTACGTATTCTATGTAATCTTTTGCAATTATTTCATGGACTTCGGTAGTATAATGCTCTCCGTCATACCTATATTCGTCTGTTTCTATGTTTATATTATGTTCTTTTAAGATGAATTGCTCTGCACTCATAGGTGCAAAACCAGTTACTGCAAAGTCACCATAAAAGTTCTTATGCTTAGGTATGAACACTCTATCATTAATAGACCATACATACATGGGAATGTTTAACTTGGCACAGATAAAATCCATTAACAAGTAATCAGCACACCATTCCCTATATTGTAGATGTGTAGCACTTTCATGCCACAACTTTGTATATTGATACTTCTCTTGAAAAGGACCCCAGTCATGTGTCATTCCTCTTCTTTCAGAATATTCAAACCCTTTGAACTGTTCAAAGTTCTCAGGTCGGCACTGTTCAATTAGTTCTGCATGTTCTTCAGAAACTAATTCATCAGTCCATCTATCTACTAATTCAGGATCATCCTTTGCAACAGGTTGTTTTGGGCCTCTTGAAAAATGATCTGGTTGAATACCGTCACCTACATCTAAATTTCTACTACAAGCAATTAGATATCTATTCCAATATGTTGCTTGTACAAAAACTTCTGATATATTATTTTCATAGTAGTTCAACATGGCTTTTAGCCATGTTGGATATTTTTTATTGCATCCTCCGGGAATGCTGTAGATAGCCACAGGAGTATTATTTAATTTAGAGTAAATTTCTCCATAGTTATATTCCTGCCAGAACTTTACTTCGCCGTCAATCTCGGCATAACCGTGACTGTGGCTATCTCCTAAAAATAGTGTTCTCTTAGTCATTGAAATGTTTATTAAGCATTTCTAGTCTATCGCTTGCAGTAGCCATAGCATCTAACTCTTTTTGGATAGTTTCGATAATATCGCTGTGTTCGCCTATACCTACTACTTGTCTCATGTAGACTTCGATGTTAGCCTTATGCAATTCAATCTCTGCTTCGGCGTGCTTTTTAGCCGCACTAATCATGATTTCCTTCAACATAAATCTCCTTTCCTATAGTTTCCCTTTTCAGGTATTACGTGACGCACTCCTCCTCGCGGATCTTCCATATCACCCTTGCGCCTAGGAATGAGATGTACATGAGGATAGTCAACAGTTTGACCTGCGGCCTCTCCACAATTCTGTCCAATGTTGAACGCATCACAATATCCGCGATCAACCCAATCATAGCCCCATTTGTATGCGGCTTCGAAACACTTACTTAAATCCTGCCATGTTTGTTCTTTTGGTACAAAAAGAATATGTCCTTCTGTAACAGGATATCCGTCTTTGTAAACTGTAAAGTCTTTTGTGTCAACTACTACATCAGTCCACGGTTTCATAAAATTCTTCCTCTACATAACGTTTTAATTCATGATCGCCAATATTTTCTGGCACTCTTTTTTTATAAAATAGTTCATAACTATCACTACCATACTTGCCTATGCCATATAGTTCTGTAGCATCTTCTCCGTCCCAGTCTTCAAACTGTTCACTCATTCGATACAGTCTGTTTGCTCTTACCGTTCGCATACCTAAAGGTGCAATAATGTCTTCAATTTGATTCTTAGTTGCATGTAAAAATGCTTTGTGTGTAGGCCATTTAGTAAAGAATGTAGGTAGTACTGCCTTAACTTGTTTACGGTTTGTACAGTTCAAACAAATAACACCAACCATATGTTGCCATACATTGTCTACCTGTTGTTGTACCATTAAATCATCACGCATAGTCTGCAACATTTTCCCATGGGTAAACAAGCCAAACATCTTCTTCTGCTTTGTTTACTTCGTGACAGGTATAACTTACATTACTAAAGTCACTTGCTAAATTTTCAGTAAGTGTTGCAAAACGTACATTATGAGTCCAAACATTATTCCACTCTGGGCTGTCAGGTAAACACCCAGCAGGCCAATCCTGCATAATCCAATTGAATGTTGCACCAGTATCGTTAATGTCATCTACAATTAGAATATTCTTTTTATTATCTCCAGTATCACAATGAGGATATCCAAGTGCATCTTCGGCCATCCAACAGTTACTTTCACTTTCTCTATTATCATCACGTAGACTTACTTTTAGTGCTTCGCAACGTATGCCAGTCATGTTCGAAATAATTGTAGCAGGTACATTACCACCTCGTGTAATTCCTACTATGTAGTTAGGACGCCATTCGTCTTTGTACATTTGATTGACAATACTGACGCACATACGTTCAACATCAGTCCAACTGTAATAATGTTTCTTAATCATTTTTATATTTCTCGTTTAAGTAAGTTTCGTTGTGTACCCATCTGTAACCAGCATTTTGCCAGTTGTTTGCTGTTGCATGTACAAAACGTACAAAGCCCCATTCCTTTTGTTTACGTCCCATAAAGAAAATGCTAGTACACGGTATTTCATTTCCTTGTTCATCTTTAGCAAGTTCTAACCAGTGCAGGTCATCTGCTTTTCTAAATCTAATAGAACCAGGACCACGCCAAACTCTTGTTGATCCTACAACTGCACCTTCTTTTGAAATAATAGGAATGTGTTCCCAATATCCACCTTTTAAAATAAAAGCACCCCAATTCCAAGGATGATCATGTAGTGTAGGTTCATCACTTACTAATACTTTATGTAACGTAATGTTAAAAGGAAAGTTCTTACGTTCTTTTAAAAATAGATAGTAGCGTATAAGATACGGAATCTTACCTGTTCTATCTGTAATTACTCGGCGTCTGCCAAGTTTGTCCATTAAATTAGAAAGGAATTTCATCATCTAATTCTCCTGCCTTTTGCTTGCCTTTGTAGTCTTGTAATGTCATGTCGTATAGGCTTTTGAAGTTACGCCAAACTTTTTGCAATGCTGGATATTCTTCACACATATTTTCTACTTGCTGAGGATCTATGTACTTGTCATATTCACCTGCATAAGTTGTATCAAACGTATAACTAAAATCATCATTTGTAGTGCCTGTTAATGTAATTGTACTTGGGCCTCCTACTGTAGCACCAGCTTCATACGATACAGGTATAGTATCATCTAAACTATCTAATTTTACAGTATAAGTTAAATCGTCATCATTCATCTGCAATTACCCTATATAATTCTTTACCACTAAAAAACTCCTTATGTAATTTAGTAACCTGCTTTTGTATGCTAGGTAAAAAGTCTTTATAATTTTCCATGTATTCAACAATTTGCTTTACTACTTTGTCTCTGTTTTGCATATATGAATCATAGTCAATAGTCCAATCACTGTTGTATTTGAACTCAGGAAGTGCCATTTCACTATAACTTAATCTATCAGGCACCATTGGAATAGTATCTACTAATGCACCTTCATACCAACTAATACCAAGTGTTTCTTGCAAGTTAGCACTGAATACTAGTTTTGCTTCACCTAACATATTATGATATTCATTCTTTGTAAGCGTTTGCTCTTGGCAAACTATAAAATCATATTGTGGAAGTTGTGTTTTAAGATCTCTAAATATTTCAACTTGTTTCTCTGGAGCAACTCTATGAGGAAACAATATAAGATCTCTCTTCTCCATATTTTTATAACTGTCTAAACTGTTCTTTAGATACTCCATAGGCCAACCTACACGATGAGTCTTTGTATCATCTATGTCTAAACTTTTTGCAAATAAGTCTATATGAAACTCACTAGCAAAAAAATTATCATCATAGCATTCATACATACTTTGTTCAGCATGTCTTACCCAAGGTTTATCACCTATAAGTCTGCCTAAAAAATCTTGCGGATCATAACTACCTGCATGCCACAAACCACCAATGCAAATATCAACACCGAGTAACTCTGCCATGTAGCGTAGTTGTACCACTGTAGGATTCCAGGCATCAGTATAGAGAAAATAATCACCGTCCTTAACAGTTCCATTACAAAACATTTTTCCTATTTGTTCAAGTTGTTTAGACTTGTATACGTTTGTACCGCCGAAGTTAAGAAATGCCCCAGGCGTTGTAGCCTGAGGCGTTTCTCCTCCACTTATAACAACTACTTCTTCATTTGTAGCTCGTCGCAGTTGCTTTGGAAGATATTCCTTCCATTGCTTAGTATAACGTGTATCTACTGCTTCGATGTCTACAATATGAATAGTCATTAGTTTCTCCGGTTACTATTAAAACGTCCTGCGTTTTTATTACGTGGTTTAGGGGGTTTCCCATATTTTAAATAATTTTGAAAAGCTCTCCACTCGTAGCTCTTACTGTTGTATAAGTTCTTTTCATCGAACTTAAATCCACTTTCGAAACCTAAGTTATATGCAGTTGCACAAAACTCTTTAAAGGTTTCAAGATCGTCGAAAATAGTCTTATATGCTTCTCGATCAAATTTGATTGCCATTGTTTCTATTCCTTTTAACAGCATCTAGGGTTTTGGATATTTTATGTTACAGCCGTTTTCGCCATCTTCGGCAACTTCAATCTCTACATAACGGCCAGGATATTTTGCAGAGATCTTCTCATACAACTCGTCCGCAATCATTTCGCACGACTTGTAATCTAAAAGGAGCACGTCAGCGTCGGTTGAGCCCTTCGCTTCACCTCCGTTACTATCTGTTCCTGAATAGAGTCTTTCGAGCCATCTTTTGAACTGGATGAATTCGATATCTCTATCGTTGTGGCGCACTTCGATTTGCACCCTGAAATGAAAAATATGACGGTGAGGATAACCAAGAAACGAAACATCGTCCCAATCGCCTGTTGCAAGTTTCGGATCATCTAGTGCCGCTGGATATTTGTGTATACCCTCTTTCTTGAATGTTACCCATATAGATCTATTTACCTTGTTTTCCATATAGATTTTTTTATCTTCTTCTCTCATCATACGCATCATTCCTTCGTAGTATCGTTCATTGTTTATTATATCATCCATTATACACTCACTTTACTGGCTTGTCAAGGCCATACTTTGTCCAATCTGTGAATTTTTCTCTATCCATTAGATCATGTAAACTATGGCACCATACACCTGGATTAGTTGCCTTAAACCCTTTATCATCAATCTTCAACATAGTGTTGTAGTTCCACTGTTTTACGTAAGGCAACGGAATACGTAGTTGTGGAATAAAGTTTTCATATTCTGTAAGTCCACTTTCAAGAAAGTCTTCTGCATAATTAATTGGAATATCAAGAGAACATAACTTACCCGCAGTTAAGAAGGCCTTAATCATTCTTTCCCATTTATTCCATTCTTCTTCATTAAGTGGTTCAAAACTGTGATTAGCACCAAAGAAAATGTGCTGTCTATCTTCTAATTTTTCTTGTATAGTATCACATGGTTGTACACCTGTAACAAATAGCGTATCCATTCCGTGAGCAGGAGTTTTTTCTACTTCGATACCTGTAAAGAAAACAACGTCCTCTGCTATGCCTGTTTCGTATGTTCTTTTCATTTTAGTTTTGCCTGTATTAGTCTTTCGTTTAATCTATAAATTTCATCTTTTAAATATAATTTCATAGTTTTCATTCTGCGAACTTCTTCATCAACTGTAACATTATTATAACGCATTTCAATCTCTTTGTCAAGAGATCTATGTTTCCGTTCTACTTCTTGTAGCCTTGCACATATTTTGTCTGCCTCGTTATCATAATTGCTCATTCTCCATTTCCTCCAACTTATTTTCTTGTTCTTCTGAAAATTCGCCGTCAACTATTTCGTCAGTTGTTTCTTCTACTGTATCAAACAAATTGTTGAAATAAGTTTGGGCATTAGTCATACGTTTGCCTGTTGCACCTCTTGTGCCAATTATAGTGTCTAGATATCTACGGAATTCGTTTGCGACTGCTATCGCTTCGTCTCTTTTATCAGTTGCAAATATTGCCTCCACAATGTCTCTAAAAAATAACCTGTCAAAACGTTCTTCGACAAGCATTGACGGAATGACGCCATTGTCGTATTGTCTGTTTGCTTCTTGTACTGCATTTATATGACTCCATACATTATGACCCATCTGGATCGCATATGAAAAACTATCCCACGATGTTTTTCCTTCTTTGCCGATTTTATTTAAGTCTCCCGGAGCATAAGTGCAAACGTCTGATACTTTAAGTTCGGCAGTGATTGGGCTGTTTTCAAAGTTTTTAAATATCCCATCTGATATAACAGCGTCTTTAAACAGGCGGTTGTCTGTAGCATACTTTTTATCGTCAACACTTGGCACCATTCTATATGTCCATTTCGAACGATCCGCTGTTTCATTCTGAATGTATATTTGTCCATTCGCGGTTGCGAGAAAAGGACTAGCACAATCAAAAGTAATAGTAAAGTTTTCATTATGATGTTTCCTAACTGCACGTTGTACATCTGTAAGCAATGTAGCCCACTCTAGTTTAGACGTTCCTAAGAAGTGCATTACATCATGTAATCCTTTTTCTAAAAGTCCGTCATAACGTAAACTAATAAGACGTAGTAACGCTAGATGAATATCACACATATTCTGACCACCCATTGACCATCCGTTAAAATGATCTGAATATTTCTTAGGATCGCAATAGTCTTTCATTTGCTGATACCAATCTTCAGCATCAGTATGTGTTTCACCTTGTAATACATTTAGAAACTTACACGAACCAGTTCTATTTTTCATCCAATAGTCATTGTTAATACGTGTTGCATTTACGGCATCTTGATAGTTGTCAATACCTGTTGCTTTGGCTCCTTCTGGTGAACGTGCTACCCAGGCAGGTATATCAAGCACCATACCATAGTCCATATATGCGTCCATCCATTTCAGAACGCCATCACGTTTCTTTTGTGCTTTAGGACAGTTTGGATCTTTCCAATCACCTTCCCATACACCTTTACCAATTTGGAAACCACCTGAGTCACCAAGTAACCAAGTGTTTTCTCTATCTCTATTACGCACCATATCTTCTTTAGGTACTTCAATAGTTGTATCTAAGTTGGCATGTCCTGCACTATACAAACTCCATTTGTAAGTAAATGCACCTTGCTCTTTATTAAGATAGTTTAGACTTTCAACACCATGTTTAAAATTACTAGGAATCCTTGCTGGATCTACATAATTGTCAAAACGTTGCTTGCCTACATACGTTGCATAAAACCCACTAAGTGCAGGCAAGAAATGTGCATAATCTTTTTGTGTTGCTGTTAAGTCTTTATTCATCTTTTTTCCATATCCATGTGTCACCGTAGCAACTTAAATTAGTCTGTATATTATTATCTTTCCTAAACTGTGTTACACAATCTACTACAGTAGGACTATCCCAATCATGTCCACTAAACAATCCTCCTGGTTTTACTTTTGTATACCAAGTATTTAGATCGTTCACAGTACTTTGTTGATCAATATAGGCATCTAAAAACACAAAGTCTAAACTAGCATCATCTATTTTTTTAGATGCTTCCATACTAGTCATTTTTAATATTTCTCCTCTTTGTGTTTCACCTGTCCATTTGAAGTTGTGCATGGCTTGTATTTCTACAAGTTCAATCATCTTTTCATCAACTTCCATTGGCATAGAACCGATATAGTCTGTGTAAGGTTGCCAGTTATCAATTCCATAGAGCTTTGTTATGTTAGGGCAGTTTTGTAACATTGTACAAAAACTTTCTGCTCTAAACAATCCGACTTCAGCACCTATTAAATTTTGACCATGTAAATTAATTGCATGTATAAGATACTGAATGTCTGACTTGTGATCTATGAAATTATAATTCATATACTATTTGCTCTGTGCTGGCAAGATGTAATCATAATTTACCATACCACTGTCTACAGTAATCTGCATTGCACCTTGATCTGAAATGCTAACAGTTTTGTCACCATCTAAATTAAGAATACTTTGTACTTGTGCTACTGGCCAACTCCATGTATGAGCTAGTGTTCCTTCAATACCATGTTGGAATACAAATTCACCTGCGTGTGTACTTGCATCACCAAAGCTGAATACTAAATTACCTTCTTTAGTCATTACGTTAAATGTAGGCTCTTCTGCGTGTGCCGCACTCATAAGTTTCATACGTGCAATACTAGCAACACTTGGACTAAATGTTACATTCCAAGTTGCACCTTTGAACTTAACAGTTTTTAGTTTTTCATCAATAATTGCTTTGTTCATAAAGCGATAATCATTCTGGAAATCGCCTGCTGTATTTTCAAAGTGGATGTGTGTTGGAACAACTTCGCCATTGCGATCTGCTTTCACAACATCAATTTTTGCATCCTTTTGATACTCAGGATTTTTCAAGTGTAGTGCTAACTTATCTAAGTTAGGCATACCAAATGTACCTTCGAATTCTCCAACTGGTGCATTTGTTGTCGCACTCAAAATCACAGAACGATCTTCTGCCATTGAGTCGATATTAGTGTCTTCATCGTTAGTAACCTTTACTAGATTCAAAAAGCCTAGTGCGTGTGTATGTGCAACGATGTCTTGTAAGATGTCTTTCATGTGGGTTCTCCTATTTCAAGTTTTATTATATTATCATTAGTGTAAGATGTCAAGTACTTTTCTACAGAGTATTTAGGTTTAAAGCCTAACATCTTGATCTTTTCTGTATTTGCACATGTCCAATTACGTTCATATGGTGTATTTAGGCGGACAGGCAAATCTGGTGCAAAGTCTGAAACTTTATATGGATGTCCTGTACCTATGTCAATAGTACCTGTAAATTTACTATTCATGCACAATTCTATTGCATCACACAAATCTTCGATATGTATGAAATCTCTAAAGTGATTAGTTGTATATTCTAATTCACTATCAATAAGTTTTTGTAAAAACATTCCTTTACGTGGATTGCTAGAATATACTGTGTGGAAACGCATACCTAATGTGTTAACGTATCTTTCACCTGCTTCTTCAACACAATACTTACTAGCCGCATATGGATTCAAATCGGGCTCATAGGCGCTACTAGAGCTTGCGTAAAGTATCCTTGTGTTAGGATAACGTTCAAATATACGTTTGCTTACTTCTACGTTATTACGCCAATATCCTGCAGGATCTTTAATACTTTCTCTTACACCACTTTTGCCTGCTAGATGTATTATTAAATCAAATTCTTCTTTGAGTTCGATATCATATAAGTCATGTCCGTCTTGTAAATCAAAACAAACAACACTATTTCTTTTCTTTAATCTCTTAAGTAAATGACTACCTATAAATCCTCTGTGTCCAGTTAACATTATACGCATTTAAGTTTCTCCCAAGTATCCTTCCAATCATTTACTTGAAAGGCAAATCCTAAGTCTGCATCTATTATTGCTTTCTTTAATGGATAATCATTACCCATTGGATCCATTCTATCTCCATAAAAATAAAGTGTATCATTAGGATCAAAATCTTGTATTATTTGACTTTTGTCTTTACCTTTTGGCGAAATATCAATTCCTGTTTCGCCGCCTGGTCGTGCAATTAAGTCTGGAAATTCTGTGTTGAACTGCGAGGCAATAATATCACGCTCTTGATTAACTGTATCATGCTTCACATATAGTTTACGTTCACCCATTGTTGCATTGCGACCAACTACACTAAAGTTAACCATGCCAGGACGTTCTTCAATATGTAATCCTGTTCTTAATGGGAAAGTACTTTCTTCTAGTTGTCTTATTAAGAACGCTCTTGTTATTGGACCTATTTTCCAATCATCTGTGCGTATATGTTTTTCACCTTGCCAAACATCACTGCCTGAACAGTTGTATACTCTTTCGGCAAGACTATATATTTCTTCGCCTATTTGTTCAATAGTTTTTTCTTTGTCGCTTCCAGTAACAAGATATACAGAATGATCTGCACAGAAGTCTGTAAAGAATACTGCAAAGTCTGTATCTATTTGTCCTCTACTTGGAGTAATTGTTCCGTCAACATCAAAAATATATCTATTCACAAACTCTCCTCCTAAGATCACTTGAACTAAAACGGTGATCACGTTTGTTAAAATGTATATCGATATCACGCTTACGACAAATATCTTTGCCTGTAAAGTCTTTGTCTCGATATTCTTCACCAAGTATACGAACATTAATAGGATACATGGAAAGTATGTCTTCTAGGTCTTCTTCAGTGCCATATGGAATAATTTCATCAACATATTCTACACCTTTTAATTGTGTGTAGCGTTCAACTACAGTTTGTATAGGTGCATTCTTTTCTGCTCTATCCATACTTGGATCAACTTGCAAACCGCAAATTAAATAATCGCACTGTTCTTTTGCTTCACGTAACATTATTACATGTCCTGCGTGTAGTAAGTCAAATGTTGAACAAGTAAATCCTACCTTCATTCCGCTACCTCAACTGCAACACATATACCTTGCATTCCAATTGGAAAATGTCCATCTTCGCCTCCAACTGTAATTGCTAAGTCATCACGTGCATAAAAACAATCTAACATATCATCATAATATTCATTTATACCATTTGCGTTCACTGCAACAGGTTGTGTACCTTGCATCATTATATAAACTAATACCCATTTAAGCATTTTATTCTCCAAATTCAAATAGACTACCAAATGTAGTATTCTGTTTTGTATCCTCTAATGGATAGTTAAGCACACCAATCAAGTTGTCTAGTTTGTTATCAATAATTGTTTCTGCCATTGCCGCATCATCAAATGGCAATTCTTTGAACCAATCTGGTATACGCAATTCATCTGTTGGATACGCAACTGATGTATAACCCAACGGGTTCTGTTTTAATTTGCAAACAATAACTTTCATACCGTCAACAATTTCTTGCGAATACTTGTCACCATTCATACGTTTAAGTGTATTCCAGTTAATACTTGCTCTTACATGACCTGGCATATTTGCCTTGCCTTGCTTTTCTTCTAATCTTTGATAATGTCCAATCTTATTTGCTCTTTTAGGACTTCCTTTTTCCCATCCTGGACGTTCTGAAAACTCTTTACGGAATTGTGTAATACGTTCTAGTACATCTTTTTGTGGTTTATCCGTAAGTACCATTAGCAATAATTCACTTAGAAACTCTTGCATAAACACTGGAGTATCTGATCTACGCAAGTCTAAGCCCATTGCTTTTACTTTACCTGGCTTGCCGTCTACATCACTTCTAAATCCTTCAATGTCATACACTAGTGCCGCATAACGTTTCTTTGTAATATACAATCCGCTTTCTGCAACAATCTCTCTACCTGCCGCAATAACATCTGATCTACTTTTAGGACAATGAAATGCTTCCAACATAAACTTAGGAAATGTTTCATTAGCCGCTTCACATACTTGATCATACAATGTAATAACATTTTCTTTTGACCAGGGCAGTTGTTTACTATCAATTTGTTCTTTTAGTATAGGATATGCACTAAAGTAACAAGAGTCTGTATCACCATATATCATTGCTTTACCAACATGGTCATATTCACCTGTGATTACTTTGTTAACCTCTGCCGACATGTGTTTAACAATAGTTCTACCTGTAAGTGTAGTTGACTGACCGATACGTTTATCGAAAAAACGACAGCCAGGATTGAGAATAGCACCGTACAAACTGTTAAGATTAATTTTCTTAACCAACTGTCGTTTGTCCCAATATTCAATTTCAATTGCGTTGCCTGCATCTTTTGCTTTCTTAAGTTGTGCTTGTAGTTCTTTACGTTCACTATACCATCTTGCTAGAATACCAGGAATAACACCTTCAAACTCTGTTGTAAATATTGTACCGTTAGAACTAAGCATGTATGGCAAATTACTGTCAAAAATAAGTTTATAAATTTGTGCACCACTTAGTGTATCGCTTGCCGCACCTGCAGGAGATTTTCCCTCTTCCCAATCAATAGTTAATGAAATATCTCTACGTTGCTCCATTACTGCTTCGTATTCTTCTGTAGCAAAGCGTCCTTCCCAACTACCTGCAAATGACTTTTTCTTTAGACCCATATCTTCTTCAACACGACTTTCGCTGATGTCAGGGCGTATTTGTCCAACAACTGTTTCAGGCGCCATGTTTAATGCACGAATCACACTCGGATATAGACTGTTCAAGTCCATTGAGCCAATCCATTTATGCAATCCTTTTTTAGGATATGCTACGTAAGCACCTGCCGCTTGTGTATTTTCGTCATCTCTTTTAGGCCTGTTAGGAACTTGTAGTCCTCTGTGATGTGCTTCATTAACAATCGCTTGTTCTGTAACTGCAACTGCACCCATAGTGGTCTGTAGCAAAACTGTATTTGCATGTGCCAGTTCGTTACTTAGATCAATAAATCTTAGTTTTTTGTCCAGCTTGTCCAGTAGTGCGGTATCTTGAATGTTGTATTCAATGAACTTTCTAAAGTCATTGTTGTACAGTTGATCCAAAGTTCCTTCATAAGGCACTTTGTTTTCGCCAACTTCAATTTCGCCAATGGCATCAAGTCTATATGTGTGTCTTTCTTCATAAGTGTATTTACGATAAAGTTCTAAACTATCTAGATGCACTCTGCCTACTAGGTCATAGGTTTCAGCTGATTTACCATACTTTTCATATTCACGTTTCTTAGGCAATTGACCCCACAAACAAAAACGTCTTGTATCATCCTTACTCAATACACGACTTGTTCTGTTTACAGTATACGGAATATCATAACCTTCACTGTTCCAACCTGATAAAATATCAGCATCTTCTATAAGTGTTAGGAAAGTATCTATCATCTTCCCTTCGTCTTCAAAAAGCATTACATTATCAATGCCTTCAAGTTCTTTCTTTGCCTGTTCCATTGTAAGTGTTTTAGGAGGAACTGCAAGACATACCATAGTTTCCATCCACTGCAAGTATACAGATATGGATGTAATTGGCATAAATGGATCACTTGGATCAGCAAAGCCACGCTCTGGATCAAAGTCTGTCTCAATATCGAAAAATGCAATGTTTAGTTTAGGAGCATCTTGATTAAGATAATTTTCTGATAAGCATTGAAAGATAGGATTGATATCACTTTCAAATAATTCTTTGCCTTTGTTAATGGCTACTTCTTTGCGAAAGTCTTTTGTATTTTTGCATACAATACGTTGTAAAGGATCACCGTAAACACTCTTGTATTTGCCTCTAGGGTCTTTGTAATAAAATGTATATTTTGCTTGATATTCGTGGAAATGTCTCTTTCCATCTTTTCGTTCTACTACGCGAATGATATCAGAATCGCGATCAAATAGTGCGTCTACGTAACTCATCTTTTCTCCTCGTTGCTTGTGGCCAACGTACCGTCTGCATGCCTGCTGTTAAGCGTCTGGCGTCTTGTATATAATATCATTTATGTTTCCTGCCAACACATACCTCTTAGATGTGGTAGGATATACCTTATGATCTAAAAAACTTGGAAAAAACACAACCATGCCTGGGTATGCTTGTAAATGATATTCTTCTACTGTTTTATAATTACCATACTTAGGTATGGCTTTTTTTACAAATGTAAGTGGACTTCCGTCCGGTTCACAATCTAAATAATAAACAAAACTTGTTCTACTAATTGTTCCATGATTATGTTCATCAGCTCTATCACCTTTGTTGTATTCTGAATACCATACTTCAGCATCTAATTCAAAATCTCTTTGTTGTTTAATTAAGCCTGGAACATCAAGTTCATTACGTGGATGAGAAACATTCATGTTATGCCAATCTAAAATATCCATCATTAGTTCTTCTAATATTTCATGATGATCTAGATGAGCTTTCCAACTAGTTCTCCAACCTGTAAGATTGCTAGGTTCGTAATCTGGATTATCTTTTCTAAACTGTTTAAAGTAATCAATAATTTTTTTATCGTCTTCTAAAGAACGACCTAAGTGCCCGTGTTGTATTTTACACGGATAATCAATATGCATAGTTGATACTGCATATTGTTTTCTTAAATATTGTTCTTCTAAAGTTTTAACCATAAAATAATCCTACTACATATATAATAGTTAGTCCTGCATTTAGAACAACAAGACTACGTTCCTTCCAAAGTAATCCAATTAATACCCAAAGTGTATTACTAAAAATAAAAGCATAGATGTACCATGGATATATGTTTAAAGCGGCCATTGTTGCGGCAACTAATAAACATGCCGTAGCAAACCAAGCCAAAGGTTGATAAGGTTTTACCACCATGTCGCCGCCACTCCATAACCAAACACATTTATTACTGCAAAGTAACCTGTTAATAACATTACCCATGCCGCACCTCGACGTGTTGCCGCATAACATTGTGTAACACTACCTACAAAGAATGCAGGATACACAATAAGCATGTTAGGATCTCTTGCTGTCAAGGCAAGGGTCATGCTTGCTCCAACTGTGAATATAAAACTAACAAGTTCAAATGCAAATGCAATCTTATCACTTTTGTAACTGTTAATCCAGAAGTCTTTTATCTTTTGCAATTATGCCTTATCCTTGCCTACTGTAACAACGAGTGTTTCTAAATCGTCGAATTCACTCGACACACGTTCCCAGTCTGCTTTCTGAGCAATCTTAATTGCTTTGTTAATAAGACTTGGTTTAATATCAAGTTCTTCTGCTACTGCTTTTACAGTATCCTTAAGACCTGCTTGTAGATCTTCTACTTCTTGAAGGACGGTAACACCTTCGTTAACTAGTCTTTCTAGTTTTGCTTTTTCATCAGCACCATATACTCTATCACTCATGATTTCTCCTTATTGTTAATGTATTATACTGTATTTTGTCAGCAATGTCAACTGTTTATTTAGATTTATAGTAACAACTTGCATTAAAACCAATAGTTGAACTGATATTTTCTTGGTTTCCTCGTCTACGGAAGTGTTCTTCTCTAGGAGTAATATGTACACCATACTCCTCCTTCATAAATTGCACTATATTAATTGCTTCTTGATGTAGGTGAGGTCTAGCATCTTTCTTTCCTTTGATATGATTTTTGCCTTTATAACCTTTTTTACTAAACTCTTCAAGTGATTTGTTACCTAGTACTGTTTTATCAATACTAGCAGATACTCTAGAATTTATATCTTGGTCTTTAAATAAATCATAACCGTTTGCTCTTGCAATAATCATATATCCAAGAACTGTATCAACGGCTAAAGTGTGATACCAGTAGTCTCTGTTTCCTCTCCAACTGTTGTTTTCAATCCAGCCGTCTTTTCTAAAGTGTTTACGGATAATTTTCTTACGATAATTTATCTCTTTTGCTAATAATCTTTTGTCATTAGTCCACCTAGCATATGCTATGTTACCTAAACCGCCTCCGGCACCTGCATAAAATCCTGTACTCCATTGGTTAAATGCTTGTGGCTTGATAAATCGTTTGTACATCTTTTCAAAATATTTGTCTAGTACAATTTTTTGATTAGGTTCAATATATTCTTCTAATATGATTGCACTAATTAACATTCCTGCAATAAACTGTGATGCAAATTCAGGATGGTGATATGCACATTTACTATCAGGACCTTTCCAACAAGATTGACCTGCAATGTCATTCCAGTTTTCCCAATCATACATAAGGTTTGTTCTTGCGGCTTCTTCCATAAAGTCTATAAGAATTTTTGCTCCCCTAGGATCTTTATCGCTCGCTACTTTATATGACATGTCAAGTAGACGTAATACTTTATCTCCAACATAATTCCATTTTACACTTAAAGAATTACTACTGTAAAGTTCTAAAGGGCTAATACCTATAAGTTTATTGACAAACATAACATTTGTTTCTGTTACGTTACTCATACCGCATTGTTTTACTTCTTCTGTAAAAAAGTCAGATGCAAACTTTGTGTCTGGTTTTGGTTGTGATAAAAAATTTGTTGAACCTGTTGTTACATTACAAGCAGACAACATCATAGTTACTGCAACTAAAAGAGTCTTACGCATTTTAATTAATCCTTATCATAAATGGTTCACCGGTGAGTAAAATACTGCCGGCATTTAAAACTATACCTAATGCTAGTAGTTCCCAATAACCCATAATTATGCCTTTCCTATAATTAAATTATCTCTTATTATAGTATATTAAGGTGTAGATGTCAATAGTTTTGGTAAAATTAGTCTGAATCAGACTCTTCGTCTTTAGTCTTGTATTGCCATTCGTCTGAATGACCTACGCTCCACTTAGGTGTGGTCTCGACTACATAATTTTGTGTGCAAACTTTGAAATCAGGTCTCAGTAATTTATCGCCTATTAAACTTTGATCACGCCAAATAATTCTATTGTTTGGTTGTGCGGCAAATTGACCGTTATCTAGTTTTATAACATTAAAAGTTTTATGTTCTGGATCTTGTTCTGAAAAGTTTGTATCTAGTGTACTGCTTTCACTATGGCATGTATCAATAGTAAACATATATTCTCCAGAATGCATCTGTTTATCTTTGCCAAAGTATTCACACATACTAAGTAAAGGCTTTTTGATAACTGTTAAATTATAATCAAAGCAATCCCAAAGTTGTAAATTATCTAATGGCAGATCACCGTGGTCTTCTTTCCATACAAATGCTGAAATAGGAAGTTTATCAAACAATGCACCATACTCGGGAAGTAGTGTTTCAAAATAAAAGGCTTTACCTTGTACACTTTTTACACTTATCCAAATGCCTTCTGTGTATTCGCCGTGTCCTTTTTCAAGATCATACAAATACTCTTTACGAACTAATACTCTTTCTGGGGGTAGATTATGTACTAAG
>Ga0213865_10000447_pt1 | contig 28293 bp, 27 predicted proteins | sample PICome_6_FD_160100 | JGI IMG/M metagenome (GOLD analysis project Ga0213865, IMG submission 160100) | Coastal seawater microbial communities near Pivers Island, North Carolina, United States - PICO282 | ecosystem: Environmental > Aquatic > Marine > Coastal | place: USA: North Carolina...
TTCTAAAGCCATCAATGATTCATTGTGGCACCACATTGCCGCCGTGTATGACCCATCCTCTTCAACAGCAAAGCATCGCATCTATATCGACGGTTCCTTGGAGGCCTCAGGCAACCTCACCACTTCAGTAAACACTTCAAGCGGCGGTGTTCAGATTGGCCGCAGAGTGGACGGAGTGAACCCGTTCGAAGGCGATATTGACGAGGTTAGAATTTGGAGCGCAGCATTGAGCGATGCAACCATTGCAGCGCATGCAAACCAAGAAATCTGTGGCAACCCTACAACATTAAAGGCCTACTATACCTTCAACCAGGGGAATGCGAACGGCAGCAATATTTCAAACACTACGCTGGCCGATCAAGCGGGTACCAATACAGGTACATTGACAAACTTTAGCTTGAGTGGGTCTTCGTCTAACTGGACCGTAGGCCGGGACATGAACCCCAATTACTACGACACGCTTGCGATAACCGTTTGTAACGGAATGTGGTCTCCTGATAGTACAATGTATTGGGACAGTACGGCAGTGTACAGACATACGTTTACCGATATGAATGGATGTGATAGTGTGATATCCTATGACCTTGCGGTCAATGAAGTGGACACGTCTATAAGCGTTACTCTTTCCACGCCACCAACTATTAGCTCTAATGCACAGGGTGCAACCTACCAATGGGTGAATTGTAGTGACTCATCAGCAGTCACAGGTGCAACGCAGTCCTTCTTCGTGCCTTCGTCTAATGGTGATTATGCGGTTATCGTAACTGAAAACGGCTGTTCACTATGGTCACAATGTGTTAGTGTACAGGGAATCGGCATGGAAGAATACACTCGCGTGTTGCTTTACCCGAACCCAACGGCAGGCATCCTAAATGTGCCGCCTAACTGGACGGGTGAACATATTGAGGTAAGAAATTTAGCAGGACAAATGATACTATCTACCGAGACATTAGATAAGCTTGATCTTAGCCACCTATCTGTAGGTGTATACGTGGTACGTTGTGGCGCACAATATGCGCGCATTATCAAAGAGTAGGGTTATTTCTTCCCAAAAAAGGCTTTCAACTTTTCGAGGTCGGCGTCGGTAGTTTCTTTAGCTTTTTCTTTCGCCGCTTTTGCCTTTGGCGAGCCTACTTTACGAACCGGTTCATCGAGTTGTGCTTTCTGTTCTGGGGTCAATTCTTCTTTCTTTTTCCCGCTAGATTTCTTCGCAGGAGCTTGCTTCAAAGGAGTGCCTTTACTTGCTTCTTCAAGCTTCTCTTTGGTGCTTTTGGCCTTAGGGACAGATTTTCGTTTTCGGGCGTTTTTGCTCGATTTTGAAGCGTTTTTGCTCGATTTTGGGTTGTTTTTTCCTGTTTTTGCCTCTTTTTTGGCTTTTTTCTTCTTAGCGGTTTCCTCCGCTTTGGTCTGTGGAGCGACCTCTTTTATTGCCTCTTTTTTCTGCGGTTCTTGAACACCACCTTTTGCCTTGCCCTTTACGGTTCCTTTATCACCGTATAGGCTGTCTGCAGGAATGAATTTATCTCGAGTCACCCAGGTGCTCAATGCACCAATGGACAGTAGGAATTGGTCTTTCTTAATCTCTACAATCTCTCCAGGTTGACGCGAGCCAATTAGCTTGACGCGGTCACCCACTTTAGCAGGGGCCGAGATGAGCTTTTTAATCTTGCGCTCTTTCTGCTTCTGGTACTTTGATTTCTTTTGATCGCGCTCGTCTTGCGTTTGCGAGGCGCGCTCTCCAGCGTATACTTTGAAGCGACCAACGACTTGGTCTTTGCCTTTTTTGGTGCGTTGCTCGGAATATTCGTTGACCAAATTTTGGAACTTCTTTCCCCAAGTAATCATGGCATTTTGCTGCTCATTCATCGCGCTTTGACGACGCACCTTGTCTTCCAGCTGGTGAATTTTGCGATCCTGCTTTTCCTTAAGTTTCTCAAGTTCTTCTAGACGCTCGGCCAATTTTTCGCGCTGCCTGGTCAGCTCATTTTTCTCTTTCTGAATGCCCACCAGCAATCGGTCCACAGCCACTGTGCTTTCGTCCAATACTTCACGCGCCTGATCAATAAGGGCACTACTTACGCCAACCTTTTGAGCGACTTCATAGGTGTAGGAAGACCCAGGGACACCTTGGTTCAAGACATACTCAGGGGTGAGGTCGGTAGAGTTGAATTGCATCGATCCGTTATCCACCCTTGGCAGCTCGCTCGCCAGCGCTTTGATACTATTGTAGTGGGTGGTCATGACCCCGTAGGTCTTGCTGTTATTGAGCTCTTTTAGGAATATCTGTGCCATGGATGAACCGAGATCAGGGTCTGAACCCGAACCAAACTCATCGATGAGGACAAGCGTTTTGTTATAGGCGGCATTCAAGAAGTAGTTCATCTTGGTGAGCTTCGAACTGTAGGTAGACAGCTCGTTTTCGATGCTCTGTGAGTCGCCAATATCAGCCATTAGTCCGTTGAACCACCCCATGGTGCTGTCTGGGTGAACGGTAACTAGTAGTCCGCTCTGGAGCATCAATTGAAGCAACCCAACGGTCTTCAAGGTGATGGATTTTCCTCCAGCGTTCGGCCCGGAGATGACCAAGATGCGGTTGTGGGTATCTAGTCGCAGATCGAGCGGAACGACACCCTTGCCTTTCTGTTTGTTGAACTCGCGAAGAACAGGGTTGATCGCTTTGATCAGATGAACGTGTGGCTTGTCGAGAAGTTGTGGGAGACAGGCCTCTTCGTCAAGGGCGTGAAGCGCCTTCGCATTGACAAAGTCTATCTGGTAGAGCGCAGTGCTGTAGTCGCGTAGTTCGTCTCTGTACCCGGCAACAAAGGCGGTTAATAGGCGCAGGATGCGGGTCACTTCGCGTTTCTCTTCGTCTTCTAAAACGGAGATTTCGTTATTAATCTCAAGGGTTTCAGAAGGCTCGACATAAAAAATCGTTGCCTTGGAGGACGAACCGTGAAAGATCCCGTTGACTTGGCCTTTGAAGGCGCCTTCTACGGCGAGTACGCGCTTGTTATCGTGCACGCTTTCTTGGGTATCGGCAAGGATGCCTGATCCCGAGTATTTCTTTACGGCGCGGTAGAAGATGCGGTCGGCCGCGGCACGTTTTTTAGCAAGGTTGGCGCGAATCTTTCCCAAGGCCGGCGAAGCCGAAGTTTTCACTACACCGCGTCTGTCGAGGACACGATCGATCTCGTCTGGAACGGTCTTGTTTTTCTCGAGGTGGGCGAGTTTGTCTTGGATGGAGGGGGTGCGGTCTGCGTGTGTTTTGAAGAAGGTGTAGACTCGGTTGAAGCTCTCAATCATGTTTTTGATGATGAGAAAGTCTTCGCCTTCGAGGGTGGCTCCTTGGATTTTTAATCGGACCAAGAAGGGCTTGACATCTTCTGCAGCCAGAGCAGGAACGGGGAATTCGCTGAGGTAAAGCCCAAGTATTTCGTGGACCTCTTGAAGGTCGCGCGTGGCAACGTTAAAGTCGCTCGAAGGCTTGAGATCATAGATGCGCTGGCGGGTACGTTCTGTAACGGCGCGCTTGGCCACGGCCTTTTTTACAAGGTCGAATTCTATGCTTTCAAATAAATCTTCCGGGTAGGTATTCAAATCGTCTCTTGGGGACCGATGTTATCCGCGGTACACCCCTTCTTCGCTAGTAACACGGGCAGGCCCTTCATGTTTACGCAATCCACCAGCAATTACAAAGGCAAGTGCGGTCACTGCAACAGTAATGATTACGTCCACAGTGGTCCAAAATACGCCTACAGGCACGTCATAAAGATCGTTTTGCACATCGCCCCAGATCCAAAGCGCGAGCAAGACAATTGCGCCGGTAACCGGCTTGATTCCTTTTTCCGTTCTCCACGAAGGCACCTTGGTGGCGCTCACATACCAATAAACAGCCAAGGCCGATCCAAAGGAATGAGCGATGAGCATGCTGTAGATGGCAAAGGGGTTGGCAGCCATGTAACTTTCCATGATGTTTGAACGGCCCGCCCAATCGGCCGCCATGAGATCTTCCATGGGAAGGGCATCAAGAAAAAGTGAAAACAGTTGGTGGAGGCCCGAAGTGACGAGCACAGCAATGACGACTCCAACGATGGTGATACCGATAGAGCGTAGGGCGTGAAGGAATTTATTCATGGCGGTCAGTAATTAGTTGAACCAGCGTTCTACCACATCTAGGGATAGTGCTGCCACGTCTAATTTATTCTTTTTACGGTAACCGTTGAGTTTTTGGTGCAACGCGGCAGGTTTGTTGTCGCGCAAGGCATCAATGGTGTGGTAACCAGCTTGTGCAATGTGGTGCGACCACTCTTCAGGAACGCCAATTGCTTGGAATTCTTCAGGATCTGCAACCGTTTCAAATTTCTCAGGACGCATTTGCGGGAAGAATAATACCTCTTGGATGCTATCCTGGTTGGTCAACATCATCGTGAGGCGGTCGATACCAATACCCAAACCTGAGGTTGGCGGCATACCGTATTCAAGGGCGCGAACGAAGTCTTGGTCGATAAACATCGCCTCGTCGTCTCCTTTTTCTGACAGTTTCAATTGGTCCTCAAAACGCTCGAGCTGATCGATAGGATCGTTGAGCTCTGAGTAGGCGTTCGCTACTTCTTTACCGTTGACCATGAGCTCAAAACGCTCTGTGAGTTCTGGGTTGTCGCGGTGCTTCTTACACAGTGGCGACATCTCCACAGGGTAGTCCGTGATGTAGGTCGGCTGGATGTAGTGCTTCTCACACTTCTCGCCGAAGATCTCATCGATGAGCTTTCCTTTACCCATGGTTTCGTCTACTTCGAGACCGATTGATTTCGCTGCTTCGCGCACCTCGTCTTCCGTCTTACCGTTTAGATCTAAACCGGTGTGCTCTTTGATGGCTTCAAGGATAGGCACTCGAGCGTATGGTGCCTTAAAACTAACAGTGTTTTCGCCAATGTTTGCATCTGTAGTACCGTTTACGGCTATGGCTACTTCTTCGAGCATGTTCTCGACAAAGCGCATCATCCAGTGGTAGTCTTTGTAGGCCACATAGATTTCCATCACAGTGAACTCTGGGTTGTGCGTTTTGTCCATCCCTTCGTTACGGAAGTCTTTGGCAAACTCATACACCCCTTCAAAGCCACCTACGATGAGTCGCTTGAGGTAGAGTTCGTTGGCAATACGCAAGTACAACGGCACGTCAAGCGCGTTGTGGTGCGTGATAAATGGTCGAGCCGCGGCGCCACCTGGGATGGGCTGCAAAATGGGCGTTTCCACCTCCATGTATCCGGCATCGTCAAAAATGCGACGCATGGTGCTCATGATTCTGTTTCTTTTGCGGAAAATCTCCTTAACGCCTGGGTTTACAACAAGGTCAACGTACCGCTGACGGTAACGAATTTCCGGGTCAGTGAGTTGATCGTATACGTTTCCATCGGCATCTTTCTTCACGACTGGAAGCGGGCGCAAGCTCTTTGAAAGCACGACCAATTCCTTCACATGCAAGCTCATTTCGCCCGTCTGCGTGGTGAACATGTGGCCCTCTACACCGATAAAATCACCGATGTCTAGGAGCTTTTTGAACACGTCGTTGTACATGGTTTTGTCCTCACCAGCACAGATTTCGTCGCGGTTCACGTAGATCTGCATTTCGCCTGTAGAGTCCGCCAAGACTGCGAACGAAGCCTTACCCATAATGCGTTTGGTCATCAATCGGCCCGCGATGCGCACCTTTTCAAAGTCCTCAGCGCCCTCGGTATAAGTAGCGGCCAATTCATCGGCTTTGTGTGAAACAACGTATTCGGCGGCCGGGTACGGATCGATCCCCAAGGCTTTTAATTTGCCTAAGGATTCGCGTCTAAGTACCTCCTGTTCAGATAATAGTCTTGCCATGATGCTAGATGAATATTAAGACCGCAAAGATAATTGCCTTTTAGTAGCTTAGCAGTATGACTCGCAGCCGATTTTATGCACTTTTCCTCACCCTCTTCTTTGTAGGGGCGTGCTATGCGCAACCTTATTGGCAAAAAGGCACCCGATTAGCGACCTTCAGCGGCACTTCGAATCTTGACGGATTTGTGGGCGGGGTTACCAACGCAGGCTTTAATGCGGCGGCAGGTACAGCGCTTTTCCTCGATGAAAAATGGGCCGTCGGCTTCGGCGGCAAATACCGTTGGGCACCATTGTCACAGAGCATGGAAGCCTCGGTACGAATTCAGAATTTGGTGTACGGCGCATCCAACACCCCGCATTCGTTGTTGCTCGACCTTCACGCAACTTTTGGCAACAATATGAATACCACGCTTAGCGGAGACATGTTTGGCCGTCAGACTACTGCGCTCGGCGTGGGAGCACAACACACGTATTGGCTGACCTCAAGCGTCGGAATTTACCTTTGGCCTCAGATGAACCGAACGAACAGCGGTCCTAGCGGGTTATGGGATTGGCAAATGATTGCACCCGTAGGGTTGCAAGTAAGTTGGCAATAGAACAAGTAGTATGAGAAAGGTCCAATTCCAAGATATCGGCCGCGTTTCCTATGGTAGAGCCTGGGATTTTCAGACGGAGCTCTTTACGGAGACGGTGGATTTAAAATTGGCCAATAGAAAACACCCAGAAACCGCTCAGGAAACCTCGGACCATTTTCTTTTTGTGGAGCACCCACCTGTATTTACTTTGGGTAAGAGTGGAAAAATGGAACACCTTCTCGTGGGCGAGGAGCAGCTCGAAAAGGACGGTTTTGAATTCTTTCCTGTGAACCGCGGTGGCGACATTACCTACCACGGTCCCGGCCAAATCGTAGGCTATCCCATCATCGATCTCGACCATTACTTTACGGACATTCACAAGTACCTGCGATACCTTGAAGAAGTCATCATTGCTACACTCGCAGATTACGGCCTGAAAGCCGGTCGCAGCGACGGCGAGACGGGCGTATGGCTGGACGAAGGCACTCCCTTTGCACGAAAAATGTGTGCTATGGGTGTCAAAGCATCTCGATGGACGACCATGCATGGCTTCGCCTTGAACGTCAACGCAGACCTGAGCCACTTTGATTATATCGTACCTTGTGGCATCTCGGATAAAAAAGTCACTTCATTGCACGTAGAATTGGGCCGAGAAGTAGACCTCCAAGAGGTCAAAGACAAGATTAAATTTTACTTTCAAAAGCAGTTTGACTGCCAATTTATTCCCACTAGACATCCCTTTAAATGAAAATCTTAAAAAGAATAGTTGCCGTTATTGTTGTACTCCTTGTAGCGGTAAAATTATCTCCGTACGAATACTTGATTAAGGGCGTGAAGAACACCTATCTCAAAGGCTATACCTCTGCCCATCTGTACGACCGTGAATACTTCGACCAACGAGAAATCCCGGTGATGCTTCCTAAAAAATTAGCAGTGTCCGACTCCGTTTCGTTGTCCATCGACGACGAGCTTAGAGGTCCTCTGGAGCGCGCAGGCACCAAAGGAATGTTGGTACTCCAAAACGACGAGATTGTTTACGAAGAATATTGGGACCAGCACGATACCGCAGCTGTTTCGAACAGTTTTTCGACGGCAAAATCGGTCATTACCTTACTTACACAGATTGCGGTTCAAGACGGCTATATTAACTCTTGGGACGACCCAGTAACAGACTACATCCCGGAATATGAAATCCCGGAAGGCGTTACCACACCTACACTGCGCCACCTCAGTACGATGACCGCCGGTCTTCAGTTTGACGAGGACTACAAGGATCCTTTCAACAAAACAGCCAAACTTTACTACAGTGATGATGTGGTGGCTACCGCATTGAGCATCCCTCCAGGGAAGTTCGAAACAGGCACGCAATGGGAGTACCAAAGCGCCTGTACCCAACTGCTCACCATTGCACTTTCGCGCGCTATTGGGGAGAGCGTTTCTTCGTTCGCCAACCGCGAGCTTTTCGCCAAAGTGGGTTATGAAGTACCAACGACTTGGCACCTTGACCGCGCCGGTGGTTTCGAGCTTGGGTATTGCTGTTTGAATGCTGCTGTGCGCGACTTTGCGAAGCTCGGTATGCTCGTAAACAACCACGGATACATTGATTCAAATTCAGTGATAGACTCTGCCTTTATCGCGGAAGCCCAAGTAGGCTACAAGAGCCCCTACTACGGCCACAGCTTTTGGATCTATCCAGACGTTGAAGCACGTAATTATTCGTTCCGCGGCCTTGGCGGCCAGCTGATCATCATCTTGCCGGATTACGATATGGTCATCATGCGTGTAGGGGAGAAAGCAGGCGATCGCTACGAGAGTGATTTCAGGTTTATTGGACGCGAACTCATCAAACAAGCCGAACGCTGGCAAGCCAACTAAAACGCTTCTATGCCTTCACCGCTCGTCAATATACAAGGCTTAAACATCTCCTTCGGTACGACCGAGGTACTCAGTGATTTTAACTTACAAATCGAGGAAGGGGAGATCGTTTCAGTCGTTGGTGAGAGCGGCTCGGGAAAATCGGTAAGTGCCTTAATGAGCATGGGCTTACTGAGCCCTAAAGCCTCTATAACTAGCACCCACGCTGAGGTCCTTGGCAGCAGTATTTCAAAGTTGTCTACGTCCGATTGGCAATCCTTACGCGGCAAAGAAATCGCTATGATTTTCCAAGATCCGATGACTGCCTTGCACCCGTCTATGCGCATCGGAAAGCAGCTCGATGAGGTATTGGAAACACATACTAACCTGTCTGCAGAGGAGCGCAAGGACAAAGTTCTTCAGGCATTGGATGAGGTCAGCATCCCTGATCCCGAGGCAAGCGCTAAGAAATACCCGCACGAGATGAGCGGCGGGCAGCGCCAGCGTGTGGTCATTGCTATGGCTATGCTTTTGGAACCCAAACTCATTATTGCCGACGAACCCACCACAGCCTTAGACAAGGAGGTGGAAGCTAAAGTTCTCGAACTGCTGAGCGCCTTGGTCAAAGACAAAGGTTGTGCACTTTGGTTTATTTCCCACGATCTTGAAGTCGTCTCTGAATTCTCCGATCGTGTCGAGGTCCTGTACAAAGGCAAAACGGTCGAGCAGGGCGCTGCAAAAGAAGTATTCAATACGCCCAAGCATCCCTATACCAAGGGGCTACTTGCGTGTCGTCCCCCTAAGAGCGGTCGCCCGTATCCATTACCTGTTTTATCCGATTTTCTTGACGGCGCCGGCGCCCCAAAAGCGACCAAACTAGTTGCTCCAAAAACCGATTCTAAGGCCCTACACATTGAAGGGCTGAACATAGGATATACGGTACGAAAAGGCTGGAAGAAATCGACAAAATGGGTCGTACAAGACCTTGATGTAACGCTGAACACCGGTGAAACACTAGGACTTATAGGGCCTTCCGGAAGCGGTAAGAGCAGCATTGGAAGGGCAGTAGTAGACCTCGTACCATCGAAATATTCCATCCGAAATTTTGAAGGCAATGAAGGCCGGGTCCAATTCATTTTCCAAGACCCTTCATCCGCCTTAAACCGAAGCCATACTATAGGTCGCATTCTCGACCAAGTCCTTTCCCGCCACGCGCCAGAGCTCTCCGCTGTGGGGCGCAAGAAAAAAGCATCCGCCCTGTTGCAAGAAGTAGGCTTGCACCCTTCCGACCTCAGCAAAAAGCCCAAGGACTTCTCCGGCGGCCAGCGCCAGCGCATTGGCATTGCAAGGGCCTTAGCGGCGGATCCAACAGTATTGATATGTGATGAAAGTGTCAGCGCCCTAGACGTGAGCGTTCAAGCCCAGGTACTTAATCTTCTGAACGGCATAAAAAAAAATCGGGGCCTGAGTATGATTTTCATCTCTCACGACCCCGACGTTATTCGGTACATGTGCGACCGCATTCAGCAGCTCACACCGATTTCTTAATTATCCCGCTTTTCGAAATCTTCTTCACTGCGCTTGTTGTAGGCACGAATGCCTAAAACAACACAAGCGATAAGGATAAAGGCCCACACAGCGATATTGATTGCTAATGCCGCGGGCATTATTTGAATTTCACTGCTGTGCCGTAGGCGAGCATTTCAGCTGCGCCTTGCATAACCATGGATGTACCAAAACGAACGTTGATGACCGCATCAGCACCTAGTCGCTGAGCGTCTTGCAGCATTCTTTGCATGGCCTGTTCACGACTTTGGGCTTGAAGCTTCGTGTATTCCTCTATTTCGCCACCGACGATGTTCTTTAGGCCGGCGAAAATATCTCGGCCAATGTTTCTGGCGCGAACGGTGGAGCCGCGGGCAATGCCTAGGATTTCAGAAATTTCTTTCCCTGGAACAGAGGAGGTGGTTGAGGTAATCATGATGTATGTTTTTTGGTCCAATTAAGTTAGTTAATTGATCCCAAAACACGCTTCATAAATCCATTTAAAGCATCTTTTTTGGCAGTGCCCTGTGCGATTTCTTTCTGTACTTCTACCGCTCCGTAAAGGTTAGAGATCAATTCGCCAATGACTTCCATTTCCTCGTCTTTCAACGTTGGTACATCTGCTAGAGATTCTAAAACCTCGATGGTTTCGTGGATATAATCCACATCGTTCTTCTCTACAAAGTCAACCAAATGCTTGATAAAGGGGATTTTCATAGGTCTGTTATTTTGCTCCAAATGTAATAGCTTCTATGTATTGGCTCAAGGCCTTCTTATAGATATTGGCAATCACGCTATTGATTTTTAAGGCATCGGACTGCGTAACTGACCTACCGATTTAAGATAAATAGAGGAAAGTCCCGGTCATAAGTCGGGGGGTAGCACAAGCAAAGATGCCGTAACTTTATAGCCAACGTTGAAACGACTACTGAAACTAAAAAGTTGAGATGAGAGCTTTTGCCATTACAGCCTTTACTGCGATGTCCTTTTTTGTCCAAGGACAGATTCTGAATATTACTCCTGCATTTCCGTCACAGAACGATACCATTACGGTTATCTACGACGCAACGGAAGGAAATGGCGCGTTAACGGGCTACACACCGGTATATGCACATGCCGGTTTAATAACCAACGCAAGTACAACGCCTACAGATTGGAAGCACGTTCAAGGAAACTGGGGCACAGCAGATCCCAACGTTTTGATGACTTCTCTGGGGAACAATCTCCACAAGTTAGAATACCACATCCCAACGTATTATGGTTTTGGCAGCAACGTAACCGTTCAAAAACTAGCTTTTGTATTCCGTAACGCCAACGGAACTGTGGTAGGTCGCGCAGCAGACGGTTCGGACATCTACTACGATATTTATCCAGCCAATGCTGGGCTTATCGCTCAATTCATGAAGCCCGAAAGCACGCTTTTGATTGCTCCTACAGATTCTCTAGAGACCGTCGTAGCCGCTTCACGTTTTTGTGATTTAAAAGTCTATGATAACGGCACCTTGGTCTTCCAGGATTCCTCGAAGCAAGAAACATTTTACCTGAGTGACACAGTGCCGGGCATGCACACTGTTATTCTTGAAGCAACCGATAGCTCAACAACGGTTTACGACACCATCCAATACGCGGTAGAACCGCCGCTGCAAGTCGCAACCCTGCCGGGCGGTATGGAAATGGGGCTGAACGAGCTGAACGACACGACTGTATTTTTCAAGCTGTACGCACCGGGCAAGAACCGTGTGTATGTGCTCACTTCTGTGAACGACTATTTGCCAGAGTCTGAAAACGCAATGACTAGAACGCCGGGGGGCGCTTGGTGGTTTAAGGAGCTCACTGTGCCAGCAGGCCAGCCATTTACCTACCAGTACCTAATTGACGGACAACTTCGCGTGGCGGATCCTTTCTCGACCTTAATCTTGGATCCTTGGAACGACGGGTATATTTCACCGTCTACCTACCCCAACTTACCGGCTTATCCGGCAGGAAAAACTACCGGTAACGTATCCTTGTATGAAACCGCGAAGACGCCCTACCAATGGAAGAATACCAACTTCCAAGCGCCGCCGCAAGAGGAGTTGGTCATCTATGAGTTGCTCATCCGTGACTTTGTGACTACCCGCAACTACCAGACCGTCATAGATACCCTAGATTATATTGCGCGCTTGGGTGTGAATGCCATTGAATTGATGCCAAATTCTGAATTTGAAGGCAACTCTTCTTGGGGCTATAACCCTTCGTTCCACATGGCAGTAGACAAGTACTACGGTACGCCTGATAAGTTCAAAGAGTTTGTGGACAGCTGCCACTCTAAAGGCATTGCTGTGATTACAGATCAAGTGTTCAACCACGCCTATGGGCAGAATCCTATCGCTCAGATGTGGTGGGACGGTGTGAATAACCGACCGGCAGCGAACAATCCGTACATGAACCAAAATTGTCCACACCCGCCAAACTGTTGGGGGAACGACTTTGATCATTTCGTGCAGCCGACCCGCAATTACATGGACCGCATCAATACGTACTGGATTGAGGAATTTAAAATTGACGGAATCCGATTCGATTTCACCAAAGGTTTCACCAACAATTCAAATGCGGACAACTACTCGTCCTCGAGAATTGCGGCATTGAAGCGCATGGCTGATACCCTATGGAATGTTGATCAAGACTTTTACGTCATTCTAGAGCACTGGGGGCCAAACAACGAAGAAAAGGAGCTGAGCGACTACGGCATGATGCTTTGGGGTAACGCAACCCACCAGTACTACGAAGCCGCTATGGGATATACCAACAACAGCGACTTCAAATGGGGCATCTACAAGGAGCGCGGTTGGAACGACAAGCACCTGATTACCTACACGGAAAGCCACGACGAGGAACGTGCAGCATACAAGGTAAAGACCTACGGGAACTCCAGCGGTAGCTACGACACCAAGACTTTGGCTACCCTGGCAGATCGCAAGATTTTGACCCATGCGTTCTTGTACACCATTCCGGGTCCGAAGATGATGTACATGTTTGAAGAATTGGCTTATGACATTTCCATCAACAACCCTTGTCGTATTTGTGAAAAGCCAATTTTGTGGAGCTACTACGAAAATCAGCACCGCCAGAAAGTCTATTTCTACACAGCGGCGCTTATAGATATGCGCAGAAAGTATGGCGTCTTTAACACGAACAACTTCACCTATGCACTCAACGGCGGTGCGAAGCGCATCAACCTTTCAGTTACCGACACCAATGCAACTGTAGTGGGGAATTTCCGAGTAAACTCGGGCGATGTGTATCCTAACTTCCAGCACACAGGTACGTGGTACGACTACTTCACTGGCGACAGTATCGTGGTGACCAACGCAACGGCACCATTAACCTACCAACCGGGCGAGTGGCACGTGTATACGGATGTTAAGCTTAACAAAGCGGCCTTTATTGGTGATGAGGAACTTGAATTGGCACCAAGTAATGTGGCAGTATATCCAAACCCAACAAATGGACGCGTGGAGCTTCTCGTGGATGTTGCAGAAGGCACAGAAGTGCACTACGAACTCTACGACATTACGGGCAGATCAGTATACCGTGGCGCATTTAACGCGGCGTTGTACGGCATCGAAGAACTTGATCTTCATCACTTGCCGTCGGGAGCTTATGTGCTAAAGATTCAAGAGGGATCTAACGTGTACAACGAACGTCTGTTGATTGAATAAGGTGGATTAGCCTAAAAGGTGAACACCCTCTTTGTCTTGGGTGAGCACGCCCTTATGTTCAAGATTCTTGAGCAATCGGCTGACAACTTCTCTTGATGTACCCAGCTCTGAGGCCATTTTTACTTTTGACAGCGACACTCCTTTGCGGTTATTGAGCAGACAGCGTTTTTCGATGTACGCCAGCAAACGTGCTTCGAGTTGATTGAAAATCGCATTATCTACTAAGCTCAGCAGCTCTTCAAACCTGCGGCGGAAATTCCCTAATTCATAGATGCGCCATTCGCTGAAAGCTTCCGTAATCGGGGTCAATTCAACCAGGGGAATATGCAAGATCTTCGCCGATGATTCGGCTTCTACAGTGATGGGCATATTGCCGTTGGGCAATTGAGAAAAGGCGGCACACGGGCAGATTTCTCCGGGGGTCAAGAAGTACAACAGCAACTCCTTACTTGGATCGTCGTCGGCAATTCGCATTACGCGTGCGCTACCTTCAAGTATAATGGGCATAAAGTCCGCGTGGAGACCGTAATCAAGGACGAGGTCGCCCTTCTCATACTCCACTACTTCTCCAAGTTCTGTGAGGTGCTCTTTGAGCGCTGGTGATAGGATATTAAACCCTTCGTGATCGAAATAAGACAAGGCCATGGCTTCAGTGTGTAATTGGACCATCAAAATAAGAACATTTCTCCATGTCCTAATTACCCAAACAAAAAAAGCAGTGTTAGCCGATGAGCCTTGTATAAAGCGCCTCTGCACGCCCTAATAATTCTGGGTCAGCACCCTCAACCACCTCAGGCTTTTTCTCGAATTTAGACAGGGCATCCGTCGATATTGGCGCATCGAGCACCTCTTGAATTTGCGCGAGCGTTCCCTCTGGATCTGCCAGAAAGCCTTCATAACTCAAGACCGTGATTTGATCAGATTGAGGTACGTTTTCGTAGTAATTGACCCAACGTTCAAGCCAATAATTGATGTCGCTAGTATTCCCCTCATGGTGGCCCTTTCCATCGAGTATAAAAGGTCTTTGCCCTATACCAAATTCATGGTGGCCCAGCCAGTCCATATACTCCTTGATGAATGGATCCCCTTCCTGTTGGGTGGAGAACTGTTCGTGCTGTTTCATCAAACTGTAGGCATGCTGGAGCGGACTTCTTACCAAAAGAAAAACGGCCAGATCGGAGTTGTGCTCAACCAACGAAGGCAATCGCAGTATAGCGTTGTTGTTCTTGGCCAAATAAATATCAGTGCCTGCAATACTGTTTTGGTACCTGCGGTACAATGCATTTTCTTCAGAAGAAAGCGCGTGTTCATAGAGCCCATCCTCTTTGATATAAGCATCGTTCTTTAAGACCTTGAAAAAGTATTCTTCCAATGCTTCAACACTTGCTAGACCCACCTTGATACCATCGCCATGGACGCGCTCTCTATCCTCTGTAGCTTTCGGCTTGTATATTTTGCTCCATAATCGAGGTGCAAGCAGCACCGGCATATTACTGTAGTCTAACGAGGCGAACGAAGCGCGCTCAGCAAGAGATTTTGTCAATGCAGTGGTCCCTGCTCGAGCAAGCCCCGTAACGAGCACTCTGGTGTATTTGCCTTCACCCGTTAATTGCGCGTCAACGCCTTTAATCTGCAGCCCAAGAAGCTTCTTGCCCAAGAAGTAATTGTCTAAGACCAAGCGATGAAAAAGCTGTGATAGGTCGGAATAGGCACTGCCGTTATCCTTAGTAAAGAAGAAGGGTACGATCGACCCTACACTAAGAAGTATAAGGGTCCAATTCGTAGAAAACTCTTTACCGAGCAACCAATTTGGCAGTTCCCAGCCCAATCCAAATACCGTAAGTACGATGACAACAAGGCTTGCCACCAATCGAGCCAAAACGCCGGTAGTTTTGCTTGAAGCGGCATTCATGGCGCTAATTTTTTCTGGGTCCTCGCTTGGGGCAAAGAGGACGTTCAAAAGACCAACGCTCGAAGTCGCTGTTTCGAAGAACAGATCCTTAATCCACAACACGGCTTGACCCAATAGAAGGCCAGCCAAAGCGACGAAGCAGAAAGCAGCAACGCTGTTTCCTTGTAAAACCAACATGGCATCACTCAATGGTTCATTTAACGCGATCACTGCGGCTCGCGCAACTATTGCCAAGACGAGAAAGACATTCAAAGGAGTAAAAGAGAAGCTAGGAGTTCTTTTTTCTTGCTCCTCTGCAGCATTTGATTTACGTCTATTTCGAACTATGAGTGCAAGAGAACCTAGGACTAGACCACCGATTACTATGCTTACCCATAAGGGCATGCCCTGAAGCGCAGTCTTGTAGTTGCCACTGCTTTCCGCTCCCAGCCACGAAGGATTGAACGTGGTAATGATTAAGAGGGCCGCAAAAACTGTGGCATAAAACTCCCACGAAAAAGAGTTCTTAGAATTTGACGATTCCGAAGACTTCGCAACAAGTTTCGGTGCCTTCACTAGGCTGTACCAAAGGCGGTAGCCAAAGGAAAACACAATGAGCAGAAGTATGAGCACAATCAACACTGCTGCGCCTACGCCAAGACCCGGTCCGATATATAAAAATGTGTTGTACAACGCCCACTAATTTGAGCCTGCAAAATAGTGGACTTCTTTCGAATACCTCTTGCTTTACCAGCTTGAAATCTCTCCATCCATCCAAGCGAGGCGTTGCTCTAGATAATAGCGCAAGAAATCTACCTCTCCTTCGAAGTCTATGGTGCGATTTTCAGCCCGCCAGAGGTCATAGTTGCGCTCAGCCGCCCCAGTGCTTAAGAGTCTGTCTTCGGTGTCATTGACGAGCCCAAAAATGGCCGCATCAGAAAGAGGACCACTTCGGTAGGTTGACCACCGACCTTTAACCAAGGCTCTGAATTGTGGGTCATCCAACAAGCGGTCCCACCAAAACGGCACCATCCAAGCATCTTCTTCGACGTAGTCGTTGTAGTTTGCTATCCAATCCTCCCAAGGCACGCGACCTTGACGCCCGTAGCCTATGTTGAGGTCCCATATGGGCCCAAAGCGCAGCTTTTCGCCTCGCGGTTTATGCAAAAAAGTACTGATGCGGTAGGCATCAATATTGCCTGCGAGTTCATTCATAATGAATCCATCGGCGAATGAGGTAAGGTCTATGTAATCGGTATAGGTGCGTGTTGCTGAGCTTAGGTCGTCATTGAGCAGGGCAGTTTCAAAATCGAACATATAATCTTCGATGTAATTCCGCATTTCACCGTTCAGGCCGTTAGGCTTGGGGTGCTCAAATAAGAAGTAGGTTTCTCTGTATTGTTGATCGTGGTACGGCGGACGGAAGGGCTCGACATCCATCAGCGCTCCTTCGATGTCGTATTCGCTTCTAAAGCTCATGTACCCGGTGTAATTCGCATCATCCCCCCAATTATTGTCGTAATAGCTCAATTCTCGGCCTGAAGGCGCATAAGAGGCGGTTTTGTCAATCTTGAGTACATACCCCCCTGTAATACCCGGTTCTTTTCTGCCGCTCGGCGTGCCAACATCGATGCGCATACGGTCGGCTTTAGGCTTTTCCATGAGCACATAAACACCTCGATAGATGCCGTTAACAGTGAGCTCTACCCAGCGGCAACGCGCAGCATACATGCCCAGGCTTCGTCCGAGCTCATAACCGATGTAGTGGTGCATAAGCGTGGGGTCAAAGGCGTAGAGTTCATCCGGTCCATTGGATCGAACAACATGCCCCATTAGGATCCAGTCGCTTCCGGCAGGCATCCCTAAAAGCGCCTTTGGCGTGCCGTCCCCATTGGCTTTTCGGATTTCAAAACCGTAGGACTTCTTGTCGCTTAATCGGTACGATGTGCTGCCGCGGTATTCTACACCCATATTACCACCGACCACCTTTCGCTTGTCCACTTCAATGGAAAAAGTGCCGTCTTTTTTATCGTCCGGTCGAATCTGTCCATCGACGTTTAAATACACCATGGGTAATTGACCAGAAGTGTATTCTTGGGTGCAAGAATTCAACCCGAGGGTCATTACTATTATCACATGAAGTGGAAGACGTCTAAGCATAATGCCAAAATACATTGGTTTTATTAAACTTATATTCGCTGATATAAACTACTACCTATGCCTGAATTGGACATTACTTCTGGACTGTTTTTAAAGTTTGCCATGACTGTGGTTTACAACCTTATTCAGATGAGTATCGTTCGTCGACACAATAAGACCACGCGTACAAATGTGAGCAGCTTTTTCATCATCGCAGTAGTAGTGTTCTTTCTGTCCTACGTGCTCAGTACGTTTGAAATGCAGATTGGTCTCGCCATAGGTATGTTCGCAATTTTCGGCATTGTTCGCTACAGAACAGAGCCTCTCCGCCCTCAAGAAATGACGTATTTATTTGCTTCGTTAGGGGTTGCGGTTATCAATGCTTTGAGTACTGACAGTATAACCTTAGTTGAACTTGTACTGATCAACGGAACAGTATTAGGATGTATCTATATACTTGAGCGCTTCATGTTGGAAAAGCCAAGTGAGACTAAACGCACGACTAAGAAGGTATCACTGGTTGTACCTTCGGAGAATCTTTCCGAGCAGGTCGTAGAAGATCGTGTAGATGAATTCGCGAAGAACATGGGAGTTGTAGTTGTTAAGCACCACATTTCGAAGATTGACCACGCTGAAGGGAAGGCTCAAATTATCGTGGTATATGAAGTGTAAGAAACTTTTCATCATAGGGTTTGCCTTGGCTGCTTTTGGAGCCACTGCGCAAACAGTAACAGACAATCGTGTTTGGACGAAACTGACCTATAGAATAGAGCCGGCAAAAGGGCTTGATGTAGACCTGAGCGGACTTTACCGAAATGTTGGCGGAGACGAGGGCATGGACCGTTGGATTACAGAATTACAAGTAAGCAAGAAGCAGAGCAAATCGTTCAGTTATTCCACGGAGTTTCGTCATTACGCCATCTTTGACGATGTAGGCGCGACGCAAGGTATTAATCATCGCATTCGCTTCAGGGTGAACGCTACAAAAAACTATGATCTGGGTCGTGACGAATTCTCCATGCGCTATGGAATCCAGCACCGCACTGTACTCTCAGGAGGAGGGTCAGACCGCACGGATGTGCGTATTCGCGGGGCGTACACTAAAAACTTAAGAGACTGGAAATGGGACCCAACCATCTACTCCGAATACTTGGGGTCAGTAAACGGGAATTTAAGTAGGAGGCTAAGAATAGGTGCGGAAAGCAGCAATAAAATGCTTGGCGGCAAGGTGAGCTTTGGGTATTTCTACCAGCATAATTTCTCACTGTCTTCGCCACACTACCACACCTTGACGGTAGGTTACAGACTGTAGATTATTCCGCCCAATAGCGGCTCATCTCTTCTCTTTCGGCTTGAGTCAATTTTAACAGCGTCGCACTCTGATAAAAGTTATAACCTTGCTCTTTGAGGTAGGTCATCATGCGCTGTTTAATGAACTGGTCCGTGTTGGTTTTAAATGCAGTCATTACCTGTTTGTTTGTACTGCAAAGATACGAATTTATGAGCACTAGTCCCCTGTCTAATGGTTTATAAGACCCTGTTTATCAACGCGTTATTAACCAATAAGCGCGGCTAAATCTTTTCCAATACGAGCCCCAATTGCCACTCCCATTCCACCAAGTCGCACACCTGCCACCATATGGTCGTCTACCCGTTTAACCACAGGTTGCTTATTAGAACCGAAAGCCATTACCCCAGACCACATGTAGTCAACCTCAACAGCTACTCCAGGAGCTATAAGTGAGGCTATATCTTCTTTAAGTGCCTTTTCGATAGTGGAATTGACCCCAGATTCAAGTGTGGTTTCACCCGACTTGTCAAGGTGACGTCCGCCTCCCAATAATAGCCTTCCATCTATTGTTCTAAAGTAGTTGTATCCGTCGTGGTAATGGAAGGAACCCTCCCAATGAAAGGCAGGATGTGGCTCGCTTACTAAGACTAGCCCGCGCCCAGGTTCTAGTTCTTCGTCGGCCAAAAACTTGCGACTGAATGCATTCGTACAAAGAGCAACTTGGCAGGCAAAAAATGCAACTAGACCATCTGGTGTTTGGATTTTGATCACCTTTCCTCCTTTGACCTCTTCGAGTTCTTTAACGGAACTTTGAGTGAATGTCAGTACCCCGGCTTGGGCTACTTTCTGCTGCAAGGCGGCCATCATTTTACCGGTATCCACGGTGCCCTCAAGAGCGTTTTTGATCAAATGGGTGACTTTGGTCGAAAACTGATAGCCTTCCGGCGGCTCTACGGTGTAAGGTCGGGCGCCTAAGTGGGGCTCAAGTAGGTCGTTAAAAAAGTCAATTCGCTCTTGATTGGGCGGCTCGAAGCACATCTCGTATCCACCAACTTCACGGTAGTCAACAGCCACATCTCCTAGTGTTTCCCGGAGGAGTTTAAGCCCATTGTAGCGCTTCATCACCAGTTCTGCAGTCGCCTCTTTGCCGATGGATGCGACGTCGTGCTCGAGTTCCGAAATGGAGCCAAAGCAGGCAAAGCCGGCGTTCTTTGTAGAGGCGCCGTTAGGGAAAAGGCCGCGTTCAAGAATGGCAACGCGGTGCGTAGGGTTTTTTTGGGCATAAAACAAGGCGGTAAAGTGTCCTACAATACCGCCGCCCACAACCACTAAATTAAAGTGGCGTAATGTTGTTTTTTCCCAATAGCTGAGCACTATTTTTCGCTCGAGATTTTCTTTGAGATGACTCGAACTTTAGCCTTCGCCTCGCCTCCCACGCCTTCTACATCGAGGCTATCAATGGTCACAGTGATTTCACCGTTTTCTCCTTTTACAACGTCTATTTTGTCGATCACATCGATATCAAGATCGCCCATCAAATCGTGCACTTCTCCTTCGTCGGTGATGAACATCGCCTTTTTCATAATGTGTCCTTCGCCCATCATCATGTGTGGCATTCCTTTGGGTCCATGATGACCCGTAGTGCGGCCTAACAAGAATCCTAGAATGCCGCAACTCACGGCAATTAGAGTAAATGCAAACCAATTTTCATTCAAGCTTTTCATAGCGTTTATTTTTTATGAGCTCTAAGGTACAAACTCGCTAAAACTTAGTGGCTGTCTAAAAAACAACATTAGCATAACACTTAATGTCTAAAAATCAGTAACTTATAGAACAAACAAACACTCTTTACACTATGAAAAAAATTGTACTTACCACTTTAGTGGTTGTAATTGCGGGGTTCGTGATGTTCTCCGTAGGCGGCGCCTTGTATTACATGGACGCTATGGCAGAAATGGCAGCAGCATTTCCTGATGCAATGAAGGCCGAACCGGACATGACTATGGGATTAGCTAATATGATTGTCATCTCACTGTTGACTACAATTTCATTTGATCGCATGGGTATTTCTACTCCCGCATCTGGCGCAAAAGCAGGTGCATGGTTTATGGGATTGCTGTTTTTAGCATTCAACACACAGATGCTTACCATGTACAACACTATGGACTTAAACTTTGCGGCTTTAGACACCGTAATTTCCGCAGTCATGGGTGCTGTTCTAGGCGCTGCGTGTGGCTTTGGATTGGGAAGATTTAAGAGCTAAAAGGACAGTTTATTATGATTACAATGATAATTGTGCTCCTTGGAGTCCTGGTTACTTTATATGGGGTCTTTACAAAGAACCGTGTCCTATACAATGTTGGATACTTTGTATTCGGTATTGTTGTTGTATGGGACCAATTCGGTTTGTTCTCTGAAACAAACAGTGCAGAAAACCTTGCGATGGCCTCTCTTTGGATGATACAGGCAATAGTCGCTATCCCAAACAAAGTTAAGTACGATGGAAGCAAGCTCGCCAAGAGTGCAGGGGTGAAGATTAACGCTTCTCTTTCTGTGATTAATGGTTTTGCTGTTTACTATGCAACAACTGTGGACTATATACCGGAATTCGCCATGTACATTCACGGGCTTTTAGCAGTATTGCCGCTGATAGCGATATACTTGATTCTTTCAGATAAGATTGAAGTAACAGCCTAGGTGCTTGTAAAAAAGAATAGGAAAAAGCCCGGCGCATCGCGCCGGGCTTTGTTTTCCAAAGATTAGAATCCCCAACCTGCAGTAAACTGTAGGTTTGGAAACCATCCGCCAGCAAAATCCCTTTGAAGATCAAATGCTCTAGAGCTCGATTCCATTGTTAAACCGTTGGTAGAAACCAAACCGCCTCCAGTCTGGATTACTCCAATGTCTACTCCTAAACGAAGACCTTTCACGGGTCTGAGACCGTACCCAATACCTGTGAAGGTAAAAGTTCCTCCATTGGCCCAGTGATAGCTATTGCCATCGGAGTCGTCCAAGAAGCCATTCAAAGAGCCTACGCCTAATCCAGCACTTACTCTAAAAGCTTGGAGCGCCTCAATTGGGCGGTAACTAATTATCATTCCCGACCAGCTACTTTCATCTGCAAATGTCCCCGAGTAGGTGGCACCATCATCCCCTTCCCATTCAATATCGTCAACAGGGTTGGCTTCCCCGTAGAAAACGGATAGGGATGTTTTCTTGGAGTGTTGACGGTCAAACTGAAATCCTACGGAAGGAATAGGCCCAGCAGTGTTAATGCTAAATGCATTTTCAGCATAAACACGGTCTTTTTTCCAAAAGGAAAAATTGTCTTGAGCCGAAGCTCCAATGCATAACGCAAACGTCATACATACAATCATAAATCTTTTCATATTACGTGGTTTTATTCTCTTTTAAGATACACAAAATGAGTGTAACATATTGATAATCAGCAATTTGTTTACAAGAACATAACATAGCGGGCTTAAAAACCTCGAAAAATGAATTCGAGGCCATATTGTTTTTTGAAGGCGCCTCGGACAAACGGCCACCTAGACTAAACCAAGCGATTCTTGCGATTGCTTTTAAGAGATCTATAAATCAACCTCTAGACCAAATTCGGCGAAGTGAAACCCGAGTGCTTCGGCAGCCTTTCGACCTTCAAAACCGGACTCTCGTGCGGGGTTGCTGTGGTTAAGATGAATGAAGTAGACCTTCTTTCGTTCGGTTTCGGGCAAGTGTTTTAGTAGCGCAATACTTTCAGAGATGAACGGGTGCGGTACCTCCGACATCGGTCTCGGAATCTCACCATCTGCGAAAAAGGTACCGTCTATAAATGCGTAGTCCACTGTAGGAACAAGACCAAGAATATTCTCTTCCCATTGGGTCCATTTGTTGATATCAGGAATGTACAAGGCTGTTTTATTTGGCCCTTTGATGTAATACCCTACCGTCTCTGAGTATTCATCACGGTGCGGCACTAGGATAGGCTCAACTTTTACCCCGTTGTCTAATGTTCGAGGTACGCCATTTTCTAAACCGTTCAGCACGATGTTCTGAAGTTTTAAAAGCTGATTCCAGGGACCGTTTTTAGCCAGAAAATCCAGCATTCTTGGCATGGCGTATACAGGCACTTTGTTGGTGTTAGCCGCTTCCCTGCCGAGGTGTATGAGTCCGGTGTAATGCCCTACATGTGCATGGGTCAAGAAAATGGAAAAGCGATCTGTCCCTGAGCGCGCCAGTAGTTCGGATAGCTGAGGAACAATATCTGGGGTAGCGTCGAAGAGAAGCGCTCGTGTTGAATCTATCACGCCAAGGCAGGCCACATAGTCGTTTAGTTTTAGGTGGGCGCAACATTCCTTTTCACACAGCAGTTGAGGTGAGCCTGCATCTTGAAGCGTGCCCAGGACCACTAGTTTTTGTCCGTTTAAGCCGATTGAAAAAAGCAAAGCAGCAAAAAGCAAGTATGGGCTGGTGATTTTCATGGAACTCAAGGTACAAAGGATAGAGATACAAGACTGATTATAAGCTGTGATGAAAGAGCGTCCTTCGGGGCGCTTTTTTTGTGTTACGATTATGTGTAAACGTATTGACCTATTAAGACGCTTACTGACCACTTAATTGAGCGTGATTTGAACGAGATGGGGATTACGATTTGACGTTTTTGGGGATAGAAAATCACCGATTTTAAGCGAAAAGTCTAAAATTCAGAGGGTTTGAACAGTCCAAAATCGAAATTATTCACACTAAACTAACAGATTCTCTTCTGACAGGTGACTAAGTCGAACCCTAGTAATAAAGGGCGATGAAGACACTTTATAACTTTTTTTCGCCGGTTTTTCTAAGCTGCTGTAAACACTAGAAACAAGGTTTAGTTCAAAAATCAGAGTGGATTTTTAATACCTTTTTCTTCGTTAACACTTAAAAAACACACGAAACTATGATTAACTATGTGAATCAAGTCCTCGATTTTCCTGATAAGGTGAACGGGATGCTTCCAAGAAACAATTGGAACGAAGTAATTAGCAGCTCTGAGGATTCAGCGAAAGCTTGGCTCGGATTTGTTTACAAGGTAGTTGCCTTTGCAGTACTTATTTCTATGCTTTACGGTGTAGTAACAGGCGGTATTGATGCACTATCTAGTGAAGGAAGTGCATTGTCTAAAGTAGGTAGCGCGGTTGCGACACTTATTTACATCTACGCTGCTTTCCCACTTGCTCAGATCATTCGCAATGCGGGTGATGAGCTTACTGCTTCTAAGAGTGATACCGTTGGGTTCGTATTTAAGGACCTCGTTATCACAAACATAAAGGCGGTTGGTTACTTTGCAGCAATGAGCGCGTTCTTCACAGCAGTGGTAGGCGTTGTTTCTTACGTTGTGAATGCAGATGTATTTACATATTCACACAGCCTAAATCTAGCAGCTGGAGTTGCTGATCTACCAATGACTGTACTCGGTACGTTTGCAGGTATGGTAGGCCTAGATTCTATCGCAGAACTATTCACTGGTCTATACGGCATGGAAATCATGTCTGACGCCTACGCGGGTGCAGGATGGACTATAGAAGGATTAGTAGGTGCAGGTATGGCGTTTGTTGGAGTCATCATTATGTTGATCCAACTATACGTTTCTCTAGCAGTATACAGCTTCTTCTACGGCCTTGCAGACAAATTTGTCTCTTGGGTGAAGGCTCCTTTCATTCCATTAAGTGGTTTGAAGTAATAGAAGCCAATTCTAAACTTTCACAAACCCTCTTCGAAAGAAGGGGGTTTTTTTATTCTAAAATGCTTCGCCAATGAAGAAGTACACACCACTTCCTTCTATGGTGTAAGAAACATCAATCCTAGTGTAGATGTCCTTGTCGGGGAATATGAGGTAGCGAACGCCTGCTCCGCCGGTAGGCAGAAATGCATCCCATTCAAATCCATAATCGTCTCCATAAACTTGACCTGCGGCAAGGAAAACGCTCGCTCCCCAGCGCTTGGAAAAAGAAAAGGGTAGGATGCGGTATTCGACCTGGCCGGCCAGTAGGTTTTTATCGCGGTAACGTCCTAAATAATATCCCCGCATTAAGCTTTCTCCACCCATTAGGGCCAGCATATTAAAGGGGGCATTACCACGGGTGAATTGGCCATAAACCTGAGCGGCTAATACAGTATTTTCCTTTACTGGGCGGTAAATTCTATTGTCGACGATGTAGCTGGAAAAATCAAAATCACTGCCCATCGAGGTGCTATAATTCATAAAGGCCCATTCGCTATACAGCCCTTCGCGCGGGTTCATGGCATTGTGAATGTTGTTGTAAAGCAAACCGAGGCCAACACCTAGATTGGTAGAGCCCATGGTACCTACTTCCGGAAACTCAAAATCAGGTCGTGTATCCACATAGCTCACTCGGTTCAAGCTCTGGAAATCAAGTTCCAGTCCAAAGTACAGCGACGGTAAGGTTTCGCGCAGCAACCGCTCGCGAAATAGTGTGTACGACCCATCGATCAGCGCTGTGTATTCTGAGGGGCTTTCTCGGCCTATACCGTAGTAGAAGAGCGGGAAGTTTTGATATCTGGCGCGACCGTAGAAAAACCATTTGTTTAAATCGGTATATAACGCATGATCAAGCCAGAAGCCGTATTGATTTTCAAGAGTGAAAAAGGTGTAGGCCTTTACCTCGCTCAGGCGGTTCTCAAGGTTCCGATTCGCGGAATAGACATAAAGGCTACTCACCCCAATCTCCCAACTTGTCTCAGGGGCATAGGCAATGGCCGGGTAATTAATCAGCTGAGGCGCTGACGGATCCTTCTGTGGACCCAGCATATTTTCAAGGTACTTGATGTAGATCGGCGACTTTTCGGCCAACGAGTCCTGTGCGCTAACCAGGGTAGGGGCAGCGAAGAACATTAGTAGGCATAATCGCAGCTTCAGTCGTTCCATCCTCAGGGGCGAAGAGCCCCTTATTAGTCCTTGTACAGTTTGAGCACTTCCTCGCCAGTAGTTGTGATGACCTTCGCCAGGTAGAGGCCAGCAGGGTATAAGCTTGCATCAATTACTACCACGCCGTCGCCTTTTGGCTCAACCTCCTCCAAAAGTTTGCCGTCAATACTGAATAAAAGAACCTTGGATATGGTGAGTGCTGGATTAGACAACGTCCAGCGACCTGAAGACGGGTTGGGATACACGGAAATTGTGGCCAATTCTAACCCCTCATCACTTCCTAAGGGTACGTTGGCATACTTCACCTCGTCGAAGTAAAAGGTAGAGCCGGCACTTCCGTCTCCGACGTTGCTACTGCCTGCAGCAAAATCAAACATAAAAGCGAGGACATTCATGTCCGTAGGGGCATTTGTAAAGTCGAACGTAAGGGTTTCCCATTCTCCTGTTTTGGTCGTTTGAACACTACGTTCTTCGCCCCAAAACGGCTTCTCTGCTTTCAAGGTAACATAGGTGCCTATGGCAGCATTGGTCCAGACTTTCATCGTAATCTGCGGGTGGTTGGTAAAATCTAGATTATTGACAAATTCAATCTTGCTACCGCCCCAAGGAGCGCCTAGATATCGCGTGATTTTCCCAACCATAGCGCTTCCATTAGCGGTACTAATGTCCAGGTTAGGCACCACGTCTGAAATGGCACTTTCAAAGTCGAAAAAGTGTCTAGGGTTGGTGCCAGATTCAAAGGTAATCGGCGGACCGAGCCTAGGCGTGGCAATAAGGCCAGGCTTCTGTTCGATATCATCGATGTAAAAAGTATTTCCGCCACCGTTGGTGTGCGGCTGCGGCATGATCACGAGATCTACACTTCCCGCAGGGGCAGGAATACCAAAGTCAAAAGTCAAGGTTTCCCAAGCGCCGCTCACCGTAGTCACGGCATCTACTTCAGAGGTATATGGAGACTCTAATTTTATTTTGATAACCGTTCCCACTGGCTCGGTGGTATAAACCTTCATCGAAAGCACACTGCTTGCTGAGGTACTAAAGTCCAACGAGGATACTGAAGTAATTTTCCCTCCGGCCCAAAGGTCGTTTACATTGACCTTTACAATTTTCGCAACCTTACTGCTGCTGTTTCCTGCAGTATCAGGGTTGTCGACGATGGTAAAAGTGGCACCGTCATACCCCGTCATACCAGAGGTGGCAGATTCAAAATCAAAAGGAAGTGTTTGTCCCCAGCTAAGGGCAGTGGTCGCTGCGAATAGCACCGTCAATAAATGTTTCATGAGAAGATTTTTAAGCAGCCCACCTTCTATTTATGTCTAAGGCTTGGCTGAAGGAAAGGTACACAAGAAACTCAGAAAAGGCTTCATCGCCCGAAGATTAACTTTTGAGCATAAAAAAAGCACCTGCTATTGCTAACAAGTGCTTTAGTTGCTCCCCCTATTATTCAAAATTGCAGCTCAGAGAGAAGATTCATTTTAAGATTATCATAAAAATTATTGAACTAAGCCACTTCCGTCAATCTTAAATAACCACTCTTGATCATAACAGTCATTTGATACATTGACAGTTTTACAAATTTGTCTCGTCCCTTCAATTTGGTATAGATTATTATCAATTGCTGCTATCCTTAGTCCATAATCGTTCAGGAATTCTCCATAGGTTTTTTGCCAAAGAATTTCTCCTTCAGAACTAACTTTTGTAATGAACACATCATAATTACCTTTTCCATAAGAGCTTGTAGACCCAACTACAATATAATCACCATCTTTAGTCCTAATCACTTGACCAGCCTTGTCATAACTTGTACCGCCTATGACACGCTTCCATATTATAGACCCATTTCCATTTTTCTTAATAACCTCGATATCACACTCGTTTTCGGAACCGCAGTTGATGGTGGAAACAGATATGGAAGTGTTATCAACACTATCTACCAAAAACAATTTTGAATCTTCATAGAAAATTGTGATTACTACCAAAACAAAAAGTCCTAATAGTATCTTCCAATTTCTATTGATCAATGTTTTAATATCCACAAATAGGTTACTAAAATTTGAGATTACAAATTTGATTTCAAATTTGGTGTCGTTTGAGTCAGCGACTGTTTCATTTATATCTACATCTAATGCTTCTCCTATAGCCTTGATTGAATAAATGCTTGGAGTAACTTGATTGTTTTCTATTCGTTGTATTGTCCTAACCGCAATCCCACTTTTCTCTGACAATTCATCTTTAGTAAGTCCTTGTGAAATTCTGATTTCCTTTATACGCTTTCCTATTTTCATAAAGTAAACTTAAATGAAGTATACAGAATTATAAACGACTTCAACGTGTCTTTTGGGCGACAGGGTTTGTGAAATGGGTTACGAAAACAAACCCATATAAGTCATTAAAGCAAAAACCGCTACACTAAAATAGTATAACGGTTTTATCATTTTAAGTTGCTCCTCCTCTTGGGCTCGAACCAAGGACCCTCTGATTAACAGCCAACGGTCGTTTTGTCT
>Ga0213865_10000448_pt1 | contig 28276 bp, 14 predicted proteins | sample PICome_6_FD_160100 | JGI IMG/M metagenome (GOLD analysis project Ga0213865, IMG submission 160100) | Coastal seawater microbial communities near Pivers Island, North Carolina, United States - PICO282 | ecosystem: Environmental > Aquatic > Marine > Coastal | place: USA: North Carolina...
ATCAAGAACAGATACTACGGCAGAGTCCATCGTAACCTTACCGAAGGTTACATCGTCTGTAGTTCCTACGGACTGTCCAATACTGAACTGTCCACTACTGTATGAAACACCAGTCCCCGCACTTAAATGTGCACGTACTTCTGCAGCACTTGGGCCGGTGTATGTGATTACACCAGTAGAGTTATTGTATGCAAGTGATCCATCACCACTCGCATCGTTGACAGAGATTGATTGTCTTGCACGTGCAGTAGTGAAATATTGGTTAGACCCTTCTGAAAGATCTGAGGTAGACTTCGCATTGAAGTCGGAATCAAATCCACCATATGCGACTTCGCTGTAAGTGATTACACCAGTAGAGTTATTGTATGATAACGCTCCACCCGTAACACTGATAGATGCTCTTGATCGTGCATCGGTGTAGTAAAGGTTGGTGTTCTCTGTAAGATCTGCGGTAGTGTTTGCACCAAAGTCAAACTTCTTTTGAGTACCAGATCCGTTATGTACGTTTAATTGGTCACTATGTTCACTAAGAACAAGATCCCCAAGATATATTGATTGTCCGGTTAGATATAAGTCACGAAACTTTTTAGATGGTGAACCTAAGTCGTATGCACTATCTGTAGCCGGAAGGATGTGTCCAGTAACATTACCTAGTTTAGTCTGTACACGTGCGTCCGTGTAATATAAGTTACTAGACCCTTCACTGAGATCGTCTGTAGTGTCAGAGTCTCCGAAGGTATCTAAGTTAATTTTTACAGAATATGATCCACCGTCTGCAGTAGAAAGTGTCAGAAGATTTGTATCGGAATCATATGCAAGACCAGAAACACCCGCAACACTTACTGTGGTTGCAGAGTCTACTTGACCTTGTGCGTTGATTGATAGGACGGGTATTTGGGTTGCCGAACCATAGGAACCCGAAACTACTCCACTGTTGGTGATACTAATCTCACCTGCAGTTTCGGTAATTCCAGTTCCTCCAGAAATCTCACGTAGTGTGACGATTGCACTAGAGGATGCACTATCTGTTGTTTTGAAAAAGAGGCGACCATCATTTGTGTTGATCGCTATTTCACCCAGATCTATATTTGACGTAGTTGGTGCTTTACCTTTAACCGAACTACGCTTCAGTTTAAAAACTGTAGACATTTGTCAACCTCGTCCCAATGTTGGAATCCCCCTTATATAAGGGGGTATATCTTATTTAGTATGTTCCCCCATCTAATGTTGCGATAGTCGCAAAACCAGATGTTACGGTAAACTGGTCTGAGTCAAAAGACGCAACACCTTTGTTAGTATATGTCGCAAGTTCAGCAGAGAATGAGATAGTATTATCTGAGTCTTGACCTGAACCGTAAGTAATGTCCATACCTTCGCCTGCAGCGAAGAAATTATTACCTAGATGATCTTCGATATACTCACGAAGAATCACACCGTTTCTGTAAATTTCTGGTGCATCAATATCTTTATTGAATGACCACTTGTCACCCGCAACAGAATATGTTATAGTTGCACCGGCACCGTTTACTGTAATACCTGCACCATTAGCTGCAGATGCGTCTGCGGCACTATCCGCAAGAACTAGGTTCTTATCATTCACCGACACAGTAGTCGAGTTAACGATTGTCTCAGTACCTTGTACTAAGAGATCACCCAGAATTACTACACGACCACCATCACTGTCACCACTTAGTGGGTCAAGTATAAGATCGTTGGTTGCGGTATTAGTAGATATCTTGTTACCATCAATACGAATCGTATCAATAGTTGCACCTGTCAATCCGGTAACATCTGTGAGTGTTGCACCTAATGCAACAGCAGTGTCACCAATGGTTACGTCATCATTGACCAGATCACCATTTGCGATTGACGAAGGTTTAATTGTTACTGCACCAGACGATACATTAAAGTCTTGATCGTTAAATGATGCAACACCTAAATTGTTTGCAGTTGCCTCTTCACCCGCAACACTAATCGTAGTACCTGCGTGTGTGACATTGATTCCCTCTCCACCAAGGACAGAGATTGCGTGACCACCAATAGTCATCGCACCATCATCGGTAGTGATAGATCGTATAAAGTCAGAGTCAATACTTACGTCACCACTGTTAACTACAAAGTCACCAGACTCAAACTTAGAGACACCTAACTGAGAGTAAGTTGCAGTACGTGGAGTCAACGTTACAGTAGAACCTGAAGCACTTGCGTCCAAACCTTGAATCGCATTACCCGCAAAGGTCATGATGTGATTACTAGGAGTAGCGTCACCAGATGCAGTAGTTGCACCCTTCATTACTGCGGCATCTAAAGATGCAACACCAGAACTTACTGAGAAGTCAGAGTCATGGAACTGAACAACACCTTTAGTAGACGTAGATGCATCATCGATTGCATAGTCTATTGTGTTGGTAGATGTAGTATAAGTGAGAGTAAGACCATTACCTGTTGCAGTGAAAGTTACGTCAGAATCAAGAAGACTGATTGCATCTCCATTGATAGTGAGGTTAGTCGCAACATTAGCGACACCCGCTGCAGTCAAACGACCTTGTGGATCTACGGTGAACGTTGGAATCTGTGTGGTAGAACCATAGGAGCCAGGCGTTACTGAAGTACTGTCTAGTTCAAACCGAATGTTGTCATCGGTTACTAAAGTAGATAAACCTGTATGACCTTGGAATGTTAATGTACCAGTAGCAGTATTGAAAGAGTCATTTGTCCCTTCGTCTGCGGCAATGGTAAAGGTGTTAGTAGTAACTGCATTATCTACATATGCTTTGTTAACACCATCAGAGTCTACTGTAGGAGTCGCAACACCATAAAGTCTTACATTACCGACATTGATATTGTTACCATTGGTGTCAAAGGTAATTGATCCAGTACTAGAAATAGTACTTCCATCTAATACCAAATCATCTACCAGAAGTCGATCTATTTTACTGTCGGCATCTACGATGATAGCACTATTCGGGGTTAGTGTACCTTTCGCATGATCCAACATTTGGGTAAAGAACTTACCACCGATAACTTCATGATTGACCGCATTACCTGCGATCTCTGTGCCAGTACCAACATAGAGGCGATCACCACCATTGGAACCATTGTCTGCCAGATATGAATATGCTAATTCACCTGCTGCCAGAGTTGTCGGATCTCCCGAAGTCCCCGACCTTTTTATTCTAATAATTGATGCCATTAGTATTGGCCTCCGTTTACGTCTTGTTTGTCTAAATCTACAGTTGCCTCGAAATTACCCGAAGATGCGTTATATACTAAGGTTGACCCATCTACTGCCCCTGCAATGTCAACACCACCTAGAGTGCCGAGTGTTCCGGATGCAGCAATTGTGTTAATACGTCTAATTGGTTTACCAACAACTACACGTTTTACCTTAGTTCTTCCTCTAGTGGATACTGTTACTGCCATTCTTACCTCGTTACTGAAGGGGTAACTTTTACCTTACCCTCTAGAATTCGTTCGATAATAGTATTACTTGAACTATCCAAGAAGGACAATTCAACATCATATACGTATCTTAGCCTAGGGTTGAGTGCATCGGTTTGAGTGTTAGTGAGGGATAGGGTTAAAATACCGTCCGTTGCAGGGGTCGCCACCTCAGAGTTGAACGTGACGATTTCGTCACTATCCACTGAGTTATAACTTCTTTTCATTTTAGCAAGAACAGAGTGTCCAGTCAAGTCTTTTTTTGAACCGTCAGTTTCCTGAAGGTGTAACTCGATTGCGACATCTGCGCCTTGATCTATCGTAAAGTCTTCGTAATCTGCCATTCTAGTTTCTCAAGTAATGCCACTCTTATGGTTTTATTTATATGTTTTGGAAACTAGAAATTGAAGTTTATTCTACAGATGATATCTCTTCTAAAAGATCTTCTCTAAAGTCTGCGGATAGTTCAGAGGTGTCAAAGGTAAATGACACGGTACATCTCCAACAGTCAGTTTTTGCAGAGTGATAAAATAATCTCTCAGGTTCTTCATAGTGACCAAAGTAAGCAGCTTTGCACTGCCAACCTGCATGGTCTTGCATTACGACAATTTCTTTTGAGACTGGATCTACATAGGAAAATGATCCATCTCCTGTTTCCGACCAAGTAAAGATCAGATTATATGCGGGTGCGTTTGCATTGTTGTGCCATGAGATGTATCCGCCTGGCGGGTACCATGCACTCAATGCGTTGTGTCTTACTCCCAACCATTGGATAAGATCGTTGTTCATGAATCCTAATTCTGCGGTCTTATCCTTCCTCATCATAGGATCTACACCTTTATTAAAGAATTCATGACCCTTTCTATGAGTACTTAACTCATACCCATACATACTATCCGGAAACCCTTCATGGTCATGACCTTCATTTCTAACTTTATCAAGTTCAGGTTGACCCGTCCAGTAGTGGCGTTGTGATGCATGTTCTTTACAAGACAGGTGGAAGATTCTTTGAAACTCATCCACGTCATCCATGAGAAAATCTCGATAACGATCTAGTCTCGTTAACAAGTCGAGGTTTCTGACAGGAATGTCTTGCATATAACTCATATAATAAATCCGTCTTTATCTAGTCCACAAGAGTAGTGTCTAATAACCACTTCCCCTTTCGGACGTGTTCTTGCCCAGTTTAGGGCGTTGTAATAATTCCATCTCAAGTCATCTTCGAAAATACCTACCTTGAGATCCTTATATTTGTCATCTTTCTCCGTCAACCACCATAACGAGAACTGATCCCATGATTGTAGGGACTCACTGTATCCTTCTGGCCACCAGTGACCATCCATCTGTGCCTTGGTTAGTTCCCACCAATCCTGCATAAACTCACGTACAATAGGTTTTCGCATATCATACAGAGCAATGCCACCACACAAAGTAAATTTAGCCGGGCCTTCCGGAGTATCAAAGTCACGTTCTGCATAGACATATGATCTATCGTCCGTCAGTTCAGAGAACATAACGTCAGAGTCACCCAGTTCATCAAAGATAACTGCAATGTCTTCATGTTCACATTCCATGTCAACGTCTAGGTATGCAGTTAAATCATAGGGAGACCTTGCCATACCATCTAGTTTTGCACGGTAGTGATTTGAACACCACTCTACATTATCAAACAACTCACGATGTTGTTCTTCAAACATCCACTCTTCACAGAACAGAGTAATCTTTGCATCTTCGTAATAGTCTAAGATAGACTCTGCTAAGTTAATCGCATATCGGTAGAAATTAATTTTCTTCGATGCAACTAAAACATAACCTTTACTCGGATTCGACATTTTCCTTTTCCTCAAGTTCTTCTTGTAGAAGCATCATAGCATAAAGATTTACTTCGATCTTAGATTTGGCACGTCTAATTTTTGCCTTCATCTTTCTGTTCTTAGATTCTTTAATCTCTTCTGTTTCGAAGACTTCCAACTTATAGTTGAATAGATCCTCTAACTTACGTGCACGTGCATGTTCCACATCACGTTGTTTCTTTTCTTCTGCTTCTGCAGCCTTACGAGTCTTCCGTTCTTCGGTGTTCTTATCAATCTCTTCTTCACCACGAGCTTCGATCACCTCATTGAACAATTCATTCTCAGTACCATCTTTGTCATGACGATTCAACAACATAACTTGTCGTTGTTCTCTGCCACCATCATCAATCAGTTCCAGAATACAGTTGAGTTGTTTCTTCTCATCTGTTTCCCAAAACGCATTATCCATCCATCTTTTAACGCTCATTCATATGTCTCCTATGATATACCTAATTGTATTGTACTATATATGCGCTACCTATGTCAAGCAGTTCTCACATATAAAGTGTATGTCTCAATCACCTCAGTTGCAGAATCTAAAGTTGTTCCTGTATAGTTTCCGACAAAGTTCCTTGAGTAGTTGCCTATAAAGTCCCTACTATAGTTACCAATAAAGTCCCTAGTGTAGTTACCTGTAAAGTCACCCAAGTATTGAGAGGTTCTAGTACGATTAAAGTTAGTCGTATATGTAGAGTTCCTCGTTCTACTATAGGTTGACAATCTTGTTCGTGTTGATACACGAGTAGAGACTCTGGTGTACTCACCTGTAAAGGTTCGAGTATAATCTCCAGTAAAGTCTCCTAAATATTGACTTACACGGGTTCTGCCATAGTTACCTATGAAGTCACGACTATAGTTACCTGTAAAGTCTCCCGTGAAAGTTTGTAATGAGTCACGAGTATAGTCCCCAATAAACCCACGAGTATAGTCTCCGGTATAATCACCCGCAAATGTTCTGGTATAGTTACCAGTAAAGTCACGAGTAAAGTTGCCGGTATAATCACCCACAAAATCAGTCTGTCTATCACGGCTGTAGTTACCTACGAAGTCACGACTATAGTTTCCGGTGTACTCACCTGCAAAGTTCCTTGAGTAATTTCCAACAAAGACACGTGAGTAGTTACCTGCATAGGTAGATACACGAGTACGTTGACTGTTTCGAGTATATTCACCCACGAAAGTTCTACTATAATTACCAGTGTAGTTACCACCAAACGCACGTGAGTAATTACCAATGAATGATCTTGAGTAGTTACCTATATAGTTCGCAACAAAATCAGTGGCCCGATCACGGGTATATTCACCAACAAAGTTTCTGTTATAATTGCCAGTAAAGGTTCGTTGTGAAGTACGTGTCGAAATGCGAGTATAGTTACCGATAAACCCACGTGAGTAATTACCAACAAAGGTTTGTTGTGAAGTACGTGTTGAGATACGAGTATAATTACCAGTGAACGTTCTAGCATAATTACCGACATAGTTCGCAACGTAGTCAGTAATACGAGTACGGGCATATGCACTTACACGGTTTCTACTATACGCACTTACACGGTTACGAGTGTAGGCACTCACACGGTTGCGAGTCGATGTACGTGTATACTCACCAACGAAGTCACCCGCAAAGTTACCTGCGTAGTTTCTCGAATAGTTACCAGTGTAATCTCCGGTAAATGTCCTTGCGTAGTTACCTGATACGTTGATCAAGTCTGCAACACTTGGACATAATCCATTAGTCGTATCGTCTACACGAGGTTCCCAGAACTGTTGGTTTGTGCTAGTGTCCGTTGAGTAGTACAGGTATGAACGGTGTCTTGCCTGTGTGTTAGTTGTTTGCCACACAAAGTCTCTCTGTGCACCTATAACCTTTTCACCTGCCCTGTTGTAGATACCTGAATCGGCATGGAATGCACCCGTTCCAGATCCAGAAGGAAATACGTGACCTACAACTAAGAACCATTCTCCCTCAGATGCGTTATCCCACCAACCACGTGCTTGGAAGTATGGGTTAGTATAAACAGTTCCGTTGTCTCTACCAAGAACACCAATGTTAGTATTAGCAGCGTTCCAACCATTCACACCAAGATAAAAACTACCGTTACCAATCGTGTTACGTCTTACCCACACAGACCATCGATAGAGTTTAGTATGATCAATCGCAAACTTAGATGTGTTCCAACCACCGTCTGCGTTTGAGGTTGCGTCTTGGTTTGATACGTCCCAAACAACATCTTGACCTTTCGGAGACGCATCAACAATACGTGAGTTACCGTCACCGTTCTGACCATAGTTGGTTGCACTACCTGTACCAGTTGTCCACTCTGGGAAGTTCTGATACAACAAATTTGATTGATCTGAGTATCTTGTACCTACTGTTCCAACGTAAGTAACTACACTATCACGAGTACTTGTTCTTGTGTATGTAGAAACTCTTGCACGTTGATAGTTCTGCGAATATGCAGATGACCGACTACGAGTTGATATTCTTGTATAGGCAGATGTACGAGTACGTGTACTGATTCTAGTATATGCACTTACACGAGATCTAGTATAATCTGTTGCACGAGTTCTAGTATAGGCAGATGTACGAGTACGTGTACTAATTCGAGTGCTGTTACGAGTATAGGCAGATGTACGAGTACGTGTACTGATTCGAGTATAGTTTCCGGTGAAGTCCCCAGTGTAATATCCAGTACGCACATAGTCACCCACGAAGTCACCCGCATAGAATCCTATGCGAGTGTAGTTACCCGTAAAGTTACCTGCATAGAATCCAATACGAGTATATCCAAGTATACGAGTAGAAGTACGAGTAGAGATACGTGTGTAGTTACCTGTATAGTATCCAATACGAGTATAGTTTCCTGTGTAATAGAGGATACGTGTATAGTTACCAGTGTAGGTCACATTCCGTGAATAGTTACCAGTGAAGTTACCTGCGTAGTACAAGGTTCTACTGTAGTTGCCTGTATAATATAAAGTTCTTGCATAGTTTCCGGTAAAGTTTCCGGCAAAGTTACCAGTAAAGTTACCAGTAAAGTTACCTGCATAGTAAGCTGTTCCTGTGTAGTACAGCGTAGCACCGCTTTTCGGGGCGATACGAGTAAAGTTTACGGCCGCATTGACACTGGTACGTGTACTAATACGGGTACTGATACGTGTACTGGTACGTGTACTAATACGTGAATAACTCGCAGCAGCAGTACGGATACGGGAGTATGATGCGCCCGCAGTACGGGTACGGGTACTGATACGACTGTAGGAAACTGCCGCAATTCGTGCACGGGTGTATGTTCCCGTTGCAGTACGAATACGAGTGTACGCAAGAGTTCGAGTGGAAATACGTGTGTAGTTTCCAGTAAAGTCACCTGCGTAATAACCAGTTCGGTTATACGTCAAAATACGAGTTGACGTTCGAGTCGAGATTCTGGTATAATCTAAGATACGTGTACTGGTTCGAGTACTCGTTCTCTGGTAGTTCAGAATACGAGTACTGATACGAGTAGAGTTACGTGTGTAGTTTCCGGTATAGTTTCCCGCAAAGTTTCTTGCATAGTTACCTGTAAAGTCGCCTGTATAGTTTCCGACAAAGTTTCTTGCATAGTTACCTACAAAGTTACCAACGTAATTACCAACAAAGGTTCTGTTATAGTTACCAGTATAGTTTCCCGCAAAGTTTCTTGCATAGTTACCAGTATAGTTTCCTGCAAAGGTTCTTGAGTAGTTACCTACATAATCTCCAGTAAATGTCCTTGCATAGTTTCCGGCAAAGTTTCCGGTAAACGCTATGACATCATCACGAGTATAGGTGGATACACGACCACGTGTATATACGGCAGAAAAGATTCTTGAACTTGTACGTGTAGAAGTACGTGTAGAAGTACGTGCATAGTTTCCTACGTAGTCACCTATGAAGGTACGAGAATAGTTTCCTACGAAAGTTCTACTGTAGTTTCCGGTAAATGTTCTTGAGTAATTACCTACAAAGTCGCCAGTAAATGTTTGCAAACGATCACGAGTGTATGCAGATATACGTGCACGTGTATAGTTACCTGTATAGTTACCTGCATAATTGGATACACGACTTCGAGTATAAGCGGATATACGAGTACGTGTATAATCTCCGGTATAGTTCCCTGCGTAGTTACTGACCCTTGCTCTTGTGTAAGCCGATACTCTGGTACGTGCGTAGTTACCAATAAAGTTTCCTACGAAAGTTGTTAAACTATCACGAGTATATGCAGAGTTTCTGGTACGACTATAGGAAGAGTTACGAGTCCTAGTACTAATACGAGTATATGCAGAGACACGGTTCCTTGCATAGTTACCAATATAATCTCCAAGGAAATCTCTGGTACTGGTACGTGTATATGCACTACTCCTGTTTCGAGAATAAGAGGATACCCTAGTTCTTGAGTATACTGCAGAATACGCAGAGACACGAGTACGTGAGTAGTTACCCACGAAGTTCCCAACATAATTTCCTGCAAAGTTTGTAGTATATGCAGAGGTACGAGTTCTGGTGTATGAACTGATTCTAGATCTAGTACTATTTCGGGTGTAATTCGATATTCGAGTTCTAGTGTAGTTCCCTATGAAATTGCCAACGAAGTCGTTTAGACTATTTCTGGTATAAGACGAAACCCTTGTTCTAGAATAATTACCTTCGAAGTTACGTGAAAAATTCTGAGTACTGTTACGAGTATAATTTGAGACACGATTTCTTACATAGTTACCAGTGTACTCACCCGTGTATTCCCCCGCAAAGTTCCTTGAGTAATTACCTACAAAGTCACGAGAGAAATTACCGACATAATCTCCAATGAAATCTCTTGCAAAGTTATCTGTACTGTTTCGGGTATACTGTGAGTTGCGGGTTCCCGCATATGCGGATCCACGAGTACGTGAGTATGCAGATGCACGTGTACGAGTATACGCAACTTCTGAAGTTGTACGTCTAGTGTTAGTTGCAGTTCCACGTGCCGCCCAAGTACCTGCATCTGTTGGTGCACCTTGAGTAGCAGATCTTAATTGATAAGATCCAATGTTTCCATCGATAGCACGTTGGGTTTTAACATGTTGTCCCAATGAGTACTTAATTTGACCGTCACCCATTTCAGTGATACCAGAAAATGCTCCTGCACTGTCAACATTTAACCCTGTTAAACTCATTGGTCTAACAGCAGTTGGTGCAGACATCGACTGTCTTTCATATAGATTAGTAACAGTAGACGTACCATTACCTAAAGTATCTGTGAAAATATTTGCGGTGTGTTCTGCCCAGTCTGCACTTGGAGCAGATGTACCCATACGGAATGCGCCTGGATATTCAGATGTTTCAATACGAGATAATAAACGATTAGACAATGTTGCCATATCACTATCGTTCATCTCATAGAAATCACCATTATGGAATCCTATAGGTCTACGATAATGAGTACCATTTGTATCTGCCGCTCCGTTTCTTATTTGACGAAGGTTGTATGAAGTTGTTCCTGAAGTAATAGAAGATGCCGGATGAGTTCCGTCTGGTTCATTGTAGTAAGAATCAACGAAGGTTCCAATTAATGTACCACCATTGTTACCTGCTTTTAACATACCTGCGGAGTTTACACCACCATCTTTTAGGTGCAACCCTGCTTGATAGGCCAAGTAGTTTTCTTCCGTAGGAGACATCTCCTTCAGATCACCGTTGGTACCTTCTAATTTTAGTGGGATATTAGATGCAGCCACAAATCACTCTTTTGTCAAAAATTTAAAACTTATCTCTATTTATAAGTTTATTTAGGCTGTGCGAACATACAACGTATAGGTGTCTACAGCAAGTACTGTGTTACCAATCGTTTGTCCGAAGTAGTCTCCTGTGAAACTTCTAGAATAATTACCTGCATAATTTCTCGCATAGTTACCCACATAATCACCAACAAAGAATCTAGTAAATGTACTTGCACTGTTACTGGTATATTGACTTACACGAGTTCTACTGAAATTACGTGAAAAATTCTGGGTACGGTCTCTAGTATAGGTACCTTCATAGGAACTAGTTCTGGTACGAGTATAGGTGCCACTGTAATCACCCAAGTAGTTACCTATAAAGTTACCAAGATAATCTGCAGTGTAATTACCTAAGTAGTTAGATGTTCTAGTTCTTGCAAAAGCACTGGTTCTATTGTTTCGAGTAAAGTTTCCTTGGTAGTTACCAGTGTAATTACCCGCAAAGTTTCCACCAATATAGTCACCTACAAAGGGCGAAGTTGCCGCATATTGAGAAACCCTTGTTCTATTGAAATTCGAGGTTCTAGTACGAGTTGATGTTCTAGTACTAATACGAGTGTAATTACCTGCGTAGTTTCCTGCATACGCATTTACATAGTTACCAGTGTAATTACCTGCGAAGTTTCTACTAAAGTTACGGGCATAATCACCTGCATAGTTTGGTATATAGTTACCAGTGTAATTGCCTGCAAAGTTCCTTGAGTATACACCGACATAAGCGCCCGATTCTGGGCCACCACTGTAGTTACCAGTATAGACATCCTCGTTAACATAGTTACCAGTGTAATTACCGGCAAAGTTCCTTGAGTATGCAGATGTACGTGTACTGGTATAGGTGGCAACGTAGTCACCAACAAAGTTGGCAATTACAATTCTAGTAAAGTTACTAGTACGGGTACGTGAATAATCTCTCGTAAATCCTCCACCATAGTTACCTATAAAGTTACCTGTGTAACTCTCGGTACCGACACGATCTCTAGTATATACCTGAGTACCCTTTTCCTGATCAGGGATTGGCCCGATATAGTCACCAACAAAAGTTACTGTACTAGATCTTGTGCGAGTGCTATCACGAGTATAACTACCACCTATATAATCACCAGTATAGTATGCAGTACCTAAGTAGTACTGGGTATTACCTTTTGGCCCGATACGAGTAAATGGCCCTGTTACACCAAGACTTGATCTGATTCTAGTGAAGTTACCAAGGAATGTACGTGCGTATTGACCACTGTAATCTGCAGTGTAGTTACCAGTGTACGTTTCATCTCTTGATCTAAGGAAGGCAGAATCTCTATTGCCTGTAAAGTTCCTTGAGTAATTAGATGTACGAGTACGAGTCGAGATTCTGGTAAAGTTACTACTACGAGATCTCGTGAAATTACGTGCGTAATTACCTGTGTAGTTAGATGTTCTAGTTCTGGTCGAGATGCGAGTGAAACCTACCGTCCTTGTGTATTCCCCTACATAGTCTCTCGAATAATTAGATGTACGGGTACGAGTCGAGGTTCTAGTAAAAGCAGACTCTCGTGTGCGGGTCGAGTTACTTACATAGTTACCAAGGAAGTTACCTGCATAGTTACCTGCAAAGTTTCCACCAATATAGTCACCTATAAAGTTTCTTGCATATGTTGACCCACGACTTCTCGTGTAGTTACTAGTACGAGTACGTGTACTGGTACGTGTGAAGTTTGCGGCATAGTTACCTAAGTATCCAATGGTTCTGGTAAAACCTGCATAGTTACCTACGAACTCCTGAGTATAGTCACCTATAAAGTTTCTTGCATAGTTCTCACTAAAGTTTCTTGTGAAGTTTTGGGTTGAATCACGAGTGGATATTCTCGTGTAGTTACCAGTGTAATTACCTATAAAGTCACGTGAGTAAGTACCTGAGTAATTACCTACGAAGTTTCCAAGGAATTCACCTGTATAGTTACCTATAAAGTTACGAGTATAATTACCAATAAAATCCCCAATAAAATCCGAAGATGTGGTGCGTTGATAGTTATCTGTGAAGTTACGTGAGTAGTTACCAATATATACAGATGATCTCGAACGTGTATAGTTTTGTTCGTTAACTAAACGAATTGTGTTTGTCGCAGTACCAACACTTCTCCAAGTACCTACCGCTGGCGCACCTTGAGTCGCAGTACGAAGTAAGTAAGATCCAATGTTGTCACTGATCGCTCTACGAGTCTTTGCACGTTGACCTAATGTAACTTCGATTTGTCGTTCGGTTAACTTCTCTAAACCTTGGTAAGTACCAGTGGATCCACTACTTCTTTTAATACCCACGATAGAAGACTCACCGTTCTGATCATCACGGATAGAAGTAGGTGCGGTCATAGAAGTTCTGCGCCATATACTATAGTCGTTTATAGTAAATGCATTACCTGCACTATCTGCACGTTGATCCACCATAATACTTGGTAGTAGTATATCGTAATCTGAACTTGGACGTGACGCAGATAATTTTAGACTGCCAGGATAATCCGACAATGCAATACGAGAATTTAGATCATCTACGAGAGTGTTCAGATCGGTACTATTCATCTCATAAACATTACCATCATAGTGCGCTACAGGTAATCGGAAATCACTGTCGGTCTCTGCCGCAGTACCGTTAATCTGATAAATGTTTTGACTAGTAGAGATAACAGATTGTTGATCGTATGGGTGAGTTCCTACAGGTTCGGGAAAGTACGTATCAGTTAACGTACCAATCAACCTGTTTCCGGAAGCAGTTGTGGTTAGTAGTCCAACATCTGAACTGTCGGCCACAGCAGTATGACTACCGACCAGATAGGCAAGATAGTTCTTCTCTGTTGAGCTAACCTGTTGGAGCTTACCATCACTGTCTTTTAACTTTAACGGTAATGCCTTATTATCCGACATTCTACTTCCTATCTATTCTAGTTAAGAAGAGTACCGTTTTCGTCATAGATTAAAACAGTCCTTCTTGCGAGTTCATTCAGTGCATTTACGATGTTATCATTATTTATACCTGCAGTAGCAAAGAATCCACCGTCTGTACTGGAGTCTAGATTATACAGTTTTCCAACTCGTGTGTCAAGTTCCGCAATGTCACTGTCATTTGAGAGTATATCATCATGAAGTTCGTTGATACCACCCGCAACATCTTGTGCAGTAGTATCAAGATCTTCGTCTGTGTGAAGAGCACGTCCATGAATCTCGACTTTACTTGCAGTCATCTCCACCGCAAGAGTAGATCCAGACCAGATATCTAGTTGATTACTACTGTTCTGTAAACGACCAAACTGAGTTCCTGCATCCTTGAGATATATGTCACCACCATCTGCATCAAGAGTGATATCTCCTGCAACATCATATGTCAAGGATCCTACAACATCAATCTCTTGGTTGGTACCAAGGTTGTAGGTAAACTTAGTTACCGCATTATCCTTGAAGAATATATCCGCACCGTTTGCATCTAGTACGATGTCACCGTTCGCATCCAATGTGATATTGGATCCTGCAGTAATAGTTGTATTACCACCTGAAGTGATACTCTGGGTTGTTCCTGCAGTTGATGCAATTGCACCTGTCGCAATCTCTGTGAAACTTGCAGCGCTATCAGTATGAGAACCAGATACTCCGTGAGATAGATTACCATTAATATCTAAGGTATTGGTTGCACCCATACCATACGAGAATCTTGCAGTTCCACCATCTTTAAAGTCAATGTCCCCACCGTCTGCATCTAGTACAATATCACCAGAGGCATCTACTGTATATTTACCAGATACATCCATCTCCAATGAGTTATCATTGTTAAGAGTAAATTGGACTGACTGGTTATTTGCTTGACCACTTGTATGTTTAAATCTAATCTGGTTGCCATCTGCTACAAGATCAATATCACCAGTCGCATCCACTTTAACATCATTGGGTGCTGTGATTATATAATTACCATCCGTATTTGAAACTGTATGAGTTACTTCATCAGAATTGATACCATTTTTAAATATAATATCATTGCCATCGGCATCTAATGTGATATCTCCAGAAGCATCTACTAAGAAGTCACCAGTGACATTATGAGTCTGATCTAATGACGTTGTATTCAAAGTACCCAAAGAAGTACTTGACATATTTCCAGTAGATGTTATACTGTATGTACCATCGGCCGAATCAGAATAGTTACCTGATACTGTACGGTCTAGATTACCAGTGACATCCAGAGTATTCGTTGCACCCATACCATACGCAAATCGTGTAGTACCTGCGTCTTTGAAATCAATGTCTGCACCATTTGCATCAAGGACAATATCCCCTTCTGCATCTACAGTAAAGTTACCTTCCGCATCTATTAAAGTATTTCCACCCGAAGCGATAGTAGCGTTACCATCTGCAGTCATAGACAATGCACTGTTTGTGTATACAGTGAATCCGTCTGCGGCATTGATTGTTCGGATACCTGCAGATGAGTCTGTATGATCTCCTGTTACATCTACATTGAGATTCCCTGATACATCCTCAGTCAGATTTCCGGTTACGTCTAGTGTGTTACTTGCACCTAGACCGTATTCAAAACGAGCAACACCTGCATGTTTAAAGTCAATGTCATTACCGCCAGCATCCAGTACTATGTCACCTGCGACATCGTATGTTAAGGATCCTGCAACGTCTACTTCTTGGTTTGTACCGAAGTTGTATGTGAACTTAGTGACACCACCATCTTTGAAGAAGATATCTGAACCATCAGCATCAAGAGTAATATCTCCAGATGCATCTACAGTGTAATTACCTGTTACTGTATGGAGTTGTGCACCAGACTTGGTGTTGAACGTTCCAGAAGTGCTAACGTCAGTATTTCCAGTCGCACCGATATGGTACGTACCATCTGCACTGTCAGAGTAATTACCTGAGACAGTTTGTGATAGGTTTCCAGTGACATCAAGTGTATTGGAAGCACCCAACCCGTATTCAAAACGAGAGGTTCCACCGTGTTTGAAGTCAATGTCGGTTCCACCGGCATCAAATACAATGTCACCCGAAACGTCATAGGTAAGATTACCAGTTACATCAATCTCGTTCGTTGCACCAAGATTGTGTCGGATTCTTAATTGACCTGCATGTTTGAAGTCAATCTGATCACCGTCAGCATCAAGGATCACATCACCAGTTGCATCTACGAAGAAGTCTCCGTCAACGGTGTGAGTTGCTGCAAGTGAATTTGTGTTGAACGTACCACGAGTTATAAGTTCTGTGTTACCCGTTGCACCAATGTGTAAGGTACCGTCTGCACTATCTGATTTATTACCAGATACAGTCTCGGTAAGATTACCTGTAACGTCATATGTGTTAGTTGTACCAAGCCCATATTCGAAACGAGAAACACCTGCGTGTTTAAAGTCGATATCGTTACCACCTGCGTCAAGGACAATATCGCCCGCAACGTCATAGGTCAAAGAACCTGCTACGTCTACCTCTTGGTTTGTACCCAAGTTGTAGGTGAATTTGGTTGTACCTGCTTGCTTGAAGTAGATATCATCTCCGTCTACATCAAGACTGATATCCTTTACTGCGTCTACAGTATAGTTGCCAGGCGCAGTGATTGTGAAGTCTGCGTTATCTGCAAGAGTATGAGTAACAGTGTCAGCACCCGCACCGTTCTTGAATATAATATCATTGCCGTCTGCATCAAGTGTAATGTCTCCACTTGCATCGACCAGTACATTACCTGTTACGGTTGCAGTGAGATCATCCCCTGCAGTAAAGTCCATTGTACTGACAGATGTCAGATCATAGAGATCAGAGACATTAATATCATACGCACCAGTAACGTCTTGTACGTTTGTCGAACCTAGTGTGAATGCAATGCGGTTGACCGAATCATCAAGGAAGTTGATGTTCGATCCTCCGGCATCAAGATTAATATCTGCAACTGCGTCTATGAATGTATCATTACCTGATCTCAGGATGATGTCAGTACCACCATTCTGTGCAGTTGATATTAATAATCGTGTTTGAGTTTCGTAACTAGAACCTTCATCCCATTTACTAGCGCCTTGGGGATAAAGAATTTCACCCGCAGAGGCATCGAATACCGTTTCTATTTCGTTGATAGCAGATACTACATCACTATCATTATAGGTATTCAGATCATCGGGGTCGCCAACGTTATAAGAAACCGTATTGAGGTTATCTCTCAGTATCTTGAACGAGTCGCTTAATCTTGTAAAGGGACGTGCCATCTATAGTTTCTCTACTAGTTGTGAAAGTAAAGATTTTATATCTCGCATATCATTTTCTAGTGATTCCACTTTAGACTCTATATTAGCAGATGACTTTCTTTTCATCTGCCTGCGTCTCTTAGCTTCACGTGCAAGACTAATCTCATTTCTATTTATATTAATTATCGCACCTGAATCCGGACATCTTGCAAAAGATGGTTCGTCTTTTACTGCGATTAATTCTCTTTCTTTCTTCATCTTATACCGCCAATGCTATAACTCGTAGATCACGGAATTTCGGTACTTCCGCACTGTTAGTGGACTGCATCACAATCTTGATTTGGAACTGAGTGAACTTCACTAGAGTTCCGTTATCACCACCCACCAGATATTCATACTCACGGAATACGTTCTTGTTTGAGTCTGGTAATAGATCTACTTCAGGTTCAACAAGGTTCCATGGATTACCGAAGATCGATTCTCCACCAGTCGAGGTTCTCCAATATACTTGGAATGAAGTTACCTTGGGTTTGTTTGCCGCAAGGAAGATCTTCAGACCTGTCGCATCTGTCGCAAGAGTAGTAACCTTGGTGATATGTTTCGCAGATTCAGTACCACCATCCGGATGCGTCTCAGGAACATATGTAAGAGGTACGTTGTATCCACTAACAGTTGTTTGAGGAGTATTCGCAGAGACCGACAATCCTGTGGCATGATCAGTTGAGTTGACAGTAGTTGCACCGTCAGATACCGTCCATGTTCCAGTAGTAGATGTATGGACTTTAGTAGTAAATCCTAAGCCATCACTTCGACTAATGATCAGACCATCCGAATCACCCGCAACAGGTTGGAACACATAACCTCTTCGGAAAGAAGGATATCCTTGTGCTATCGTTTCACCAGTGGCAAAAGTATTGTTGAGTCGAACAGCACCAACACGTGGATCTGTTGCCTCTAGAACCAGATTAAGTTTCTCACCATTACTATAACTACCAAAGGTCAAAGTCTGTTCAGTACCTTCAACACCACTAGTTTGTTTAGTGATTAAGTTGTGCATTGTATGACAACCTAATGTCTCCAAGTCAATGATAGGTGAGACTAATGGGTTAGTAGTCTTCAAAGTACACTGTAATGTCAGAGATCTTTCACCACTTAGTCCGGCACTACCAGTTTGATTCTCGGTTGATCTGTTATAGATTGCACGAGGTGTCTTAAACCGGATCTGCTTGTCAGACTCAATCGGTATGAACTTAGAATCTTTGACAAATCTAGTCTCAGTACCCGCCAATGAAGACTGAGTAGTAGTCTTAATAGAAGGAGTAAATGTAGTCTCCTTCGGCAATGTTGGGTTGATTATGATTCTCAAGTTTTCATAGTTCTTATTCAGTGTAGATGTAACCTGTTGTCCACCAAACCACTTACGTGATGTAGCGGTTGCATCTGCTTGGTACGTGTATCCACTGTTATCTGCTCTTATTACGGTTCTCTTACCAATGACTTGTACACCAGTTAGACCGTTTCCAAGATTTTCGGCAGAGTCGATACCACGAATCCATGCTTTGTCACCTGTACGTAATCCATGACCTTCCATCATTACACGAACAATGTTACTACCAGAATCCATCACAAGAGGATCCTTTCCTAATGCCTTAGGCGGAACGTTAATGTTCTCGAAGATAGCGTTACCACTAGTCTTAAAGTTTGCAACATTAATTCGGAATGTCAAGTCAGTGTTACTTGCAGGTTCCCAATGTTGACTGTTTTGAGACTTGAAGAACACACCAGTTGCAGGTTGTTGTGAAATAAATGTCTGATTACCACCAACCGCATTTTCACCAACTGTTGCAACGTAAACGTTGTAATTGGTGTCGTTACTATCAGGAGTCAGTACAATCGCATACTCACCTCTTGACAAGTACTGTGGTGCATCAAAGGTAAACGTAGTACCATTTTGCAATACAGTCTTGTTAGTAGGATTGGACGGTACTAAGTTTATCTGACTTGGTTTCAGGTGTGTTGAACATAGAGATTGACTAGACGAAGGTACACCTTGTACCGTAGGTCTGATCTCACATTTAACACCGTTAGCAGCATTAGAACTCTTAGACGCAAAGTATACTGTCACAGAAGTAACATTAAGTCCTGAAGTTTCCTCAACTGAGAAAGTCTGTGCAACTGGGTCATGGTGAATTAAACCCTGATCAGTGTGTCTACCTTGACGTAGACCACCTCTAGTAGAGGCATTGTATCCTGCTCCTTGACTTCTACCCTCATCTTCTCGACTGATAAAGTTACTACCACTCTGATTGTAGTAAGCACCGTATTCACCTTCATCAACTGCTTCTTCAAGGTCTTCATCGGTATCGTAATTGTCACTACCTTTTGTAGTACCGCCAGGAGGTGTATCTTCTTCCTCTTCGTCATCATGATTTGGTGGCTGGGTCTCAGTCTGATCAGAACGTTCGTATGTAATATCCTCAGAAACAAACTCTTCAGTAGTTTCTGTACCTGTTACGATTGTAGTAGTAGTGGAAGAAGATCTTACGTCTTCTGCAACTTCTTCTGTCACTACAGTATCAGTCCAAGTAGTTCTCTCTACCTCCATCTCACGATCAACGTCATAGGTAGTAGTACCAGTCACATGAAGTATTCGAGTGATGTAAACTTCATCTTCATACTCTTCAAGAGTACCCGCAGCCACAAACAATGCTTTAGCGAATGACATAGCACCACCAGTATCAGCAGAGTTAACGTCAGTTAGCATGAACTCACGTTTACCAGTGGCGAATCGCATGAAGTTGTTATTCGGTACTTCGAATTGACCCTGAAGGATACCTTCAGCATCCGAAACTAAAGTAGTGTAACCCTGACTGTGTTCTTGTGTTGGCTTTTGAGTTCCATTACCATCTGCCTCAGTCGCACTATTCTCTACGTCTTTTGCAGACATAGTTTTGAAAGTTTGTGACCTACAGAAAGTACTAACGTTCGTATTGTCGAAGAACGGGAAGTACTGTGTATTTGGACGCAATCCAGTACACTTAAAGTTAATGTCGATAGATCTCATGAATGGAATTTCTACAAGTTCGACTACTTTTCTACCTACGACATCACGCAATGTGGATTCACTAGAGATACGGTTTACAGTATTTTCTGTAGTCGTAGTCGTAGTGATCTCCGCAATACCTTCATACTCATTTGTAGTAGTGATGGTTTTAGTCTGTTCGTAAGTAGATGTATTAGTAGTCCTTACTTTATCACGAGTTTCTGTAGTGACAATATCCCAAGTCTGATTAGTAACTTGATCAATACTCCATTGATAGTAGTAACCATTCCAGTTACCATACCATCCCCAGTATTGACCATTGTAGTAATTATAGTTCCAATTCTCGTACCAGTATCCCATGTAGTTCCACCAAGCGTCAATACGCTGGCGATCCACTTCACGAGTCTCTGTTTCACGTCCTACTTCTACTGTTGTAGTAGATAGCACTTCAACGTCAGTTACATGTCCAGTTTCAACCCATTCACCCAGAGAAACTGAAACATCGGAACCGATAAGAGTCGCACCTTTAGAATCATAGTCTACACTAGATGAAACACCAGAAATAAATGACTTAGCTTGGTCACCTACTTCTAATTCACTTGGGTCTATACCATACCACTCATTCTCGGAACTGTTCCAGTTCAACGATTTATCTAGGTCAAATTCTGTCTTAGTACCTAGAATCTGTTCACCCACAATTTCTTCTTCAAACCAGTTATCGACTTCTGGTGATAGTTTTAAATCACCCAAAGAAATAGGCACGTAGAAAGGTGCAAGGTTTTCTGTATTAGACGCAAGTTCTTGGTTAAGTGTATTGTGTGCTCGTGACACATAATCCAACATTACGAAGTTGTCTTTCTTAACAGTACGTAATTGTTTAGAGTTATTAGGGTCATAAGTTAGGTGAGTTTCACCTTGCTTAAATCGAGGTTTTAACGTCTTACCCTTGGCATTAATAGAAGCACGGTATTGAGGATTTCGTCTACCGTTGATTCGAGTTTGAGAATATGCATGGTTCTTAAAACTATCAACAAAGAATCCGGACTTAGTTCTGTCTAAACCATCTGAGTCTAGAACCTGCAGGAACTTAGTATTAAGTTCTAACAGAGATAGAACAGTCATCTCTTCTAAACGATCAATCTTATTCTCTAATGAATTGATGTCCGCCATTGTGTATCCCTTACGAGGGATCATGGTAGTCTTCAAGTCACGTGAATGTAGTGTATTTGGATTCAATCGTATCTTATACAGATCCATTGTATCTTCAGGGATTGCAGGGAACTTAGGATTAAGTGAAGGAGTACCTTGTATAACACGAAGTTCACCAGTACGTGATACGACTAGTTTATCGTTACGTGGTAGATAGTATTCTGCAGTTGCCTGAATAGTGTCCGTAGGAACTGGAAGTGGAGGTACAACACCATTAGTGAATGAACCAGATCCATCGGTTGATGGACGTAGATCAATTACGTCTCGCAATGATGCTTGTCCACCTTCAGGTAGATTTTGTGCAGGGATCTTTAAGTAGTCTAATTGACCAGTATAAGAGTTGACTGCATAAAATTCACCACTAGGAGAATGATCGAAGTATTTGAATCGAACAAAGACCTCTGACGCTTGTGCACTGTCAAGACCACCACCGCTCCATACTAATCGGGAATCATCGTAGTGGGTTAATCTAGTACCTGCATCGAAACTGAAGTATGGGAATAAGTCTTCACCGTCAGAATCAACTGCACGTATTCTTGAAATTTCGTAAACGTCTGATTTACCAAGATTCAGTACGTCAATTCCTGGCCCTTCGTTTGATAGCAAACTAGTAACAGTGTCACTAGTAAGTGTCTTAGTTTTTACTGTTGCGTTTGTCTTTGTAACGAATAAGATTACTTCGTAAGCAGTGTTCTGAACTAACCCAGTGAAATTAACCTGAGAGTTTCCAACAGCAATATTTGCAGTTGCACCACTAGCAGGGAACTCAGTAGAAGAAGCGATAATGATATCTGCTTCACGAGTGAATGATTCACCTGCATCTGTAAGAGTTATGTTATAGGTTGTTTGACCGGCACCTGTCGTAAAGTTTTCTTTACGCATGAACGTCATCGAACAATTTGTGAAACTCTTAGGTCTCGGTAACGGTGTGTCGATCATCAATGCCGTTTTTCTTGGTTCGAAAAGACGGGTCTGTCCACCAGTTGCTAGAGGCACAAGGTTTACTAAGTCACTATTTGCAACAGACTTAATAGACTTAACGTCCTCCAGAGTTTTAGTAAAATCTGTTCGGGCAATATTGAATAGGTGAACTTTATATTTTAAGTCACGCAAAAAGAATTCTTGTCGGAGACCTTCACCAGAATATCTCTTACCATTAATACCTTCGGTAATTGCTCTTACGTTAGCGAGTCCGATCTGTGATCCGGTACCGTCAAATCCACTGTAAAGTGTTACTGATTCTGCTTTATCAATGTCCAACATTCCTTGACCACTGTCAAAGAAATAGAAGTTACCGTAGTCAATACCAATTTGTTCGTCTTCATCGACAATGGTATCCACTGCCTTTCTGAGAGGTATAGACTGAGTAACCGTAGTGGCTGCTCTGTGACCGTCAATATATGCAGTGCCGGGGTCGATCTTCATCATCAAGTAATCGGAACTGATATTTGCATTCGGATCAAATCGAAGTTTCCAGTACTTCTTAATGAAGTCCCCGTTAATTTCTTTGACACGAGTATTGACAAATTTCTTTATCTGGTTGTATCCGTCTGTAGACTTTACTTGTCTAATGACTCGACCAGATTGTACAGAACAGAAATAAACAAACGATTCACCAATCTCAAAGTCAGTTCGTTTGGTTAGAACCATTCGTATACGATATCGGTCTGCGCCAGGCGAAGCACGGTTAGGTGTTATGTTTTGGTTATCGTATAATGCCTCAGTATCGTTAACAGTAACAATATCTTGTACAAGTTTAAATCCAATATCAGCAGTTCTGAAGTTGGTGTACTTACCAAGGAATATAGTTTGTTTTGGTATGAAAACAAAGTGTCCATTTACATAGAAGGTAGACTCACCAACAGATATTGTACTACCGAAACCCAATGCAGGGTTCTCAGTCGTATCAGTTGACTGTGTTACCATGTTGATATCTGATCCATTAGAGATCGTCTCGCCAGGCACCAGAGTGGCAGCAGTCTTAAATCTTGTATCCACAGACACACGAGTTGGATTATCTAGGTACTGAATGTATAATGTATCTGGGTCACCATCTATAGCAGGTACCGCAAAAAGAACTTTAACTTTAAGTCCAGATGTAGCACCAGTTAACGTGACACCTTGCAATGCAGTAGGGTCATCAAAAGCGTTGTTTAAATCAGATTGAATCTTGAAGAAGGCATATGCATTGTTAACAGATACACCACCCGCAGAAACGGGTACACCATCTTTTTGGAAGATGTTGTCGGCAAACCTAGAGATTTCTTTCTGCAGAATCGTCTGCATCTGTGTAAGTTCACGTGCCTGTAGTGCACGTCCTGCATTAAACAGAATTCGATGATAACCGTCAGAATCATTATAATCGTCTTTATACGAAGATCTAAAGGTTTGTTCAGTGAACGTATTAGCCATTTCTTATTCCTAGATAGTAATTACTATTTTCAAGTCTTCGGTTTGATCGTTCGACCTAGTGACTGCAGATCTGTTATCAATATATAGCATATCTCCAGAGAAGGGATCGAATTCCCCTGCAACCAAACTCGTTATATTTCCGTTAATGTTAGAGTTACCCAACACTTGAATCTCTTCTCCATTCTCGAAGGGAATAAATCCAGTTGTAACATTTTGATGATACCAGATTGCATCTGAATCATTGGTGTCGTTGATGATTGCTTTTGCACCAGATGTCTGACCTTGTATCTGAGATTTCTGTACAGTAGCCTTGACAAATCCAGATCCATCGTGTATAATCTTTCTAAGTGCAAGGGCAGAAGCAGAAGTAATGTTTGTGCCTTCTGCACTATCAACTTTAGGGTTACGCAGTAACAATACTTGACGGAAGATCTCATCACCAGTGATGAAGTCATCGTTCTCTCTACCGTCTGGTTTAGAGTTAAACATAACACCACTTGCTTTCAAATCAACAATAGGATTCGAACCAATACCTTTGGGGTTTGGTGTTAGAATTGCACGAGCAGTACATGAGTCACCACCACCACCTGTTATGACGATGTTTGCGTAGTTGTATTCAGATCCGTAGTAAGAATTCCCTGAGTTACCTGCAGAATCTTCTTTTACTCGAATGTCTACAATAGATTCACCTGCACGAACTGCGTATGCTTGTGCACCTGTACCGTCACCTATGATTTCTACTTTTGGTGCCGAGGTATAACCTGATCCACCATTAGTTACACGGTAACTTAGAATCTGTCCACGTATTGCATTGTTTTGTACAATCTCTTGTTGCAAGTCTTCTGCAGGAGAATCGGAGTCAGTAAATGCAACATACTGTACTGGTTGATACTGCGAAGACAAGAACTTATCGGCACGTAGTGCACCGATAGAATATAGGAACTTCCATGTGTAACCATCCGAAGTACGGAATGGGGATCCTTCAGTATTACCTCTAGGAGATACTGTAGATAATTGTGATGTACCGTCTTGTCGTTTACCTTGTTCAAGACATATGTAAACTTCATTGTTGTCATTGATAACATAGAAAGGATTCTCTGGGAACCCAACATCGTTGTCATCAAATGCAGAATAGATGAGGTTTGCAACCCAAGTTCTTCGTGGAATTACGTAAGACAAATCCTCAATCAATTTGATAGACTGCATAGAATTACGTGCAGTTCGGACATCCGCAAAACTATTAGTCGGTACTGCAGGAATATCAGAATCGTTCCAATCTTCTGCTCTACCAATAGCTGCGTAGTATCTCACATTGTCAGAGTCACGGAAATCATCAAAGAGATCGTCCAAGACTTGTTTTTTAAATTTGTCTGAAATTATTGGCATCTATCTATCCTAAGTATTTAATGTTGCGCCTATATTGTTTATCACAATCCATTGGTCAGCGAACCATCCTAATGTCACCGCAGAGTTCTGAGGCATTGTTATACTTGCGTATGCCGCAAGGTTGTTTGTAGTTTCGTTAACCGTCTGGGTACCATTACCCTTGTTCACGAGATACTTAATCTCACCATTTTGACCAGTCGTTCCATCTGAAAGAGTTATTGTACCCACCGATGGATTGTTAAATAGTGTCACTGGAAAATTAGAACTGGTTGCACCACCATTATTTAGTCCTTGTGTAGAGAGGACTAATCGTGAATCTACCTGTACACCACCATTACCCGTACCCCTCAATGATAGAGAAGAACTAGATTGTCCGGCAGCCTGTACGAATACTGGTTGTCCACTAGTGGAGTTTTTAATCCTTACAAAGTTTACTGCGTTCGCAGAATCTTGGAACTGCAGTAACTCGTTACCCGCACTGTCAAGAATATCCTTACCAATGATAGGTCTGTTTATAACAGGACTCATCAATGTCTTATTCTTGAGCATTGCAGGGTGGTCATTGAATACAATAGAGTCATCACCTGTCAACAAAGGTAGAGTGACGTTTCTATCTGCTGATAACTCACTAACCGCTAAAACATATCGGTGATTAGAACTTGTGTCGTTGATACTAGGAGTAGAGATGATAGGACTCAAGATAGTCTTATTAGACAAGGTTTGTGTTGCAGAGTCCATGACCAATGCACCGTCATAGTTCGGAATACGAACTTCACGATCCGCAGTCGGGTCATCGGAACGCAATCTGAGTTGGAAGTTGTTTGCAGATCTTCCTTCAAATACAATCGCATCCGAATCGAAATCCATCAAAGACATCAATGCTTGACCGTCACCTAGTTTGGTGTAGATCTCATCAAAGTTCTGTTGGATTTTCAGAGTCGCAGTACGGAGTGTATCGCCCGTACCATCGTTAGCAATTGTTCCTCTGTTTAGTACCTGTTTAGTCATTCTCTTTTACCTAAAGGTTTCATAGTTCTATTTATACTAGTATTGACCATCAATTAAGTTTCTTAGTGACAATTCTGAATCTGAGTCACCAACTGGGGTTAATCCACCACCAAACTGTAAGTTGTCCGAATCAATACGATTTATTGTTGGATTCCAATCGAATCTCTCCTGATCGATTGTCTCTGTACTTGAGATGTCGAATCCGGTAGTACCTGTACGTGCATTCCAAACATCAGAATCTTCTCCGATAGGAGTACTTCCAGTGAAGATACTTGTTCCATCTGAATCATCATCCAACGTTGGTGAGTTGGGTGACAAGAACTCACCCATACTTGAGTATAGTCTGTCCAGTTGATCAACTGTCAAATTACTTACGTCATTAATGTCGTTACCAGAGAACGTTGGGTAATCGGTTGATGGAGTTCGTCCACCACGTCCAGATCCCATAATCATACGGAACTGGATGCGATCACCTGTTGTGTCTGTTGGATTATTAATATCAAACAATGCAGTATGTTGTGCAAATCCTCTCTCATCAAAGTCTGCAGTACCTTCCAATACGATTGGTGGTTTGATCGCTTCGCCTGGGTCGAACTGTAATTCTTCAAACGATCCAGTACCTACGATCTGAGTCAGACCTCCAAGATACATCCCCGCAGGGTGGACTAACAACTTATACGCATCCCTCCACTGTGCAACTGATAATTCTGAACGGATCTGAATTGCGTATGTTTGATACAGTTTATTGTCTGTTAAATATCTAGCAGACTCCGCACCAACTTTAGATTCGTTCAACTTAAATATATATTGTTTGGTATAGACTACATCTGGCTCTATAGAAAAAAACGTTTTAAAGAACTGACGGATACTATATCGTGTACCCTTGGTTCTATAGAGGTAACTAGAGTACTGCACTGCAGTACGTTTGTCATCAAATCCCTGAAAGTAGTTCTGACCCAGTAGATAATCATCTTCGAAGTATTGAAGAAGATCTCTATCTGTCTGAGTAATATCTCTCGTTTCAAAAACATTATTTAGGAAACGATTAAGTGACTCATCCTGTTCTTGAAGTTCAAAGTACTTCTTCAGAAAGGTTACAAACTTAGGGTATTCCTGCAATACAACAGAAGGAAGAAGAGAATCAATCTGTTGTTCTCTTACATTTAAATCCCTTCGGATCGTATCCTTTAATGTCTTGTCTGTATGACTGGTCATTTAGTTACTCGCAGTTGTCCTGAGTCCTTTAGCACTTAACCTTGTATTGTCGTATTGCAATATGTACTCTCTTTTTGGTACAATAGCACTTGCATTCGCAGGTACACAGGATAACTTAATTACTTTACTTTCGTCTGATTTAAAACCTTTCAAATCTACCCTACCTGTAGAGGCGGTATAGTATCCTACATTATCACCGCCTGGCGCAACTTCACCAGTCGAAATCTCAATGATCTGTAATCTAGTACCACTAGTTAATGAACTCCGTGCGGATACAGACACCGTACCAGAAGTTTGTGCAGTATTGGTTGCGGTAACTAATCCAGTTGCGGTTACTGTTTCTACGACATCTTTCGTGACAACTGGTCTACCGTAAATATCGTAGGTAACTCTACTAGTCGATAATGTAGCTGTTGCAACTGGTTTGACTAACTCATTTCGAATCTTACAGTTCGCACCATTAAATTTGAAGGTTGAACTTTCAATGATTATTTCTTTATCGTCTGGATTGGCAATAGGTACAGGGAAACTAAACGCAAAGTCCTGTTCTACACCAGAAGCTGGTTGGAACCTTTGTTGCATCTTGATATCTGCACGAGAAGAAAGAATTGCATTACTAACTTCATCGACATCTGCAATCATTTGTGACCTACGGAATGCTTGACCAAACTTACCAACATTCTGAGAGAAGTAGTTGGTCATCGTATTCCTTACTTTTTCTTGCAATGCATTGATTGACA
>Ga0213865_10000449_pt1 | contig 28270 bp, 27 predicted proteins | sample PICome_6_FD_160100 | JGI IMG/M metagenome (GOLD analysis project Ga0213865, IMG submission 160100) | Coastal seawater microbial communities near Pivers Island, North Carolina, United States - PICO282 | ecosystem: Environmental > Aquatic > Marine > Coastal | place: USA: North Carolina...
GGTAAAGCAGTAACTCATAATGATTTCGTGCGAACCGCTGCTTGATGTTCTCAAACTGGAAGTCGTTAAATCATAAGAGTACGTTGCTCGAAGATCTTTGGTGATTTGGTAACCTGCCATGATCGATAAAGCATCGTATACACGATAGGTAACGCCACCCCAAATCTGATTATTATATGTTGCTGCTGCATTTAGGTCGAACTGCGTCGTAACGAAATCGGTTTTAATCATCATTGCAGGCTGCAAAATGAAACCGTTTTGTAGGTCGATATCATAACCACCCATTAGGTAGTAATGTCTCTGGCCGCGAATCTGAGCCATTTGTGATCCCGGAGCACTTTGTAAGATGTCTTTGGTTTCGATCAATCGAGTGCTGCTTAGTCCTGCATACCAATTTGAGTTGGTGTAATACGCGCCAAAGCTTAAGTCGGTAGCCATGGAAGTGTTGTTTGGGCTGTTCAACACGAGTGAAGGATCGTTCATCGTCTGCGGAGGCGCCCAAGTACCGCTAGTCATGGCTTTATTTCTAAAGTCTACTCGAAGCCCCAAACCTAATGACCCACCAGCAAGTGACATTTGGTAACCATAGCCGATACCCGCCGTAACGTCTTGGAAGAAACCAATCATGTCATTAGTGAAGTTCAATGACAAACCACCACCAATTACATCGAGTGGTACGTTGGCATTAAAGTTTTGAGTTGTCGGTGCATTATCGAATCCTACCCACTGCGAACGGTGTGCAGCCGATAGACAAATAGCATCTCCAGAGCCAATGACTCCGGGATTATAGAAAATCTTATTGTTCGCGAACTGTGTAAACTGCACATCTTGCTGTGCCCAAAGGGCTGATGAACAGAGCATTGCAAACAAAGCAAGGCGGGTTTTTCTCATGTGTTAAAGCGCTAACGTCTTTTGATCGTCGCTAAAGATAGAAAAATTCCCGTGCGAACAACACTTTTTTTCTAGAGTTATCAGGCTTTCTGCTGCGCTTTCCACCAACGTTTTGGAATTTTTCCCTGCATTGCTTCGAGATAATCATCATGACTACAAGGTACTAGTGCGAATCGGTCGGATTGAAACTCGCCTTTTGGAATCTCAATCCACCACCTGCCACTGTTTGGGCTTTTGTAAAAATCGAGAACATCTTCATCGTCGATTAGAACACTATATTTCTCGTAGTTTACTCTTGAACCAATCGGAAAATCCCCGAAGCGAAGAGAGATGCCTTCAAAGAAATACCACAATGCATGAGCACAGAGGTGGGCACTTTGTCCGCGCTGATCGTAACGAGGATTATACTCAAACATACCGAGCTGGCTTACGGTATCACTCATACCTGCATAACGCAGCATTGCGCAAAACTCGTTTCCAGAAAATCCGTGGGGGGAGGTGTAAAAAGTACCTGGGTTATAGCTCTGTCGAACGGCATTAATATCGACGCTGACAAGGTCAGCCTCTCGAAGGAGCGGTTCTGTATTTGGGATGCTCGCTTGTGCTTCGCCCAACCGTACTGCTTCAAAGAATAAGTTCTCAATCAGTGCAATTTCATCGGGGCTGTTGAAATACGTCTGGTAGCCAATATTTGTGAAGTTATAGAGATTATGTGGTTCCTGTAAAACAAGATGACTTACATAGCTTTGATGGTCGAGATCGCGGCCTTCACTTCCCACGTCCAACCGTGAATCTATGGCCACCACATTGACCATCTTTTCAAGCTTATCGTAGGCCCGGTAATTGCCGTAGGTCAAGTCTTGAGACCCTCCAATGGTAATCGTAATAATGCCCTTGCGGAGCATCTGTTCACAAAAATCCTGAAGCAGTAAAATGGTGTCTACATGGCGTTCTCCACGATAGATATTGCCCATATCGGCAATTTTGTAGTTCCACGTGCCTTGGTGCAGTTGGTACAAGAACGGACGAATATGATCCGCCGCCGTATCACATCCAGTGTTTCGGTACGCACGACGGTCTTCTTGAACACCTACAATGACGACCTTAACACCATCGAGCGAGGGCAGACCGTCAATCTCCGTGTGTCGTTGAATCTTTTGGCCCAACTGGCCAGGCTCTAAAACCGGTAGTTTGGAAAGAACACTTTCAGGTACAGGACTTAAATATTCCACGCTACATCTTTTTTAACGTGGTCAATTTACCCCCTTATTTGCGCTTTGCTCTCCTTTTTGTAGGCCCTGCAGCAATAAGTTCTTCACAAGCTGCTCGATCTAAAGTCTCAGGCTCTGTATCCTTTGGGATTTTGAAATTTTTACCGCCACTCTTGATATATGGACCGTAGCGTCCTTTCAAGATTTGGATCATAGGCTCCTCGGTAAACTCCGCGATGATATTGTTTGCAGCTTCTTTTTGCTTAGCCTCAATGATTTCAATCGCTTTTTCGATGCTCACCTCTTCAGGGGTGTCTTCGGTCAAGCTGAAGAATTTCTTGTTCCACATCACGTAGGGACCGTAGCGACCCACATTGGCTTTTACCTCCATGTCTTGGTAAGAACCTACTGTACGAGGGAGCACCTCTTTACGCAGTGCCATTTCAAGGGTAGCGTCATAGAAGCCCACACCTTGCGGGAGTTTCTTAAATCTTGGCTTAGTTTCTTCGTCGCCATCACCGAATTGGAATACGAATCCATAACGGGCCAATTTTACATAGACTGGTTCGCCCGTTCCAGGCTCTTCTCCAAGTAAACGACTCGCCGCACGCGCTCCTGCCGGTGCATTTTCAATCAAAGGGTGGAATTCACTGTAGAAATCGCTAATGCTTTCTTGCCAACCTTTTTGTCCTGCCGCAACCGTATCAAAGTTTTGTTCGGCTTTTGCGGTAAACTGGTAATCCATGATCAAGCCATAATGCTCAATTAAGAAGTCGGTTACCACGCGGCCAATATCGGTTGGGAACAATTTGTTTTTGTCTGCACCGTAATTCTCTTTGCCCTCCTTCTGCGCCACGCCATCGGCGGTTGCACTGAAGATTTTAAAGGATCTAGATTCGCCTTCTAGCGACTCTTTGACCACATATTTACGCTTCTGGATGGTTGAAATTGTTGGAGCGTAAGTAGACGGACGTCCAATTCCTAACTCTTCTAATTTCTTTACCAGCGAAGCTTCGGTGTAACGAGGAACGTGCTTGGTAAAGCGCTCTGTCGCTGTGATTTCGTCAGATCGAAGTACATCGCCTTCAACCACAGCCGGCAATTGACCGTCGAGCTGTTCTGTATTTTCATCGTCAGTGCCTTCTTGGTACACGCGAATGAAACCATCGAACGTGATCACCTGACCACGAGCAGTAAAGTTCTGCGCATCAGGTGCATTTGTGTTCGAAAGTTTAATGGTCGTATTTTCAAGCTGCGCTTCGGCCATCTGTGAGGCGATCGTGCGCTTGTAGATGAGATCGTATAGTTTTTTCTGACGATCATCCGCACCCGCAATATTCTTACTAAAGTTGGTTGGACGGATCGCTTCGTGTGCCTCTTGTGCACCTTTGCTTTTGGTATTGAATTTACGCGCTTGGTGGTAGTTGTCGCCGTACTGTGCTTGAACATGGGCAGCAATGCCAGCAAGTGCATCGTTACTCAGGTTGAAGCTATCTGTTCTCATGTAAGTAATGTGTCCAGCTTCGTACAAGCGCTGTGCTAGGGTCATCGTTTGACTTACGCTGTAGCCCAACTTACGGCTCGCCTCTTGTTGCAAGGTTGAGGTGGTAAAAGGTGCTGCAGGCGATCGCTTTCCTGGGCGCTTGTCCACAGACTCCACTTTGTATTCTGCACCAACACATTTAGATAGGAATGCCTGTGCTTGTTCTTCCGTAGGTAGATTTTTGGCCAATTCAGCTTTGAAGCTAATCTTTCCATCTGTGAAGATTCCACTTACTTTATAGCTCGCTACAGGAACGTGTGCTTCAATCTCGCGTTCTTTCTCTACGATCAATCGTACCGCTACACTTTGAACGCGGCCCGCACTCAATCCACGTTGAATACTCTTCCAAAGCACCGGGCTCAACTCGTACCCCACCAAACGGTCAAGTACGCGGCGTGCCTGCTGTGCATCAACGAGCTCTTTATTAATCTTTCTTGGATTCTCAACAGCCCGTAGAATGGCTGTTTTGGTAATCTCGTTGAAGACAATTCTTTCCGTTTTGTCGTCCGTCAATCCGAGGCTTTCGTAAAGGTGCCATGCGATAGCTTCTCCCTCGCGGTCCTCATCCGAAGCGAGCCATACTTTTTCAGCACCTTTCGCGGCTTTTTTCAGCTCCTTAACCAAGCTTGTTTTGTCCTTTGACACACAATATTCAGGCGTGAAATTGTTTTCAATGTCAATGGCCATTCCCTTGTCGCAAAGGTCGCGGATGTGTCCATAGGAAGACATTACAGAGAAGTCATTACCCAAGTACTTTTGGATGGTTTTTGCTTTCGCAGGTGACTCAACGATGACGAGATTACTTGCCATAAAAATCGATTCAGTTAGAAGAATGAGGGCACAAAGTAAAGGCGAAAAAGATTACACAAACAACAACTTTTTTACCTGGGATGTTCTCTTATATATGTATTACTACGTAATAGGATTTTGAAAATCGGACAAATTGTCAGTTAAGGATGTATCTTTGTACCGTCGCAAGAGAAAGTAAAGTTTTGAGCGAATTGAAATATGGAAGGAAAAACAAAACGCGCAAGCGGAAGAGGTCTTTACGCCGAGGGCGATAAGAACCCACACGAGCACGATGGAACCGTGCTAGAAACGAAAAACCCAACGGGCACCAAGAAGCTCTATATTGAGTCGTACGGTTGCCAAATGAATTTCTCGGACAGCGAGATCGTTGCCTCGGTATTGGGCAAGGAGGGGTACAGCACCACACAGAACCCTGAGGAAGCAGATCTAGTGCTTCTCAATACTTGTTCTATCCGGGACAAGGCGGAGCAAACGGTGCGCAACAGATTGAACCATTTCAACGGCCACAAGCGCAAGAATCCAGATATGAAAATAGGGGTCTTGGGGTGTATGGCGGAGCGCGTTAAAGGCAAGCTGCTTGATGAAGAGAAACTGGTGGATTTGGTTGTGGGTCCTGATGCCTACCGCGATTTACCGAACCTCTTACAAGAGCTCGACGGTGGCCGCAAGGCGGTCAATGTGATCCTGAGTAAGGAAGAAACGTACGACGACATTGAACCCGTTCGCTTGGGTGGAAATGGCGTTAGTGCCTTTGTTTCGATTACTCGCGGATGTGATAATATGTGTACGTTCTGTGTTGTTCCATTTACCCGCGGTAGAGAACGTTCACGCAATCCGCAAACCATTGTAGATGAAGCATTGGATTTGCAGAAGAGAGGCTACAAAGAGATTACCCTCTTGGGGCAAAACGTCGACAGCTACCTCTGGTACGGTGGCGGTTTGAAAAAAGACTTTGAGAAGGCCTCTGAATTGGCCAAAGCCAGTGCCGTTCATTTTGCAGACCTCATGGCTATGGTGGCTGAAGCAGTGCCAAACATGCGCATTAGATTCTCCACGTCGAACCCTCAGGACATGAGAGACGATGTGCTTGAGACCATTGCCAAATACAAGAACATCTGTAATTACATCCACCTGCCGGTACAGAGTGGCTCCTCAAGAATTTTGGAGCTTATGAATCGTGGTCACAACCGCGAAGAGTACATCGCGTTGATCGATCGTATCAATCGCATCATCCCTGGTTGTGCCATTTCACACGACATGATCTCGGGCTTCCCCACGGAAACGGAGGAGGACCACCAAGAGACCTTGAGCTTGATGGAATATGTGAAGTACGACTTTGGGTACATGTTCTTCTACAGCGAGCGACCAAATACCTATGCGGCGCGTAAGATGGAAGATGATATTCCGTTGGAGGTGAAAAAGCGCAGATTGAATGAGATAATCAAATTACAGACCTCGCACAGCTTGATGCGTCACCAGTCGATGATTGGCAAAACGTATGAGGTGTTGGTGGAGGGAACTTCTAAAAAGAGCGATCAGCAATTGTTTGGTCGTACAGATACCAACAGTGTGGTAGTTTTTGACAAGCACGATTTTAAACCGGGCGACTTCTGTCATGTACGAATTGACAGTTGTACCTCTGCTACCTTGATTGGTACAGTCGTTGAACAAGCGTAAACCAAAGCAGTAGAACCATGGCAGATCTTAAGAGCATTAAACAACGTTTTGGAATTATTGGGACCAGTCCGCTATTGGACCGCGCCTTGAGCAAGGCGGTTCAGGTAGCCCCTACCGATATTAGTGTTCTGGTCACCGGTGAAAGTGGTGTGGGTAAGGAGAGCATCCCAAAGATCATCCACAACCTAAGTCACCGCAAGCACAAGCCCTACATCGCAGTGAACTGTGGCGCCATTCCAGAAGGAACTATTGATTCTGAACTTTTCGGTCACGAGAAGGGGGCCTTTACTGGAGCCACTGGTGCGCGCAAGGGGTATTTTGAAGAGGCCGACGGCGGCACGATCTTTTTGGATGAGGTGGGTGAATTGCCCCTGCCGTCGCAGGTTCGATTGCTTCGTGTGCTTGAGACCGGTGAGTTTATTCGCGTGGGTGCCTCTCGTGCCCAGAAGATTGATGTGCGCGTGGTGGGTGCTACCAACGTAGGCATGCTCGAAGCGATTAAGAAAGGCAAATTTCGTGAGGACCTCTACTACAGATTAAATACGGTAGAAATTCAGTTGCCTCCGCTCAGAGAGCGTCCTTCAGACATTCATTTATTGTTTAGAAAATTTGCGGCCGATTTTGCAAACAAGTATCATTTGCCGCCTTTGAGATTGGACGAGGAAGCGGTTCGATTGCTGGAGCAGTACCGCTGGCCAGGAAACATTCGTCAGCTGCGTAATTTGGCGGAGCAGATGAGCGTTATTGAAACGACCCGTTTGGTAGGCAAGGAGTTGTTGAAGACCTATTTGCCGCAGGTAGATGCTTCGAATCTACCGGCATTGAGCAATACCCGAGTGTCCGACAGCAGTGGAGACAGTTTTGCGCAAGAACGCGAGGCGTTGTACAAATTGTTGTTTGAGATGAAGGCCGAGATTAATGCCTTGAAAGAAGCTGTGGGTAGCGGCAAAGGACTCTATGAAAAGATTCAGGACGAGTACCCACAGATTGGTCAGGATTTTACCAAACCTAGTGCTCCTACGAGTCACGAGGTCACCATCATTAGTAACGAAGAGCGCGAGCAATTTGATGACCATACCATTGAGATTGAAAACCTGAGTTTGGTCGATAAAGAAATTGAATTGATCAAAAAGGCGCTGGAAAAGTCTGGGGGTAAAAGAAAGAATGCAGCGAAGGAATTGGGGATTTCAGAGCGTACCTTGTACCGAAAGATTAAGCAGTACAACCTCGAATGAGAGTAAAACTATATATCGCGCTTGCGGCTTTAACGTTTGCTTCTTGTAAAGGCGGATACAGCTTTACGGGTGGTAATGTTGGTGATGCGAAATCTATATATGTGGGTTTCTTTGACAACAATGCACAAATAGTCAATCCTGAGATGTCGCAGATAGTGACAGAGTCGATCAAAGATATATTTGTACAGCAGACCTCGTTGGAACTGAACGATGGGCCTTCGGATATGGAAGTGGATGGTGAGATCACAGAATACAGTCTTCGTCCACAGGCAGCGCGTGGTCCTTCGGAAGTAGCTCAGATGCGCTTTACCATTGCCATTAAGGTTGACTTCACCAACCGATTAGTATCGGAGAATGATTTTTCCCAGCGATTTTCTCGCTACCGGGACTATGATGCCGATTTGAATTTTTCGGATATTGAAACAGAATTGTCAGAAGAGATTATCAGGGAATTGACCGAGGATATTCTCAACAGAGCTATAGCCAACTGGTAGAATGAACGCGAAACAACTCAAGGAATTTTTTGAGCGCCCTGAAAAGATGGACGATGCTGCTTTAGTGGCGTTGAAACAGGCGGTACAGGATTTCCCATATGCAGCGCCTCTGCAGGTGTTGTACATGAAGGCGTTACAGAACAGCGACAACTATCAATTGCCGGCACAGGTGAAGCGCTCTGCGATTTCAGTCCCTGACCGTTCGCTACTTCAGGGGTTCTATGAAACCTCAGGTGCGCCAATGAAAACGTCAGTCATTGACTTTGATTTAGATGCTTTTAAAGCGCAGAAGAAAACGGAGAAAAAACCAGCAGTTAAGGCACAGCCTAAAGCAGAGAAGGAAAAAACACCTCCTGTAGCGAAGCCTGCTGTGAAGGCTGAAGCCAAATCGGCCCCAAAACAAGCCCCGAAGCAAACACCAAAGCCTGCTCCGAAACCTGTGGTTCCGAAAAGAGATCCAAATAGCCTAGATCATTTACCTGAAAGTGTACGCAATGCCATTTTGAGGTCTAGAGCGCTGACCAAAGGTGAATCGGCCCCGCAGAAGAAGGGAACGCCTAAGGCGAAACCTGCGAAGACTGAGCAAAAGTCTGAAAATCAAGCGCCACCTGTTGTAGAGGTTACAGCGAAAGCGCAGCCAAAAGAGGAAGCGAAGGCACCTGCAAGTAAAGTTGAGAAGCCTACAAAGAAAGCAGCACCAAAGGTGGAAAAGCCGACGGCAAAAGAGCCTGTACAAGAAAGAGTGAGTACTCCTGCTGTAAAAGAGGACGCTGTGAAAGCGGATGAAGATATTCGCGTAATGCCGTTTAGCGAAAAAGCTTCCTTCTTGGAATGGCTGAATGCCGATCATGGCATTCCAGTAACTACCATCAATAATGAGCAGGAGTTTGCCAGTGTTGAGGTTGTTCCTGACCAAGGCAGCTCGCAAGATCAGGGCAACGAAATACGCAAAATCATTCAGGAGCTCCCGAAATTTGAAGTGGAGCCTTCCAACGGTAGAATTAATGTGTTTACGCTGGAAGCAGATGCCGAAGGAAAGTTTGTAACGGAAACATTAGCAGAGATTTACTTCGGACAGCGGTTATTTGACAAGGCGATCAAAGCCTACGAGATTTTAAGTTTGAAATACCCGGAAAAAAGTAGTTTCTTTGCCGACCGAATAAGAGCAATTAAGAAAGAAAAGAACTCATGACAGCACTATTCTCTATCCTTATCGTAGTTATCTCAGTACTACTTGTTTTGGTGATTCTCGTACAGAATCCTAAAGGCGGTGGTTTGAGCTCAGCTTTTGGTGGCGACAGCCCTCAGATGTTGGGTGGTGTTAAAAAGACAACGGACTTCCTAGACAAAGCGACTTGGGGTTTGGTTATTGGTCTTTTTGTATTGGTGATCGCTATGAATATGAGCGGTGGCGAAACGGTAGAAGAAGAGGATACTTTATTGCGCGAGCAAGTAGAGGGTGCTGTTCCTTTCCAGCCTGCTGTTCCTGCGCCAGCTGCAGATGCACCAGTAGAGGACATGCCAGTAGAAGGTATGCCTGAGAGTGTTGAAGAATAAGAAGTTCTAAGAAATAGTTGAGCCCGAATGGTCCTGCCGTTCGGGCTTTTTTTATCTTCCAAAACTGACAGTTCTTCGTTTAGTAAGGTCGGGTTTGGTGTCAGAGTGGCACTAAAACTGAATTGGCACAAAATTTCGAGTAGGAAGAGCGACAAACATTAAAAACTCAAATCATGGCAGATTTAAACATTCGTCCGTTAGCTGACCGAGTAATTATTGAACCGGCAGCTGCTGAAACAAAGACAGCTTCGGGAATTATTATTCCTGATACTGCACAAGAAAAACCTCAGAGAGGTACTGTTGTGGCTGTAGGCCCAGGTAAAAAAGACGAGCCTATGACGGTAAGCGTCGGGGATGCAGTATTGTACGGCAAGTACAGTGGTACTGAATTCAAGTACGAAGGTGGTGATTACCTCATCATGCGTGAGGCGGACATCATGGCAATTGTTTAATCCTAACTGATAAAAAAGAATAGACATGGCAAAAGAAATTTCATTTGACGTAGATGCAAGAAACAGCCTCAAAGCAGGTGTTGATGCATTGGCAAACGCTGTGAAGGTAACGTTGGGTCCTAAAGGCCGCAATGTGATCATCGAAAAGGCATTTGGTGCGCCGCACGTAACTAAGGATGGTGTATCGGTAGCTAAAGAAATCGAGTTGGAAGACAAACTCGAGAACTTGGGTGCTCAGATGGTGAAAGAAGTGGCTTCAAAAACTGCGGATATCGCGGGTGATGGTACAACTACCGCTACGGTATTGGCACAGGCTATCTACCACCACGGGTTGAAAAACGTGGCTGCTGGCGCAAATCCAATGGACTTAAAGCGCGGTATTGAAAAGGCCGTGAATGAATTGGTTAGTGAGTTGAAAAGCTTGAGCCAAGAAGTAGGTGACGATAATAGCAAGATTGAGCAAGTTGCTTCAGTTTCTGCGAATAATGACAACTCTATTGGTTCGTTGATCGCGGAGGCTATGGCTAAAGTGAAGAACGAAGGTGTGATTACTGTGGAAGAAGCGAAGGGTACCGAAACTTACGTTGATGTGGTAGAAGGTATGCAGTTCGATCGCGGCTACTTGAGCCCGTACTTCACAACTAATACTGAGAAGATGGTTGCGGAGCTAGAGAACCCGTACATTTTGATCTACGACAAGAAGGTGAGCTCTATGAAGGAGTTGTTGCCAATTCTTGAGCCTGCGGCTCAAAGTGGTCGACCGCTGCTCATCATCGCAGAAGATGTAGACGGCGAAGCGCTTGCTACATTGGTAGTAAACCGCATTCGTGGCTCGCTCAAAATTGCTGCAGTGAAGGCCCCAGGCTTTGGCGACCGTCGCAAGGCAATGCTGGAAGATATCGCTATCCTGACCGGTGGTCAGGTAGTAAGCGAAGAGCGCGGAATGACCCTGGAAGGTGCTACCCTAGATATGTTGGGTACGGCCGAGAAAGTGACCATTGACAAAGACAATACAACCATCGTCAATGGTGCAGGAGAGGGAGAAGCTATAGCAGCACGCGTTGCTCAAATCAAAGCACAAATTGAAAACACAACATCAGATTACGACCGCGAGAAGTTGCAAGAGCGCTTGGCTAAACTAGCCGGTGGTGTAGCTGTACTTTATGTAGGAGCGGCTTCTGAGGTTGAGATGAAAGAAAAGAAGGACCGTGTAGACGATGCACTGGCAGCGACTAAAGCGGCAGTTGAAGAAGGTTTTGTTCCTGGTGGTGGTGTAGCGCTTGTACGTGTAAGCTCTGTTTTGGAAAGCTTACAGGGCGAAAACGAAGACCAAACTACCGGTATTCAGATTGTAGCAAAAGCTATCGAAGAGCCACTTCGTCAGATTGTACACAACGCAGGTCTTGAAGGTTCTGTAGTAGTGAGCAAGGTGAAAGAAGGTAAGGACGACTTCGGTTTCAACGCGAAGACAGATACTTACGAGAGCATGTACGAGGCGGGTGTTATTGACCCAACGAAAGTGACTCGTGTAGCCCTTGAAAATGCTGCTTCTGTAGCAGGTCTATTGTTGACCACGGAAGCGACCATCACTGAGATCCCTAAGGATGAACCAGCAATGCCTGCTCCAGGAATGGGCGGGGGCATGGGAATGATGTAATTCTCAGTGTTTAGCTATAAATAGAAAGCCATCCTACGGGGTGGCTTTTTTTGTAACTTTAAAGGAGACCAATAGGACAATGAAAAAGACGCTAACTATACTCCTCTTTTGTTTAATGAAATCAGGTGCGCAAGCACAGAATAACTCCATGGATAGGCTTTCTCTTGACGCCGCAGTTTTGCCTTGGAGCCATACTCTAAACTATAGCGGGACGCTTAATTATGAGTTCGTCAAGACCAATCATATTGGGGTGTATTGGAAGAATTGGTTTGAAACGACTACCTGGAGCGGCATTGGGGAGCGCGAGCAGTCCTTAGGATTAGTCTACACCTCTAACCTTGTCGATCGCAAATGGTACCTCGATCTTAGATTTGCCATTGTAGCAAGCAGTCCGATGGAATATAGTGATAAATACGAGTTTGATCCTTTTGTGGGCCTCAGTTTCGGTAGAAATTTAGGGGAACACTGGGGTATTGGCACCCAGATAAACGGCTGGACCTACTATGGATTAAACGGAAGTAGTTTCGACCCTGAGATTGCTGCCATCAACCTTCGCTATTCTTTTTGATTTAGCGTGTAAAAGCTTCTAAATACTTCGCGATGTACTGTTCGCGGTGCTTGTATTTGTATTGCATCACGTATCGTGGATGCTCCAGGGGCACGAGCTCCGGTATGAAGTTGTACTCCTTGTTGAGCTTCTGCAGGAACTTTAGATTCTTCCCGGTGCCGAAGACGATGATACGTTCATTTTTACCGGCCAATTCAATTTGCTTTTTAATCTGCTCCAATAAATACGGCGCTAATGCATTGGAAAAGCTGGCGCGATCGTAGTAATTGAAATTGATCCAATTGCCGTTTTTATTGACTACAAACCCCAATGGACAAACAGATCCGATGAAAAACTCATTGTAAAACTTCTCAGGACCTCCGAAGGCATTAATTGCTTCATAGACAAATACGGAACTGGGTTCGTGGGTTGAAAAGCTTTCAAAGGGAATGCCGCATTCAATCAACCGCTTCGTGTCGGTAAAAGGTATACCTGTGGCGCCTGCGCCGAGGCGACCTGGATTGATCCCAAGGATCAGGTTTCGAGGAGTGTCGTCGCTGTAAAATTTATGGTAGAACCCGCTTAGCGCCTTCTCTTGCTCAGGACTTGCCCCCTCGAAGGGATTGAGCACATCTAAATCTGCATCGAGGAACTTACGGTCGAAATCGAGTGCACTGTAAAAGGCCAATATCTGATCGGCCTTGGTCATTTTTTGTTCAGCTGATTCATGGTGGTGTTTATCCCTGCCAATCCGAAGCTTTGGCACATCTTGACGGCATGTTCGATAAGTGCGGGTAAGTCTAGCGCTTCGTCCTTGTTCCATTCGCCGAGTACGTAATCTACCTGACGCCCTTTTGGAAAGTCGTCACCAATACCGAATTTAAGTCTAGGGTAATCGTTGCGACCAAGTTTGGCTTGAATGTCTTTTAGACCATTGTGTCCGGCATCTGAGCCTTTGCCCTTTATGCGAAGTGAACCGAATGGGATAGCAAGATCGTCTACGACAACCAGTACATGCTCTATGGGGATTTTTTCCTCCTGCATCCAATAGCGAACAGCATTGCCGCTAAGGTTCATGAAGGTGGTAGGCTTGATGAGCCTGAAGATTCTGCCTTTGATTCTAGCCTCTGCAGTCATTGCATAACGCCCAGGTTCAAAAACAACATTGGACGCCTTCGCAAAGGCGTCCAATGTTAAAAAACCAATATTATGACGGGTATTTTCATACTCGGCTCCGGGATTACCCAAACCGACAATGAGGAACTTCTTCATACCCGTTAAGGTACAATTTATTCAGCAGCAGCTGCTTCAGCTGGAGCTTCAGCACCTTCAGCGCCTTCTTCATCCTCGTCTTCGTCCTCGTCAACAGCACCACGTGCTTTCTTAACGGTAACAATTACTGCAGTATCTGCGTTAAGGATTTCAAACCCTTCTGAAGGGACATCGCTTACACGGATTGACTTACCAATTCTAAGTTCGGCAATGTTCAAATCTATGCTCTCTGGGAACTGACCTGGCACCGCGCGAACTGAAAGTTGACGCAAAATCGTCTTAAGCTTACCACCGTTCAATACACCACGTGCTTGACCGTGAAGAACTACCGGGATGTTCATAGTTACTGCCTTTCCATCTACCAACTGAATGAAGTCGATGTGCATCAACTGATCAGTTACAGGGTGGAATTGGATGTCTTGAATTACTGCTTCTACAGTAGTATCTCCCACTGTGATTTTTGCAGTCTTTGCTTCCGCAGTGTATACAAGTCCTCTAAATGCTAGAGTAGGTGCAGAAAAGTGAATAGGCGCTTCACCACCGTATACAACACACGGTACGTTTCCTGCTTTACGCTCTGCTTTTGCGAATTTAGAACCAACCTCGGTTCTTACATTTCCTTGAATTTCAACAGACTTCATCTGATCTTGTTTATTCTAGTATTACATTATGAAGTGTCCCGAAATACTCTCATGGTGGTGAACGTTTTTCATCACCTGTGCGAACATTTCAGCAACTGAGATCACTCGGATCTTCGGGTTTTCTTGTGTTTGTGGAATAGTATCGGTAATAACCAACTCTTCCAATGCGCTATTTGCAATTCTTTCGTGGGCCGGCCCGCTGAGAACGCCGTGCGTACAGTAAGCACGAACTGTTTTGGCACCTTTTTCTTTCAACATTTCTGCTGCCTTACAAAGTGTACCGCCGGTATCAACCATATCGTCTACAAGAATGACATTCTTGCCGTCAACATCTCCGATCACGGTCATCTTATCAATCACATTTGCCTTCTTGCGCTCTTTGTAACAAACGACTACATCTGCCTCCAGTTTGGAGCCGTATGCATGTGCACGCTTAGCACCACCCATGTCTGGTGAAGCAATACAAGGGTTGTCCAACTTCATTCCTTCGATATCGCGAATGAACAAAGCTGAAGAATACAAGTGATCAACTGGGACCTCAAAGAATCCTTGAATTTGATCAGCGTGAAGGTCCATAGTCATTACGCGGGTCGCTCCCGCTGCCATGAGCATTTTTGCTGCAAGCTTTGCGCCTACTGGTACTCTTGGTTTGTCCTTGCGGTCTTGACGTGCAAGTCCGAAATAAGGCATGACTGCTGTAATGTGTTTGGCTGAAGCACGCTTGGCTGCGTCACAGAGCATCAAGAGCTCCATTAAATTATCTGCCGGAGGGTTTGTGCTTTGAATCAAGAAAACACGATTACCACGAACTGTTTCCTCGAATGAAGGGCAAAACTCACCATCACTGAATTCAGTGATTTTAACATTCCCCATAGGAATACCATACTGTCCCGCTATTTTCTTAGCGAGATCCATTGTGTGTCGGCCAGCAAAAATTTTTGCTTCAGGTAGCATCTGTACTGTGTATCAGTGTTATTAACGCAATTCACGCACCTCCGTAGAGGGGTGCAAATGTAAGTAAAAGAACATTAAAAATCGCCCTAAAAAACTAGTGGATTCAATTTCTTAGAGAAAATGTTAGGAGAATTCGAAAAGCCCCTTATTTTTGCCCTCCAATTCCACGGAAGCCTAGGTGGCGGAATTGGTAGACGCGCTGGATTCAAAATCCAGTTCCTTCGGGAGTGCGGGTTCGATTCCCGCCCTAGGTACTAAAGCCTCGTTCTTGTCAGAACGAGGCTTTTTTCTTTTCCAAGCACCGTTTTTATAGCGCTCATTGAGTCGAATTTTTGATGGGTCTTTTGAGAGGTAAATTTTCAGTTCGGCATCACCCGCTTTGTTGACAATATAAACATTGATACAATCGAGCCGTCTACGCTCTCCAGAGTTGATAATGAACCAGTGACCTTCAACATTACGTGCGTGATGAAGGGATTTTGTTTGGAGCACTACTCCGTCAGCATTCCATTCAAGGGAGGTAAAGAAAACATTGACATCAGCATCCCATTCATTTTCAACAATATTTATGACCTGTGCTTGTATAAGACAGTGGGGAAGAACTAAGAATGTTATAATGCGCAGTATGTGCATATAGGAATAGATTTAAAGAGCGCTACTTATTTAATTTGATGTGTTGTTCAATTTTTTGAACTCTTTTAAAGTTAGGGGGTCATTAAGCAAGATTTTGTTTCATTTTAACCCTTTTCAGCTGATTTACAGAAACTTAAAGACCTGGGTGCTTTCCAGTAATCTTCTATGGTCTAAAGCGTGCTAGATTCGCTTGCACGTTTATCTTTGATACATGGTACAAACGGAAAAGCAAAAGAAATACGATAAGGCTTACCTCAGGATGGCATCAGAATGGGCGCAACTCAGCCACTGCCATCGCAAAAAAGTGGGCGCGCTCATTGTGAAGGATCGAATGATTATTTCAGACGGTTTCAATGGAACGCCTACTGGATTTGAGAATCCATGCGAGGACGAGGAGAACTATACCAAATGGTATGTGTTACATGCTGAGGCGAATGCGATTACCAAAGTGGCCAGCAGTACTGCCAGTGCCCGTGGCGCTACATTGTACATCACCATGAGTCCATGTAAGGAGTGCAGTAAATTGATACATCAAGTAGGTATCCAAAAGCTCATTTACATCAATGAATACAAAGACCGCAGTGGCCTAGACTTTTTGATAAAGGCAGGGGTCGAAGTGGTTCAAATGGACATCGATTGAAACGAGAAAACGTCATCTTATGGGTAGCTTTCTTCCTGCTCTTCGGGGTCTGGATAGGAAGCAAATTTGGTGAAGCTCCTCCAGCGGGGGATAAAATGAGCCAATTCTTTGATTACCTGAAAGAGGAATATGTGGAAGAATTGGACGTGGATTCTCTTCAGGCAGAAGCTATGGATCATATTTTGTCTTCTTTGGATCCTCACAGTACCTACATTCCATTAGATGAAGGCGCAGCCATGGCAGAGCGCATGCAAGGTGGCTTTTCTGGTATAGGTGTTGAGTTCGCCATCAAAAAAGATTCGCTCGTTTTCGTTCACGTAATGCAACCAGGTCCTGCCGCAGCTGCCGGTATTCAATCCGGCGACCGCGTCTATGCAATTGATAAGGACACGATTATTGGGGATTCGTTAACCAACGATGTGGTTACGTCGAAAATAAAAGGACGTCGGGGGACTTCTGTGTCGCTTGAGGTCATTCGAGGAAAAGAACAACTGTCCTTCGAGGTACAAAGAGATTTAGTCCCAATCGAAAGTGTATTACATCTACCGGTTGAGGATGGGGTAGGCTACTTAAAGATAGATCGATTCGCTGAGACTACTCACGACGAATTTGTGGCGCATTTAGACTACCTCTCTGCTACGGGAATGGAGGAGTTAATCATTGACCTTCGAGACAATCCCGGTGGATACTTGCATGAATCTGTGGCCATGGCAGATGAGTTCTTGGGGGACAATAAGAACATTGTAACGACCAAATACAAGGACGGTTCGACGAATACGTCAAAGGCAAAATCGGGGAATAGATTCGAAGAATTGCCCGTCCATATTCTCATTAACGAAAATTCGGCCAGTGCCTCAGAGGTGTTCACTGGCGCACTTCAAGACCATGACCGAGCGACTGTATACGGTCGAACTTCTTTCGGCAAAGGCTTAGTTCAAGAGGATAAAGTACTTGCGGACGGTTCAAAGGTTCGATTGACTGTAGCCTATTATTATACGCCAAGCGGCAGATCCATTCAGAAACCGTACCGTGAAGGCCAAGTGGTTAATGAAGGTGTTTTTATAAGTGATACGGGTCGCGTTCTTTATTCCCAAGGGGGTATTGAGCCTGATATAGAGATTACCAATGATAGTGCTTCCTATTTCTGGACATTTTCCTACGGCACCATTGATGCCTTCGGGTTTAATTATGCCGATTCTCGCCGTGGCAATTTCAAAGACTTGAACTTTTCAAATTTTTACAGCGATTTTACAATTTCTGAGGACATACTCAGTTCATTTTTAGAGTTTGGCGCTTATGGTATCGAACTCGAAGACCTCGGTGCTTTTGACCGTAAAGAACTCTCTTTATTGCTCAAGGCTGGTATAGCTAGAAATCTTTGGGGTTTCGATGCCTATAGAAAAGTCCTGCTAAAGGACGATGTATCCATTGCTCAGATTAGGTCTACAATAGGACAGTAAATAGTAAGCTAAAAAAGAACCCCCGAGCGCATCGCGCTCGGGGGTTTTTCTTTTTCTAAGAGGTAAATCTTAGTGCTCGTGACCTTCGTGGTCTTCGTGCATTTCTTCAGCTGCTGCTGCTTCAGTAGCTTCTTCCATAGTAGAATCAGCTTCTTCAGCTGCAGCAGATTCTGCTGCTTCTTCCATTGCAGGAGCCTCTTCAGCTACCTCTTCCATTGCTGGCTCTTCTGCCGGCGCTTCTTCAGCTGGTGCAGCACAAGCTACCATAGCTAGTGCAACTACTGCTGAAGCAAAAATGTTGAACTTTTTCATCTCGCGAATGATTTTTTAATTGTAGTAACCAAGATATGTGAAAATCAAAGTATTAAGAATGAATATTAGGAAAGTTTTCCCAATTGTGCATTTAGTGACACTTTCTCACTCGTTAAAGCCTTCAATTCATCCATAGAAATTCGGATTTGTTCCATGGTATCGCGGAAACGAACTGTAACGGTATTGTCCTCAAGACTTTGGTGGTCTACAGTAACACACAGCGGCGTACCAATGGCATCTTGACGACGGTATCGTTTTCCGATAGCATCTTTTTCATCGTATTGGACCATGTGGTCAAACTTCAAAAGATTGACAACTTCTTTAGCTTTCTCTGGCAATCCATCTTTCTTCAAAAGAGGAAGGACGGCCACTTTATAAGGTGCTAAAAAGGCAGGCACGTTTAATACAGTGCGCTGACTTCCGTCTTCGAGAGTTTCTGTAATGAGACTCTTGGAAAGTACAGCAAGGAACATACGGTCAAGACCTATCGAGGTTTCAACTACATACGGCACGTAGTTTTCGCCGATTTCCGGGTCAAAGTATTGCAGCTTCTTCCCACTGAACTCTTCGTGTTGCTTCAAATCGAAATCTGTACGAGAATGAATGCCTTCGAGCTCTTTGAATCCGAAAGGGAAGTTGAATTCGATATCTGCCGCAGCATTTGCATAGTGTGCAAGCTTTTCATGGTCGTGGAAGCGGTAGTTACTATCGTCGAAACCGAGGCTCTTGTGCCAGGCTAATCGTTTTTCTTTCCAGCTTTCGTACCACTCCATTTCAGTGCCAGGGCGCACGAAGAATTGCATTTCCATCTGCTCGAACTCACGCATGCGGAAGATGAATTGGCGTGCCACAATCTCGTTTCTAAAGGCCTTTCCAATCTGGGCAATACCGAAAGGAATTTTCATTCTTCCCGTTTTCTGTACGTTTAGGTAGTTCAAGAAGATTCCTTGGGCAGTCTCAGGACGGAGGTAGAGCGTTGATGCACCCTCAGCTACAGAGCCCATTTGAGTGCCAAACATGAGGTTGAATTGACGTACATCGGTCCAATTCATTGATCCACTCACAGGACATTTAATCTGCTCGTCTTCGATGAGTTGTTTCACATCCGCCAGATCTTCGGCATCCATGGCTGTCACAAAGCGATCCATGATGGCCTTTATTTTTTCTTGGTAGCCAAGAACTCGTCCGTTGGTAGCCAAATACTGCTCTTTATCAAAGGCATCACCAAAGCGTTTGGCGGCTTTCTTAAGTTCTTTCTCGATCTTCTGAAGAATTTTCTCGACATGATCTTCAATCAAAACATCGGCGCGGTAACGTTTTTTACTGTCTTTGTTGTCAATTAGTGGATCATTAAAAGCATCAACGTGGCCAGAGGCTTTCCACGTGGTTGGGTGCATGAAGATGGCAGAATCAATTCCGACAATATTCTCGTGCATTTGTACCATGGCACCCCACCAATACGCTTTTATATTGTTTTTAAGTAAGGCTCCATTTTGACCATAATCGTATACAGCGCTCAATCCGTCATAGATTTCGCTGCTTTGAAAAATGAATCCATACTCCTTGGCGTGGGAGATTGTGTTTTTGAATTGATCTTCAGCCATTATAAAGAGGTCTTAAACCGTTTGTAACAAAGGAATGAGATTGGTGAAAAAAAGTTTCACGGCAATCGCGAGCAAGATAATACCGAAAACTTTGCGAAGCACGCTCAATCCGCCGGGTCCGAGAATGCGTTCTAGGCGTTCAGTATTCTTCAGAACTGCATACACCACAATCATATTGGCAACGATGGCAATAATGATATTGATATTATCAAATTCTGCCTGTAGAGAAACCAAGGAGGTCATGGAACCCGCACCAGCGATGAGGGGGAATGCAATAGGTACAATAGAAGCAGTGCTTGGACTTTCTTCTTTATAAAGAGTGATACCGAGTATCATTTCTAGCGCCAAGAAGAAAATCACGAAACTCCCTGCAATGGCAAAGCTTTGCACATCTACGCCCAATAAGTTCAAAATGCTTTCCCCAATAAAGAGAAAGACAATCATAATAATACCGGCAACAATGGTTGCCTTCTCACTTTGAACGTGGCCTACTTTCTTACGAAGACTGACAATGATTGGAATACTACCAGGAATATCAATGACAGCGAAAAGAATCAAAAAAGCACTGAGTGTATCGTTAATGTTAAATCCCACCGTATTTAGTTTTTTGGCAAAATTAGCTTGTTTACGTTCAAAAAGTGGAGGAAGTCTGCGTTAGTTTTGTGTTGTGATTGACATCGATAACAAATTGCTCTCAACAGACCTTTTCAAAAAGGAATTTGTCTGCAACCTCAGTGCCTGTAAAGGCGCTTGTTGTGTTGAGGGCAATGCAGGCGCTCCTGTGGAAGAAGAGGAGGTTGCTATTCTCGATTCTATTTATCCCAAGGTGAAGCCTTACCTAACAGAAAAAGGCATTCGCGAAATTGAAAAAGTGGGAACCTCTGTTGACGGTCTTGGAGAAAAGGAAACACCTATAATAGATGGGAAGGAATGCGCATACACGGTCTTCAGTAGAGATGGCGCTGCGCATTGTGGCATAGAGAAGGCCTACAATGACGGTGTTATTGATTGGAAGAAGCCCATCTCATGTCATCTTTATCCTATTCGTATAGCTCGCTACACAGATTTTGAGGCGTTGAACTACGACCGCTGGTCTATTTGCTCGGCGGCCTGTTCTTTGGGTGAGGAATTAAAGGTGCCAGTCTACAAGTTTTTAAAAGATCCACTAATCAGAAAATACGGACCAGCTTTCTATGAAAAAGTGGAAATCGCGGCCGATTTAATTGAGAAAAATGGACTTAAAAAATCTTAACAGAAGAAATTTTCAGACGTTTATCGTCTCAGTCCCAATAGCAGTCTATAGCGAGGACTGTATTCTGTAATTTTTCGTTGTTAATAACTACGGGAAAAACCCAAATAGTGGTTCTTGTTATTGGTATAAATCGTGGCCATGTTTGTATGGGTCGTTCAGCTACGGACACGTATTGAACATCCTACTCCGCTGAAAAACCAAAAACATAATTAGCTGGAAATCAACACATTAACAGTGTTTAATGCGGGTTTCCGACCTTAAAAATTTTTGCTTTATGCAACAGGAACCAATTTTACAAGACAACAAAAACAGGTTTGTGATTTTCCCAATCCAGCACAGCGATATTTGGGATTGGTACAAGAAGCAAGAAGCTTCATTTTGGACAGCGGAGGAAATCGATTTGCACCAAGATGTTGTGGACTGGAAAAAGCTAAATGACGACGAGCGTTACTTCCTCAAGCACATATTAGCATTCTTCGCAGCTTCTGATGGTATTGTAAATGAAAACCTTGCAGAAAACTTTGTGAACGAAGTACAGTACTCGGAGGCGAAATTCTTCTACGGTTTCCAGATCATGATGGAAAACATCCACAGCGAGATGTACTCCCTACTCATTGACACCCTTGTGGATAATGATGCTGAAAAAGACGAATTGTTCAACGCTATCGAGCGCTTTCCTGCGATTAAGAAAAAGGCTGATTGGGCGTTGCGTTGGATTGAGTCTGAATCATTCGCAGAGCGTTTGATTGCATTCGCAGCAGTAGAGGGTATTTTCTTCTCAGGAGCGTTTTGTTCGATCTTCTGGATGAAGAAAAGAGGTTTGCTGCCAGGTTTGGCTACTTCCAACGAGTTCATTTCTCGTGACGAAGGTTTGCACCGTGATTTCGCTTGTCACTTGCACAACAACCACTTGGTAAACAAGGTGCCGGTAGACCGTATCACTCAAATCATTACTGAAGCATTGGACATTGAGCGTGAGTTTATTACTGAATCATTGCCAGTGAATTTGATTGGAATGAATGCAAAATTGATGTCTGAATACCTTGAATTCGTAACAGACCACTTGCTAGAGACATTGAACTGTCCAAAGGTGTACGGTACTGCGAATCCATTTGACTTTATGGATATGATCTCGTTGGAAGGAAAAACAAACTTCTTCGAGAAACGTGTCTCAGAATACAAAAAAGCAGGAGTTGGTGAGAGTCAAGAAGATCACAACTTCGACAATGCGTTTGGTGGCGACATGAGCTTCTAAACGAAAAAGAACACAAGAACACACCCAAGAGAATAAGCTATGATGCGCGTACTTAAAAGAGACGGAAGAAAGGAGGCGGTAAAGTTTGATAAGATTACTGCACGTATTGAAAAACTATGTTACGGATTGAGCGAATATGTTGATCCAGTAGCGGTAGCAAAGCGTGTAGTGGACGGCGTTTATGACGGCGTAACCACCTCTGAGTTAGATAATTTGGCTGCAGAAACTGCTGCGTCAATGACTATCAAACATCCGGATTACGCGAATCTTGCCGCAAGAATTGCAGTCAGCAACTTACATAAGAGTACTAAAAAGAGCTTCTCGGAGACTGTAACAGATTTGTACGAATACATCAACCCGGAAACCGGCAAAAAAGCACCGTTGATTGCTGATGATGTGTACGAAATCATTCAAGCGAATGCTGAATACTTGGACTCACAATTGATCTACGACCGCGATTTCTCTTACGATTACTTTGGGTTTAAAACACTCGAGCGTTCTTATTTGCTCCGTATGCACGGTAAGATTGTTGAGCGTCCTCAGCAAATGCTCATGCGCGTAAGTATTGGTATTCATAAGGACGATCTCGAAGGTGCTTTAGAGACCTATGAGTTGATGAGCAAGAAGTACATGACGCATGCAACACCTACGTTATTCAATGCGGGTACGCCAAAACCTCAGATGAGTTCTTGTTTCCTTCTGACAATGAAGGAAGACAGTATAGACGGTATCTACGACACCTTGAAGCAAACAGCTAAGATTTCGCAGAGCGCAGGTGGTATTGGATTGAGCATTCACAATATCCGTGCTACTGGATCATATATTGGCGGAACCAACGGTACTTCCAACGGTATTGTTCCAATGTTGCGCGTGTACAACGATACTGCTCGTTATGTAGATCAAGGAGGCGGTAAGCGTAAAGGCTCGTTTGCCATTTATGTTGAACCATGGCACGCAGACATCTACGAGTTCTTGGATTTGAAGAAGAACCACGGTAAAGAAGAAATGCGTGCTCGCGATCTGTTCTACGCAATGTGGATTCCAGATCTTTTCATGGAGCGCGTTGAGAAGAATGAAGAGTGGACGCTCATGTGTCCAAACGAATGTCCAGGTTTGTTCGACTGTCACGGTCAGGAGTTTGTTGATCTTTACACCAAATACGAAAGTGAAGGGAAAGGTCGCCGTACTGTGAAAGCTCGTGAAGTATGGGCGAAAATCATGGAAAGCCAGATTGAAACGGGAACGCCGTACATGCTTTACAAGGATGCCGCGAACTTGAAATCGAACCAGCAAAATCTAGGTACGATCCGTTCTTCAAACTTGTGTACTGAGATCTTAGAATACACGTCACCGGATGAGGTTGCGGTATGTAACCTAGCATCTATTGCACTTCCAATGTTTGTGGAAGATGGCAAGTTTGATCATCAGAAATTGTACGATGTAACCTACAAGGTGACCTACAACTTGAATCAAGTGATTGATCGTAACTACTATCCAGTGGTGGAAGCTAGAAATTCAAACATGCGCCATCGTCCTGTAGGTTTAGGTGTTCAAGGATTGGCTGATACGTTTATCAAATTGCGCATGCCGTTTGACTCCGAGGAGGCGAAAGCGTTGAACAAAGAGATTTTCGAAACTATGTATTTCGCTGCAGTAAGTTCTTCTAAGGACCAAGCTGTGAAAGATGGTGCTTATGAAACGTACGAAGGTTCACCAATCTCTCAAGGGCAGTTCCAGCACAATCTATGGGGCGTTAAAGATGAAGACTTAAGCGGCCGTTGGGATTGGAAAGAATTGCGTGAAGAAGTTGAAAAGCACGGAGTGAGAAACAGTTTGTTGATGGCACCAATGCCAACTGCTTCAACTTCTCAGATTCTTGGAAACAATGAATGTTTCGAGCCGTACACATCAAATGTATACACGCGTCGTGTGCTTTCAGGCGAATTCATCGTCGTAAACAAGCACCTATTGAACGATTTGATTGAATTGGGTCTTTGGAACGATGATATGAAGAATGCGTTGATGGCAACGAACGGTTCAGTGCAAAACATTGAAGGTGTACCAGACAATTTGAAGGCTATTTACAAGACTGTTTGGGAAATTTCAATGAGAGATATTCTAGATATGGCGGCAGATCGTGGTATGTTCATTGACCAGAGCCAAAGTCTGAACCTCTTCATGGAAAGTCCAAACATGGGTAAACTCACTTCTATGCACTTCTACGCTTGGAAGAAAGGGCTGAAAACAGGTATGTACTACCTACGTTCTAAGCCTGCGACAAGCGCAATTAAGTTTACAGTGAAGAAAAATGCGCAGACAGATATGAGTCCTGGTGTTACTTCAGGTGCTGCTTCGGAAACTGCCGATGCTGTGCCTGCTGCTTCAACAGAGCCAACAGCTGCAGAAGTAGAAGCACGTGTAAAAGCGCAGAAAGAAGCCATGGCTAAAATGAGCGAGGAAGTCACGGCTGAAGAAAAAATTGCTTGTTCAATTGATAATCCGGACGAATGTGTGGCCTGCGGGTCTTAACCACCGGAATTAATTACATTAAAAAACCCTCAGCCAACCCTGAGGGTTTTTTGTGTCAAAACATCTCAAATAGTACAGGCCTAATTTTCTGGTAGTTTTTATCTAATCACTTGGTCTTAAGTAAAATACAGCATCAGTCTCTTGCGTGTTCGGAGGATTTTTGTATCTTAATGGTACACAACAAAACACACTCGCTATGTCCACTCAAGCAACGACGAAACGTCGTCGAATGAAACCTGCGAAAGAGAAGATGTCAACGGCGCAACTCTACGCACAAATTGCCTTAGTAATCGTAATCATAGGAGGTATTGCTGCCTTCGCCTATTTCGTGGTTTAATCTCGATTACAGGCTTTAGTTTTTTCCGTTTTAGCCGAGTATCTTTGAATTCGGAATGAAACGACTTTTTCAAATTTTTGGGGGCGGTTTAGGCTGGTCTTTAGGCGGTCCTATCGGTGCAATACTTGGAGTAGCCTTTGCTAATCGTATACACGACTTGGTCGAAGGCGAAAAGCCTAGCGGCACGTATACACGCTCCCAGCAATCCTCACCTAGTGATTTTCATATCGCCCTTTTGGTTCTTGCTGCGCGCGTTATCAAAGCGGACGGTAAGGTAGCCCAGAAAGAGTTGGATTTTGTTCGGGCACAATTTGTAAGCATGTTCGGAAAGGAACGTGCCAACGAGAGCTTTGCTGTTTTTAGAAAAATAGTCGATCAACAGATTCCGCTGACTAAAGTGTGTAATCAGATCAACGGCTTTACAAATCATAGTACACGTCTTCAGCTGATTCACTTTCTGTTTAAATTAGGATTGGCAGACGGTCACTTGCATCAGAATGAGGTGGAAGAGATTCGTCGTATAGCACGCAATCTTCGCATTAATCCGTACGACTTTGAATCGATCAAAGCGATGTTCTCTAAAGAATCGGATACGGGTTGGGCGTATAAAGTTTTGGAAGTAGGTGAAAACGCATCCGAAGCAGAAGTGAAAAAGGCGTACCGAAAAATGGCATTAAAATATCATCCGGATCGTACCATTGATGCGGGTGCCGAGGCACAGGCTGCGGCCAAAGAAACCTTCTTGAATGTGCAGAAGGCCTATGAGCACATTCAGAAATCAAAAGGCTGGAGCTAATGTCAAAGTTGAATTCTATTAAAGCGCCTATCGCTGAGGAGATGAAGGAGTTTGATGTACGGTTTAAAGCACATTTAAAGTCAAACACTCCCTTGGTCGATCGCGTCATGAATTATATGGTCAAGCGCAAGGGGAAGCAACTTCGTCCGATCCTCGTCCTATTGACGGCAAAAATGTTGGGTAAAGTAAACGACAGTACCTACGTCGGTGCCTCTTTAATAGAACTTATGCATACAGCGACTCTTGTCCATGACGATGTGGTAGATGATGCCGATATGCGTAGAGGTTTCTTTTCAATAAATGCGCTCTGGAAAAATAAAGTGGCAGTACTCATTGGAGATTACCTTTTGTCTAAGGTGCTTTTACTTGCGGTAGACAGAAAGCAATATGAACTTCTCGGTACCGTAAGCACTGCAGTGAAGAGCATGAGCGAAGGCGAGCTCCTTCAGATTGAGAAAGCAAGAAAATTGGACATCACAGAAGAGGTCTACTATGATGTTATTCAGCAAAAGACAGCCATACTTCTAGAAACGTGTTGTGTCGTTGGAGCACAAAGTGCAGAGGCATCATCAGAGGTTCAACAGCAGATGGGTATGTTCGGTCGCGAGCTTGGATTAGCATTCCAGATCAAAGACGATTTATTTGATTTCGAAAAGGTCAATTTGACAGGTAAACCTTCAGGAATTGACATCAAGGAACAGAAAATGACGTTACCGCTTATCAATGCCTTACAAAACACTACAGCATCGAAGCGCAAGCAGATCATACGTACCATTAAAAAAGACCACAACAGACCTAAAAAGGTGGCTGAAGTGGTAGATTTCGTTCGAAAGTCTGGAGGCCTAGATTATGCTCGTTCGAAAATGGATGGGCATTTGCAGAAAGCTGCAGAAATTCTTTCTAATTTCCCTAAGAGTGCAGAGCGTACTGCTTTAGAGGAGGTCATTGCCTACACAGGCGCTCGTAAGAAGTAAACCAAAACCGGTTACATCATGGAAGAAATTATTGGAGTCTCAATGGAGACCATCACAGAAAACGCCCTAGTGTGGGTTAAGCAAGGAATCATTGCATTGCTCATCCTTTGGATTGGTATGCGTATCGTACGCGTTATTCTCAAAGGGTTTAAGAAAGCGATGAGCCTTCGAAATATGGACGCGAGTTTGACGACCTTTTTGGAGTCGCTCATGAAAATCATCTTGCAGGCATTTGTCATTATTGCCACCATAAATCAACTAGGAGTCGCGACGACGAGCATAGTTGCCGTTTTGGGTGCTGCAGGTTTGGCAGTAGGTATGGCACTAAGTGGTACGCTTCAAAACTTTGCAGGCGGCGCGATGATATTGATGTTCAAGCCATTCAAAGTCGGTGATTTTATTGAGGCCCAGGGCCACTCAGGAACGGTGAAGTCCATTCAAATTTTCGTCACCACCCTTACCACACCGGACAACAAGCTCATTATTTTACCCAATGGAGCATTGAGTAACGGCTCTTTGGTGAATTATAGTGCTCAGGAATTTAGGCGATTGGAATGGACCTTCGGGATTGGTTATGATGCCGATTTAGATAAGGCAAAGTCCATTCTTCACACCTTAATTGATGGCGATACCAGAATTATTAAAGACAAACCTATCCTTGTTGAATTAAGTGCTATGGCAGACTCTTCTGTCAACATCATCACGCGTGCATGGGTGAAGTCAGAAGATTATTGGGACGTACACTACGCAATGAATGATGCGGTATATAAATCGTTCAATGCTGAGGGTATTTCTATTCCATATCCACAAATGGATGTACATTTGCATAAATAATTAAGTTCAACTCAGCTTGCTTAGAGCCGCCCTTAGGGGTGGCTTTTTTATTTAGAAAAAGTATCTTGCATCCATGGCCCGGATTCCACAGGAAATCATCGAACAGATCTTTACCACCGCTCGTATTGAGGAGGTGATAGGGGAATTCGTTCAGTTGAAAAAATCGGGCAGCAATCTCAAGGGTTTATCGCCTTTTAACAACGAAAAGACGCCGTCTTTCATGGTGAGCCCGGCGAAGCAGATCTTTAAATGTTTCTCTTCGGGCAAAGGCGGTAACGCGGTTACCTTCTTGATGGAGCTCGAACAGATGAGTTATCCTGAAGCATTGCGTTGGCTTGCTAAGAAGTACAATATCGAGATTCCAGAGGCACGTCCCCAGACGGCTGAGGAGATTGAAGCAGGGAATATGCGCGAGGCAGTGTATCTGATTACCGATGTTGCTGCCAAGTTTTTTAAGGAGCAAATGCTTGAAATGGACGAAGGCAAAGCCATTGGTCTGAGCTACTTTAAAGAACGTGGGTTCAATGACGAGACCATCAATAAATTTCACCTTGGCTACAGCCCTGAGGCATCAACGGCATTTGCAGATTATGCGATAGCCAATCAGTACAGTGAAAAGGCATTGCAAGAGAGTGGCATCTCTATGCAAAACGAACGTGGTTGGTACGATAGATTTCGCGGCCGTGTATTGTTCCCAATACAC